>Ga0308163_10001385_pt1 | contig 26868 bp, 13 predicted proteins | sample PhyTR1_FD_201037 | JGI IMG/M metagenome (GOLD analysis project Ga0308163, IMG submission 201037) | Phyllosphere microbial communities from UC Gill Tract Community Farm, Albany, California, United States - DLSLT.R1 | ecosystem: Host-associated > Plants > Phyllosphere > Unclassified | place: USA... | reverse complement strand
AGATGACCGCGACGCCTGACACGGATTACGTCCTGGAAGAAGCACTGGCGCGCGATATCGACCTGCTTGCGCGCGCCCAACATCATGACCCGTTCGCTGTGCTGGGCGTGCACCGCACCCCTGCCGGTACGGAGGCTCGCAGCTTCCTGCCGGGCGCCGAGGCGGTCACGCTGATCGCCAAGGATGGCTCCGAGACCAGCTTGCAATCGCTGCGCGACGGCATGTTTGTCGGCGCGGTTGCCAACGACGATCTGGCGCCCGGACAAGCCACAGCCTATCGGCTGCGCATTCAGTGGCCGGGCGGCGCCGTCCAGGATACGCACGACCCCTACGCCTTCGGCGTGCAACTGCCTGCCGATGGCCTGCAAGCCTTGTCGGAAGGCCGTCACCCTGACCTGGATCGCATGCTTGGTGCGCATCTGGTCGAGGTGGATGGCGTCACCGGTGTGCGATTCGCGGTATGGGCGCCCAACGCCCGCCGGGTCTCGGTGGTTGGCGACTTCAACAGCTGGGATGGCCGCCGTTACCCGATGCGCGTGCACTACGGCGCCGGCGTCTGGGAGTTGTTCATTCCTGGCGTGCAGGCAGGTGCTGCCTACAAATTCGAAATCCTGGGCGCGGACGGCCAGGTGCGTGCCAAGGCCGACCCGATGGCCCGCCAGGCGGAAGTGTCGCCGGCCACTGCATCCGTAGTGTCCGCTTCCGAGGATTTCACCTGGACCGATGACGCGTGGATGGCGGGCCGTGGCCCACGTCAGAACTACGACGCGCCGATGTCGATCTATGAGGTGCAGGCCGGTTCCTGGCTGCGTGAGGTCAAGGCTGGGGATTGCATCTGGGATGCACTGACCGACCGTCTGGTGCCTTATGCCGTCGAGATGGGCTACACGCACGTGGAACTGATGCCCGTGATGGAGCATCCCTTCGGCGGTTCGTGGGGCTATCAGCCGCTGGGCATGTTCGCGCCGAGCTCGCGTTTCGGTTCGCCAGAAGCTTTCGCACGCTTCGTGGACGCCTGCCACCAGGCCGAGATCGGTGTGATCCTGGACTGGGTGCCTGCGCACTTCCCGAACGACGCCCACGGGCTGGTGCAATTCGACGGCACTGCGCTGTACGAATACCAGGACCCGCGCGAAGGTTTCCATCCCGACTGGAACACCATGATCTACAACCTCGGCCGCAACGAGGTGCGTAATTTCATGATCGCCAGCGCATTGACTTGGCTGGAGCGTTTCCACATCGACGGACTGCGGGTCGATGCCGTGGCCTCGATGCTGTATCGCGACTACAGCCGCAAGGCAGGCGAGTGGATTCCGAATATTCACGGCGGTCGCGAGAACTACGAGACGATTGCTTTCCTGCGTGAACTGAACACCACTGTGCGCGCACGCGTGCCGGGTGCGGTCACCATTGCCGAAGAGTCGACGGCCTGGCCGGGTGTGACGGCACCGGTAGAGCAGGGCGGCCTGGGCTTCCACTACAAGTGGAACATGGGCTGGATGCACGACACCCTGCACTACGTCGAGCTGAACCCGATCTACCGTCGTCATCACCATCACAGCATGACCTTCGGCATGGTCTACGCCCATACCGAACACTTCGTGCTGCCGCTGTCGCACGACGAAGTGGTGCATGGCAAGGGCTCGCTGATCGGCAAGATGCCGGGCGACCGCTGGCAGAAGTTTGCCAACCTGCGTGCCTATTACGGGTTCATGTGGGCGCACCCCGGCCGCAAGCTGATGTTCATGGGCGGCGAGCTGGCCCAGGTGGCGGAGTGGAACCACGACGCCGAAATCGCCTGGGGCAGCCTGCAAGACCCGCTGCATGCCGGTGTGCAACGTCTGATGCGTGACCTGAACCGTACCTATCGTCAGACGCCCGCACTGCATGCGCGTGATGACGTGCAGGAGGGCTTCGCCTGGGTGGTCGGCGATGACGCCGACAACAGCGTGTTTGCGTTCCTGCGTCGCGGCCCCACCGGCGACATGCTGGCAGTCAGCAGCTTCACGCCCGTTGTGCGCGAAAACTACCGCATCGGCGTGCCGCACGGCGGGCGCTGGCGCGAAGTGCTCAATACCGATTCCGCCTCTTATGGAGGCAGCGACGTCGGCAACAGTGGTGCGCGTCACGCGGAAGAAATCCCGGCGCACGGCCATCCCTATTCGTTGTCCTTGACCCTTCCCCCCCTCGCTACCTTGCTCCTGCAGCCCGAAGGATAAATCTCCATGTCAGCCTCCTATCCCGACCGCCTGCTGGCAGGTCGTCCTTACCCGCTGGGCGCAACTTCCGACGGCCTGGGTGTCAACTTTGCGGTGTTCTCGGCCAACGCCACCCGCATGGACCTTTGCATCTTCGACCCGACCGGTCGCAAGGAACTGAAGCGCCTGCAATTGCCCGAGTGCACCGATGAGGTCTGGCACGGTTATCTGCCCGATGCACACGCAGGTCTGGTTTATGGCTTCCGTGCGCACGGTCCGTACGATCCGCGCAATGGCCATCGCTTCAACCCGAACAAGTTGCTGCTGGACCCGTACGGCAAGAAGATGCTGGGCCAGATTCGCTGGACCGATGCGCTGTTCGGCTATCGCATGGGCCATGGTCGCGCCGACCTGAGTTTCGACCGTCGTGACAGCGCGCCTGCGATGCCGAAGTCAGTGGTAGCCGATGACGTCTTCAACTGGGGCAGCAGCCGTTCACCGGAAACGCCCTGGGCCGAAACGGTGATCTACGAAGCGCATGTGCGCGGCGTGTCGGCCGGCCGCAGCGATCTGCGCGGCAACACGCGCGGTACCTTCGCAGCACTCGCTGACCCGTTCTTCATCGAGCACATCCAGAAGCTCGGCGTGACCGCCATCGAATTGCTGCCGGTGCATGCGTTCTCGCAGGATCAATTCCTGATCGAACGCGGCCTGCGCAACTATTGGGGCTACAGCACGCTGTCGTACTTCGCGCCGGAACCCGCCTATATGTCGAGCGGCGGTCTGGACGAAATGCGCGTGGCGATCCGCCGCCTGCACGCCGCCGGCATCGAAGTGATTCTGGACGTGGTCTACAACCACACCTGCGAGGGCAATCATCTTGGCCCCACGCTGTCGTGGCGCGGCCTGGACAATGCCAGCTACTACCGCCTGATGCCCGATGACAAGCGGTACTACATCGACGAGACAGGTTGCGGCAACACCGTGAACATGTCGCACCCACGCGTGATCCAGATGGTGATGGACTCGCTGCGCTACTGGGCTACCGCCTACCAGGTCGACGGCTTCCGTTTCGACCTGGGCGTGACCCTGGGCCGCGAGCCCAACGGCTTCGACCCCGGTTCGGGCTTCTTCGACGCGATTCGCCAGGATCCGGTGCTGTCGCGCGTGAAGCTGATCTCCGAGCCCTGGGACGTGGGCCCGGGCGGATATCAGGTCGGCAATCACCCGCCGGGCTTTGCCGAATGGAACGACAAGTTCCGCGATGGCGTGCGCAAGTTCTGGCGCGGCGAACCGGGCCAGTTGCCCGACATGGGGGCGCGTCTGCTGGGCAGTGGCGACTTGTTCAACCACCGCCATCGCCGTCCGTGGGCAAGCTTGAACTTCCTGACCTCGCACGACGGCTTCACCTTGCATGACCTCGTCAGCTACAACGAGAAGCACAACGAAGCCAATGGCGAAGAAGGGCGCGACGGCCACAGCGAAAACCTCAGCAACAACTGGGGCGCCGAAGGCCCGACCGACGATGCCGGCATCAACGACATCCGTGGTCGCGTCAAGCGCGCGCTGCTGGCGACGATGATGTTCTCGCACGGCACGCCGATGCTGTTGGCAGGCGACGAGTTCGGCAACACGCAGAACGGCAACAACAATGCGTATTGCCAGGACAACGAGCTGTCGCACCTGGACTGGGACACCGCGAATTCACCGGCTGGGCGCGAGCTGACAAGTTTCGTCGCAAAGCTGGTGCAAGTGCGTCGCAACCATCCCAGCCTGCGTGCCGCCAAGTTCATGATCGGCGACGAGGAAGTCTATGACGGCCTGATCGCAGTGGGCTGGTTCAACGCCAACGGCGAATGGAACCACGACGGCGCCTGGCACGATGCAGAGAACCGCACACTGGCCCTGCGCCGCACCACGCGCGACGAGCGTGGCGGGCTGGACGTCACCATGCTGCTGATCAACGGATCGCCGGATACGGTGGACTTCAAGCTGCCGGAACCGGCCCTGCAATGGCGTCTGGTGGTCGATACGGCAGAGCCGGAGGCAGATATCTACGTGGCCGTCGACGGTCCGGTGTCGGTGCAGGGACGCTCGGTGGTCTTGCTGAGCGGCTTGCCGCTGGACCTGCCTCTGGATGATGCGCAGGAAGCGTCGAAAGACGAAGCGGCCGAGCAATCCCCTGAGCAGTCTCCCGATCAAACCTACGACCAGCCGGCTGAGTCGCCACAATCGGAGTAATGATGTCTGCGGCTTCTTCTGTTGCAGCGGGCGCCGAGTTCGGCGCCACCCTGCTCGCGCACGATCAGACGAAATTCCGCTTCTGGGCGCCGTCGCTCACCACCGCCAGTGTGGAGGTCGAGGGCCAGGCCCCGACCGTCATGCAGGCGGTGGGGCAGGGCTGGTTCGAGGCCGTGGTGGCGTGCGGGGCGGGTGCCCGCTACCAGTACCGCGTGTCGCCGGACCTGCTCGTGCCTGATCCGGCATCGCGTGCCCAGGCGGGCGATGTGCATGACCCCAGCGTGGTGGTCGACCCGACTGCGTACGCATGGCGTCATGCAAACTGGCGCGGTCGTCCGTGGCACGAGACTGTGCTGTACGAATTGCATGTGGGTGTGATGGGGGGATTCACGGCTGCTGCCGCGAAGTTGCCCGAGCTTGCCGAACTGGGTATCACCGCCATCGAATTGATGCCGGTGGCGGACTTCCCCGGCAAGCGCAACTGGGGCTACGACGGCGTGCTGCCGTACGCACCCGATGCCGCCTACGGCACGCCCGACGAGCTTCGCGCGCTGATCGACACGGCGCATGGCTTGGGCATCATGGTGTTCCTGGACGTGGTCTACAACCACTTCGGGCCAGACGGCAATTATCTGTCTGCGTACGCCAAGGATTTCTTCCGCGAAGACGTGAAGACGCCCTGGGGGCCGTCCATCGATTTCCGACGTCCGGAAGTACGGGCTTTCTTTGCAGAAAACGCCTTGTACTGGCTTGAAGATTTCCGTTTTGACGGCCTGCGTTTTGACGCGGTGCATGCGATCGCCGATCCGCAGTGGCTGGATGAGATGGCGGCCTTCGTGCGCGCGTCGATCGGCCCATCGCGGCACATCCATCTGGTGTTGGAGAACGAGACCAATGGCGCACGCCATCTGGCTGCGGACTTCAATGCGCAGTGGAACGATGACGGGCACAACATCCTGCATCGCATGCTGACGGGCGAGACCGAAGGGTATTACGAGGACTACGCCGATCGGCCCGCCGAGCGGCTTGCGCGTTTCCTGAAGGAAGGTTTCGTCTATCAGGGCGAGGCGTCCGTGCACAAGAAGGGCGCACCGCGTGGCGAGCGCAGCAGCTACCTGCCGCCGACCGCGTTTGTGCTGTTCCTGCAGAATCATGACCAGACGGGCAATCGTGCCTTGGGCGAACGCCTGACCACGCTGGCGCCGCCTGACGCGCTGCGCGCGGCCTACACCTTGTTGCTGCTGGGCCCGCAGATTCCCATGCTGTTCATGGGTGAAGAGTTCGGCGCGACCACGCCTTTCCTGTTCTTCACCGACCACCACGACGAATTGGCCGACGCCGTGCGCGAAGGCCGGCGCGCCGAGTTTGCGCACTTCGCGGCGTTTTCCGATCCGGTGCGGCGCGAGAAGATTCCAGACCCCAATGCGGCGTCTACTTTCACCAATTCCAACCCATTTGCCGCTGCGCGATCGGCCGACAGCGACGCTTGGCTGACGATCACGCGTGAGCTGCTTGGCCTGCGTGCACAAGAGATCGTGCCGCGCTTGCAGGGTGCACGCGCCGAGCGCAGCTTGGTCTTGGGCGAGTCGGCCGTGCTGGCCGAATGGCGCATGGGTGACGGCAGCCAGCTTCGCATCTACCTGAACCTGGGTGCAGAGCATGCCGTGACTGCCGATCTGCCCGCGGTCGATGCGCGCCTGCTGCGCGAAAGCCAGCCGGGTGCGGCATCTGCCGTGCAAGGCGGCAGCGTGCCCGCGCACAGCGCAGTGGTGTGGCTGATGTCTGCCGGCACGACAGGCGATGCATCGAGCGACGCGCCCGGCCATTTGCAGACCAACGATACTGACGGTGGTTCGGATGATTGATGTCACTGAGAACCAACACGCACAGCAGGACGCGAGCGACGACACGCTGCAGACGCTCGCCCAGGCCGCCGGTCTGTCGGTGCACTGGACTGACGCAGCAGGTCGCCCGCATACGGTGTCCGACGACACCTTGCGCACCGTGTTGGCAGCGCTGGGGCTTCCCGGCGATACGCCCGAGCAAGCTGCCGAGAGCCTGGAAAAACTGGCTGGCGAGCAGCACGTGCTGCCGCCGCTGGTGACTGCCCGCGCAGGCAAGCCGGTGGACTTGCCGCTGGCCTTGTCGGCGCCGCGGATTGCCTATCGAATCGAGCTTGAAGATGGGTCGGCGCTGACCGGCGAAGCAGAGCGCGTGGACGAACATCGCGCGCGCTTGCCGGCGCTTTCGCAGCCCGGTTATCACCGTCTGGAAATCGCCGGCAAGGACGTCACGCTGGCTGTGGCGCCTGAACGCAGTCCGTCGGTCCCCGCCGCCAAGCAAGGGCATACCTGGGCGCTCGCCGCCCAGCTGTACAGCCTGCGCCGTGCTGACGGTGGCGGCATCGGCGACTTCACGGCGCTCGCGCAACTGGCCCGTGAAGCAGGCGCACATGGCGCAAGCGGCCTGGCCATCAGTCCGGTGCATGCAGCCTTTGGCGCGCACCCCGACCGCTACAGTCCGTACGCACCGTCCAGCCGGCTGTTCCTGAACATTCTGTTCATCGACCCGGCCGCCGTGTTTGGCGCGGACAAGCTTGCGCAAGCGGTTGCCGAACTGGAACTGGAAGATGAAATCGCGCGTCTGGAAGCCTTGCCGCTGATCGACTGGGTAGGTGTGGCCAAGATTCGTCGCGCGGTGCTTCGGCATCTGTTCGACCGCTTCCCGGCCAATGCCTCGCCCGACGAAGTGCAGGATTTCAAGCGATTCAAAGAGCGCGGCGGCGAAGCCCTGGAACGCCATGCGCGTTTCGAGGTGCTGCAGTCCTTGCCGGAAGGCGGCGGCGCAGAAGGTGAGGGCTGGCGCAGCTGGCCGTCGCCGCTGCGCGATCCGCGCTCGGAATCGGTGGCGCGTTTGTCCCGGCAGCATGCCGATGAAGTGCGTTTCGAGCTCTTCCTGCAATGGCTGGCTGATCGCGGGCTGGCCAATGCGCAGCGCGAAGCGCGTGCGGCCGGCATGTCCATCGGCCTGATCGCCGACTTGGCCGTGGGCACCGATCCGTCGGGCAGCCACGCCTGGAGCCGCCAGAACGACATCCTGGATCGTCTGTCGCCGGGTGCGCCACCCGACCTGTTCAACACAGGCGGGCAGGGTTGGGGCCTGACGGCGTTTTCACCGCGCGCCATGCGCCTGAATGGCTACGCGGCCTTCATCGAAATGCTGCGTGCCACGCTGGCCCATGCGGGCGGCGTGCGCATCGACCATGCGCTGGGTCTGCAACGCCTGTGGCTGGTGCCGGAAGGCGCATCGCCGAAGGAAGGCGTGTATCTCGCCTTCCCCTTCGACGACATGATGAACCTGATCTCGCTCGAAGCCTGGCGCCATGATGCGGTGGTGATCGGCGAGAACCTGGGCACCGTGCCCGAGGGCTTCGACGATCGCATCGCGCGCGCCGGCATGCTGGGCATGAGCGTGCTGTGGTTCGAACGCAGCGAGGACGGCGGTTTCCGCGCGCCTGCAAGCTGGAACGTGAACAACGTCGCGATGAGCACCACGCACGATCTGCCGACCATCGCGGGTTGGTGGGTAGGCCGTGACATCGACTGGCGCGCGAAGCTGGACATGCTGGGCGACGTTGATGAAGCGGCACAGCGCGCAGAACGCGAGCAGGACAAGCAAGCCCTGTGGCGTGCAGTGGCGCCGCAAGGGGGCAGCTTGCCCGCCGAGGCACCGATTCCCGAAGTGCTGGGCTTGCTGGCGAAGACACCCGCACCCCTGCTGATTCTGCCCATCGAGGATGTGCTGGGTGTGGTCGAACAGCCCAACCTGCCCGCCACCATCGATACCCATCCCAACTGGCGTCAGCGCCTGGACATCCCCGTCGAGCAATTGTTTGCCGACCCGTCGGTGGTCCAGCGCCTGGCGCCCATTCTGCATACCCGGACCTCACCATGAGTTTGTTGCGCGCAACGGCGCGGTTCCAGTTTCACGCCGACTTTCCGATCGATGCGGCCGTGCCGCTGGTGGACTATTACGCGCGCCTGGGTGTCAGCCACTTCTACGCGTCGCCGCTGACCCGCGCGCGCAAGGGCTCGACCCACGGCTACGACACCATCGACTACAGCCTGATCAGCCCTGAACTGGGCGGCGAAGCGGCGCTGCACCGCCTGGTCACCAGCCTGCGTGAAGCCGGCATGGGGCTGATCCTGGATATCGTGCCCAACCACATGGCTAGCGGGCCGCAGACGGCCTGGTGGCAGAGCATGCTGGAGTGGGGGCCGCACAGCCCCTACGCCACGTATTTCGACATCGACTGGCAAGTGGACGACCCGTGGCTGCACGGCAAGGTGCTGGCGCCCTTCCTGGGCGATCAGCTTGGCAAGGAACTGGACAATGGCACGCTGCGCCTGCAGTTCGACACGCAGACCGGCCAGTTCTACCTTAGCTACCACGAGACCCGGTACCCGCTGACACCCGCCAGCTTCGGTGGCGTTTTGCGCGCCGGCGTGCCCTTGCTGGACGAAGAGACCCTGGCGCTGGCCGGCTTGTTCGACGCTCTGGCTGGTGACGACGCGACGGCAGCGCAGCGCGAGCAGGCCGCCGAAGTGCTGAGGCTTGCCGCGCAAACGCCCGCCGGCAAGAAGGCGATCGACGATGCACTGGCTGCACACGATCCGTCGAACTCGGCCGGGCGCCAGCAGCTCGACAGCCTGCTGGACAAGCAGCACTACCGCCTGGCGTGGTGGCGCACGGCACCCGAGGCCATCAATTGGCGTCGCTTCTTCGAGATCACCGATCTGGCCGGCTTGCGTGTCGAGCAGGACGAGGTCTTCGAGACGGTGCACGACCTGATCTTCCGCCTGTATGCCGAAGGCTGGATCGACGGTGTGCGCATCGACCACATCGATGGCCTGTCCGATCCGCTGGCGTACTCGCGCAAGCTGCGCGCCCGCCTGGAGGCCTTGCAGTCGCAGCGGCCGGGCCACCTGGCGCAGGACACCCCGGTGATCCTGGTGGAAAAGATCCTGGCTGCCGATGAAGAACTGGACACGCGCTGGGGTGTCGACGGCACCACCGGCTACGAGTTCATGGATCAGGTCGGCGCCTTGTTGCACGACCCGTCCGGCGAAGCCCCGCTGACCGCCTTGTGGCAGAAAGTCAGCGGCAGCATGCTGCGTTTCGACGAGCATGTGATCAATGCGCGGCGCTTGTTGATCGCCCAGCATTTCGCCGGGGAAGTCGAGGCGGTGGCGCGTGTGCTGCAGTCGATTGCGCGCATGCATCCGCAGTCGCGCGACTGGAGCCTGGTGGCGATTCGCCGTGTGTTGAGCGAGCTGCTGCTGCACGTGCCGGTGTATCGCACCTATGTGGATGTGGCGGGCCGATCGGAAATCGATCAAGCCGTGTTCGACCGCGCAACCGCTGCTGCGCGCGCAAACCTGCGTGGTACTGATCTTGAATTGCTGCAGGCGCTCGATGGTTGGCTGGGCGGCGATGCACCGCAGAACTTCCCGCCGCCGGAATGCGAGCAGCGCCTGTATGTGGCGCGTCGCTTCCAGCAACTGACCTCGCCGCTGGCGGCGAAGTCGGTCGAAGACACCGCTTTCTTCCGCTACGGCCGTCTGCTGTCGCGCAATGAAGTGGGTTCCGATCCGGGGCAGTTCTCGCTGTCCGTCGCTGACTTCCATGCGCGCAACGCCGCGCGCCTGGCGACTACGCCGAATGCCATGCTGGCGACTGCCACGCACGACCACAAGCGTGGCGAAGATGCGCGTGCGCGGCTTGCCGTGCTGAGCAATCAGCCGGACCACTGGGCGCAGACCATCGAAGCCTGGTTGGCGCGTGATGCGGAAGCTGCGGCACGCGACGGCGAGCCTGGCATGGACGCGGCCGACGCCTACCTGCTGTATCAGACCATCGTCGCAAGCTGGCCGCTGTCGCTGCGCCTGGATGATGGCCCGGCCTTGCAGGCTTATGCCGAGCGGTTGATTGCCTGGCAGCAGAAGGCCTTGCGCGAAGCCAAGCAGCGTTCCACCTGGTTCGACCCGGACAGCGATTACGAAGCGGCAGGCGCGCGCTTCATCACGCGTCTGTTAGATCCGGTGCAAGGCGCCGAGCGGCTGGCTGACATCGTGGCTTTCGTCGAGTCGATTGCGCCTGCCGGTGCGGTCAACAGCCTGGTGCAGACCGTGCTGAAGCTGACGCTGCCGGGCGTGCCCGACATTTATCAGGGCACCGACTGGTGGGACCTGAGCCTGATGGACCCGGACAACCGCCGGCCGGTCGACTTCAACGCACGCCGTGCTGCGGAATCCGTTCCTGCAGAAGCGCAGGAGCTGTGGGCGGCCTGGCCGAACGGCCGGATCAAGCACCACACCATCAGCCGCATCCTGGCCGTGCGCCGTCGTCTGGCAGCGCTGTTCGCCAGCGGCAACTACGTGCCGCTGGAAGTGATCGGCGCGGCCAAGGCCCACACCATGGCCTTTGCACGGGTGGACGCGGAAGCCAGTCTGCTGGTGGTGGTGCCGCTATACATGGCCAAGCACCTGAACAACACGGGCTTGTCCAGCACGCTTGAGTGGGCCGATACCAGCGTCATCCTGCCGGAGGGCCTGGAAGGTCGGCGCTTTGAATCGGTGACGGCGTCCGGCAGCATTGCGCCGCTGGATGGGCGCGTGCGTGTCGCTGATGCGGTGTTTGGTTTGCCGTTCGCCGTGCTGCTGGCGAATTGAGCGAGTTGCGGATCAGGTCTCGTACCGAGCCCTGATCCGCGCTTCGTATTTCATCTATCTGGCGCGCGGCATCACGCCGTGCGCCAGATGGGTGTGGTTCAGCGCTTCAGCGCCGCCACGGTCACAATGGCCCAGGCTGCCAGAAAGCCCAGTCCGCCGATCGGCGTGATCGCACCCAGCACCCGCACCCCGCTCAGCGCCAGCACATACAGGCTGCCGCTGAACAGCACGATGCCGGCGAGCATCAGCCAGCCCGCGACTTTCAGCATCGGCGCATAGCCGTTGCGCAGCAGCAGCCCGATCAACAGCAATCCCAGTGCGTGCGCTATCTGGTAAGTCACACCGGTATGCCAGATCGTCAGCATCTCCGGGCTCAACATCTGCTTCAAGCCATGCGACCCGAAAGCGCCTGCGCCCACGGCGATGAACATGTTGATCGCGCCTGCGCCAATGAACGTGCGGTCGGTCATGGAAATATTCCGTGAAGGATTTCGTCAGGACATCGATGGTAGCGTAGGGGTCGCCATCTATCTTTCATAAGCGGGCCGCCTTTGCGCCAGCCCCGTAGATTGCCATTGCCAATGCAGACTTCCCTAGCCGTCACCCGTACCCGCCTTCGCCATGCCACGCGCCGCAAATTGCGGCAGGGGCGCCGCCTGTCGCGCCAGACCGCAAAGATGACCTTGCTGCTTGGGGGCGCGGCGATGGTAGCCCTGGTGTCCTATGGCTTTGCGTTCCTGGCCGACCTGGCGCTGGAGTGGAACCATGCCTGGAGCCACCGTCACGGCTGGCTTGCGCTGATCATCTTGCCGGTGGCCTTTGCGGGACTGCGCTGGCTCACCATGCGCCTCGCCCCCAACGCGGCCGGCAGCGGCATTCCTCAAGTGATCGCCGCCTTGTCTCTGCCTGCCGGCGCCGCGCAGGTGCGCCTGGTGTCGCTCACCCAGATCGTGTGGAAGATTCCGCTGACCTTCCTGGGCATGTTGGCAGGCGCATCGATCGGCCGTGAAGGGCCGTCGGTTCAGGTCGGGGCGGCGGTGATGATGGCCTGGGGTGATTTCTGGCAGCGGCGCGGGGTCGTGCTGCGCGGCATCCAGCGCCACGACCTGATCGCAGCGGGCGCCGCAGGCGGCCTGGCCGCCGCCTTCAATGCGCCGCTCGCGGGTGTCATCTTCGCGATCGAAGAGCTGGGCCGGGGCACCTTGCTGCGCTGGCAGCGGCTGGTCTTGATCGGCGTGTTGGCCGCCGGTTTCATCACGGTTGCCATTGCCGGCAACAATCCGTATTTCGGCACCTTCGCGGGCAAGGCCTTGCCGGAAAACATGGCTGCCTGGGTCTTGCTGTGCGGCGTGGTGAACGGCGCGGTGGGCGGCATCTTCGCGCGCCTGCTCGGCCGCGGTTTGGCCGCGAGCCTGCCTGCTGCGCTGCGCGACCGTGCAACGCGCCACCCGCTTGGCGCAGCCGCTGTACTCGGTCTGGTGGTCGCCTTGATCGGCCTGGCCACGGCGGGCACGGTCTACGGCACCGGTTATGCCTCGGCATCCGCGCTGCTGGCTGGTGAGCCCACCGGCCAGGCCGGTTTCGGTGTGGCCAAGTGGTTCGCCACGATCGCTTCCTACTGGGCCGGCATTCCGGGCGGCATCTTCACGCCGGCGCTGACCACCGGTGCAGGCGTGGGAGAACATCTGTGGCAGTTGTCGGACGGCAGCATCGATCAGCGCGTGCTGGTGCTCATCTCTATGGCGGCATTCCTGGCAGCCGCCACCCAGGCGCCGCTGACCGCCAGCGTGGTCGTGATGGAAATGACGGGTAGTCAGCCGATGCTGTTCTGGTTGCTGATGGGCGCGCTCAGCGCGTCAGTTGTGTCGCGGCAGTTCTGCCCGCGTCCCTTCTATCACCAGGTTGCCCACCGCTTCCGGCACCAGGCACAGGCTACTGTGCCGCCATCTGGCTGAGTCAATCGCGGCGCGCCGCAGGGCGCATCGTCGGCACGCCAGCGCTCGCCGATGATGGATGGCACTGCACCAAACCCATGATGCAAATCCGCGACGGATTCAGCTTGGTGTTATTCGCCTGTCATCAACGCGCCGCATGCTTGCGCGCTCTGCTATCCAGGAGCGCCGCGTGGCCACTCTCGACCTTACTTCGGTACAAGCCAAGATCTCCAGCCTTTACGCCAGCCTGTTCGGGCGCGCGCCCGACAGTGCCGGCCTGCAATTCTGGAGCAAGGCTGCCGACACCATGTCGATGGCGGATATCGCAGCATCCTTGCTCGCGAGTGCGGAAGGTGTCGCAACGACGCCCGCCAACAACGCAGCGTTCATCGCTGGTTTGTACGGATCGGCACTTGGCCGTGCCCCGACCGCAGCAGAGCTGACAACTGCCATCCAGGCATTACCACAAAGCGGTGAACCCGGCAGCGCTCGCGCATTGTTTGCGTCTTCCCTGATCCAGACGCTGGCCACGCCGCTGCCAACGACCAAACCCGCCACCATGACGGACGCCGAGTATGCACAGGCCATCGCCGACCGCAGCACCTTGGCGAACAAGGTCGATGCCGGCACCTATTTTGCGCAAAGCGCGGCCGGCAACAACCTGAGCCTGGCCGGCCGCGTGCTTGACAACATTGATGCCACGCCAGCTTCCCTTGCGGCTGCGCGAGCCCAGACGAATCAGGGCACCGCCACCCAGGTGGCCGAGTTGTACGCCGCGGTATTGGATCGCGCACCGGACACTGCCGGGTTGGCCTGGTGGACGGCGCAGTTGAACAGCGGTGTGCCGATGGCCAGCGTGATCGCTGGCATGCTGGGCAGCGCAGAGGGCACGGCGCTGTACGGGTCGGCAGCGGGCTCGCAGGCTTTCCTGCAGACCTTCTACCAGTCTGTGCTGGGGCGTGCCCCGGACGCCACCGGCCTGGCGTTCTGGGCCTCGGCGCTCGATGCCGCGGGCGGCAACGCGGCTGCACGTGTTGCTGTCACGATGCAGATACTCGATACGCTGACCACCGGCACGGCCACGACGGCCGACCAGAAGACGCTCGCCAACAAAGCGGAAGCAGGCAAGTACTTCGCCGCCTCGGCGTCCGGCAATAATGTTGCGCTGGCGAAGACAGTGATCGATCAGGTCACGTCGAGCCCAGACAGCGTTGCGGGCGCCAAGCAGATGGTCGATGCCGGTGGCGTGGTCACGACCCCGCCTGTATCGACACCGGTTCCGCCGGCTTCCACGCTATTCACGCCCAACGTCGGCACGACTGTCGGCAGCTCGGACGCCTCCACCGCATTGGCCCTGGCCAACAACTTCATGCTGGTCGGCGACGATGAAGCCAGCGTGCTGCGAGTCTACTCGCGCGACGGCGGCGCAGCCGTCAAGGAAATTTCCTACGACAGCTTCCTGAATCTGGCAGGCAAGGAAGCCGACCTGGAAGGCTCGACGCGTATCGGGAACAAGCTGTATTTCATCGGCTCGCATGGCAACAACAAAAGCGGTGTCGATCAGGACAATCGCGAGTGGATTGCCTCGGCCACGCTGACCGACGCCGGTGCGAATACCTCGCTTGCCTTCACCGGCAAATACACGGGCCTGGAAGCCGCGTTGGCTGCGTGGGACCACAGCAATGCCCATGGCCTCGGCGCCGATCATTTCGGCATCACCGCTGGCGCGGCGTCTGGTTCGCCCGAGCGCAATGCCGGCCTGGGCATCGAAGGCCTGACCGTATCCCCCGACAACAGCAGCCTGTGGATCGGCTTCCGCGCCCCGGTGACCGGCGGCGCTGCCTTGAACAAGGCGCTGATCGTGCAGGTCGGCAACATCGACGCCGTCCTGGCTGGAAGCAATGCGGTGGCGCCGGTGTTCGGCGCGGCCATCGAGCTCGACCTGGGCGGCCGCGGCATTCGCAGCATCGAGAAAAATGCCGCTGGCCAATACGTGATCGTTGCCGGCCCGGCAGGCACCGCCAGCGCAGATGTGGCCGATGACTTCCGCCTGTACACCTGGGATGGCTCGGTGGCCGGTGGCCAAGCCACGCACCTGGTGCAGAACGCGGTGAATCTCGACGCGATCCTGGCGGCCACCGGCGGCTCGTTCGAGTCCATCGTGACTGTGCCGGACAGCCTGGCAGCGGGCAGCTACATCCAGCTGCTACAGGACAACGGCGACACCGTGTGGACCGGCGAGACCAAGGTGTCGAAAGACCTGCTGCCCGCCCAGCAGAAGTTTGCCGGCAACTGGATTCAATTGGGGGGCACGGCAGCGGCCGATACCAGCGGCCCGACCCTGTTGCGCAGCACACCGGCCGACAACGCGACGAAGATTGCCACCGCAGCGAAGATCGAACTGGTGTTCAACGAGCCGGTTCACGCCGGGACCGGCAACTACGTGCTGAAGTCGGGCTCGACCACGCTGGCGACGATTGCCGCCAACGATGCGCGCATCACGTATGAGTACAACAAGGTGACGGTGGATACGTCGGCGTTCGTCGGTACGGCCAACACCGCCTATTCGCTTGAAATTGCCGCAGGCGCAGTGGTGGACGCATCGGGCAATGCGTTCGCGGGTTTGAATGCCGCATCGGCCATCGACTTCACGACGGCACCGGCATCCGTGCCAAGCACCTTGGCCGCAGGCGACATCGCCTTCGTCGGCTTCAATACCGACGGCGGCACCGACGCGTTTGCGTTTGCGCTGCTGAAGGCAGTAGATGCAGGGACGGCGATCCGATTCACCGACAAAGCCTGGACCGGCACCGCGTTCACGGCGACCGAGGGTGACTACCTCTGGACCGCCACCAGCGCGCTTGAGGCCGGTACGGTGGTCACCATCCAGCCAGACGGTACGCTGACCGCCAGCACGGGGACCTTGACTGGCAGTGGGGGCGGGCTTGGGAAGGGTGGGGAACAGATGTTTGCCATCACCGGGACGATTGCTGCGCCGGGCACGTTCATCGCGGGCATCGGCATGGGCACCACAGGCGGCCTGGCCACCAGCGGTGCCGATGGCGACAAGACGTCCTTGGTCCCGACTGGCCTGACACTGGGCACCAATGCCGTCAGCGTGGCCTACATCAATGCGCATTACACGGGCACGCTCAGCGGCACGTCGTCCGACTTGCTTGCCTCGATTTCCAAGAGCAGCAACTGGACGTCCAATGGGAACGCCACGCCGGCCCCGGTCGTCGGCAACAAGCTCGATGTCGGCTTTTCTGCCCTGACGGTAAGCGGCCCCACCAAGCTCGCCGCCGGCGACGTGATCTTCCTGGGTATCGGTACGGATTCCCCAGACGCTTTTGTGTTCACCGTCACCAGGGCTATTGAAGCAGGCACGCAGATCGGTTTCACGGATCGAGATTATTCGACGGTGAACGGCATGCCGATCAATGGCGAAAGCGCATATATGTGGACTGCCGACAAGGCCTACACCGCTGGGACGCTGATCACGATTCAGCCGGATCAATCGGGAACCAATAATCCGATCGTGTCGCACGGCAGCGCTGTGGGCAAGGGTGGCGGCCTGTCTGCAAGTGGCGAAACGGTCTACGCCTTCCAGGGCAGCATCGCCGAGCTGAGCGCAGGCGGCGCCGGCGCAATCACCGCCACCACCTATCTCGGCGCCATCAACGCAGGTGGGGCAGCAGCGGGCGACGCGCCGGCCGGCATCACCATCCAGACCTTCGGCGTGGACAACGCCGTCTATCAAGGCTCGCGCAGCACGGCCGATATGGCGACCTTCAAGGCGGCGGTATTGAACACCACCAACTGGACCACCAGTGACATAGTGCCGCTGACCATCGTCGGCAACAACGTGGAGTTTGCGCCGGCTTGATGCCGGAAAGCCCGGTGGAACACGATCCGGGCTCGACCCGTATCAATGAAAGCAGGCGATGAAATTCAGGCGATGAAACTCAGGCAATGAAACCCAACCGGCGGGATGCAAATCCCGCCGTTTTCACTTCATCAAGCGGCTGTCCTGCAGACCACCCACGGCTTCCAGCACCGCATGGGTCGTCGCCGCCAGGTGCGACTCGATGCGCTTCAGGTCGCGGAACACATCCAGCACCAATGCACCGGCCTGCACGCTCAGGCGGTCGCCCTTGCGGATCAGGTCGAACTGGCGGGCCGCGGCCGAGCGTTCCAGCGCACGCATGCGATCCTTGTCCTGCATCAGCGTACGCGCCGAACGTTCGTCGGCCGAGATGAAAGTGGTGACGGCCAGCTGCAGGTCGCGAGTCAGCAATTCCTGGATTTCGTCGATCTCGCTCAGCACCGCCGCCGGGAATTTGATGCGCAACTCGATGCGCTTGGTGGCCAGCGCCATCAGGCTCTTTTCGATCACGTCGCCGATGTGTTCCAGGTTCACTGCGAACACCAGGATCTCGGACACGCGGCGGGTGTCCACCTGGTCCAGTTCCTGGGCGGCACCGACGGCCGATGCGTAGTAGGTCACTGCTGCGTGCAGGCGGTCCAGCTGATCGTCCATGGCGGTGATCATGCCGACCTTGTCGCGGTCGTCGCTGCGCAAGACTTCGAAGGTGCCGCGCAACATGGTGTCGACCACGTCGGCCATGCGCAGGGCTTCGCGCGAGGCGTTGGCAAGCGCCACCGCCGGGCTGTGCATGCTGGACTCGTCCAGGTAGCGCGGGCTGCCTGCCTCGGTGGGTTGCTCGGCCGCGGGAAGCCGCCGGGTAAGCCATGCGGCCATGCGCGGCAACAGCGGCAGGAAGGCAAGCGCCACTGTCACGTTGAAGGCCAGGTGGTAGGCCACCACGGCGCTGGCGGCCGGCATCCCGGCCTCGCCTGCCAACCTGGCGGTCAGCGGAATCAGCGGCATGGCAACGGCCAGGCCCACCAAGCGCGTCATCACATTGCCCAGCGGCAGGCGCAGCGTCGCAAGGTTGCTGCGATCGCCTTGCAAAATGGGATTGAGTGCACTGCCAAGATTGGCGCCCAGCACCATGGCCAGCGCGGCCGGCATGCTGATCGCACCGACGCCTGCCAAGGCCGATACCAGCAAGGTGGTGACGATGCTGGAATGCGCCAGCCACGTGAACAAGGCCGCCAGCATGATGTTCAGCAAGGGGTCGGCGGTGATGGCCAGCAGCAGATCCCGCATGACGGGTTCTTGCGAGATCGGCTGAACCGTCTGGTCCAGCAGGCGCAGCGACAGCAGGGTCAGGCCGATGCCGACCAGGATGCGCCCGACATCCCGCCCGCGAGAACTGCGGCTGCGTCGCGTGGTGACGAAGCCGGCACCGATCAACAATGCAAACAACCAGCTCACGTCAAAGGAAAGCAACTGGGCCACCAACGCCGTGCCGATGTTGGCGCCAAGCATGACGGCCAGCGCGGGCGCCAGGGCGATCACGCCATCGGCGGCAAGCGACGTGACCATGAACGCCGTGGCTGTGCTGGATTGCAGAACGGCGGTGACGCCAAAACCGGCGGCAACCGCCTGCAGCGGCCGCTTCAGGCCGCGCGCCAGACGCTCGCGCAGGTCCGAGCCGAAGGAACCGAGCACCCCTTGGCGCACAGTTTGCACGCCCCACAGCAGGAGCGCGATTTCACCGAACAAACTGACCAACACGTGCGTCGCAGACATATAAGGCTTCTTTTATGACAAGTAATACTCGTCCAGTACATCCTCACCCTATGGCCTGAGTTCGTCAAATCGCCTTTGCGCTTCACGCCACATCACCGGCGTTGCAATAATCGTGCTAGCGGCTTTCCACCCGGATTTCGACACCCATGTCGTGCGAGCCGCCCGGCGGAATGACCAGCACATCGGCCTCGCCCACCCGCGCGGTTTCGATGCACAGCATGCGTTGCCAGGCGTCGTCGGGGAAGTTCGCCAGGCGGTGCGCCTTCTCGATCCATGGATTCCAGACAATGGCCGAGTGGGATTGGCGCGTGTGCAGGTGGATGCGGCGCTGCCAGCCCGGGTCGTCGATGGTAAGCCGCGGACCCACGTCCAGATAGATGCGGTCGGTCTCGGCCGTGAAGCGGATGTCACCGTCCTGGCGTCGCTCCTGCCATGCTTCCAGCGCGTCCAGATAGGTCAACCCGTCGAAGCCGCCCAGGCGCACCTCGCGGCTGTCGCTGACCGCGAAGTAGGTGTGCAGTGCCTGGGTCAGTGCAAGCGGCGCCACGCCGAGGTTGCGCGTCTGCAGATTCATGTCCAGGTGCTCGCCGATGCTCAGGCGCAGGCGCAGCTCCGACGGGTGTGGCCAGTGCGGCAGCCCCTGGGGCAGCAGCAACTGGAAGGTCAACATCACCTTGTCGCCGTCGATGACCGGGTCCTGCATCTGCCAGTCGAGTGCGCGCACCATGCCGTGGAAGGGGGCGTCGCTGCCCACATACATTCGCTGCACCACCAAGGGGCTGCGCGCGAGGTCGCCGAACCACGGCCAGCAGACCGGCACGCCGCCACGGATGGCCTGGCCGCGCTCCAGCGCAGCGGTTTCACTGAGCCAGACCAGCGCCGGCTGGCCGTGATGCTGGAAGCTCATCAGGTGACCGCCCTGGCGGGCGATCAGCGCTTCGCTGAAGGCAGTGCGAACCCGCAAGCAGTCGAGTTCACCGAGCTTTTCCTCGACGATGGTCGGGGAAGAAAAATTGTTCATGTCAGTCCTTGGACGCGATGGCCTTCCCATCGGGCACGGCCGCCTGGGTCGTTCCCTGCAGGGCAGGGCGGGAGTGGCAGGGTACTGTACGTGATCGCATCGCTACCGGCATGACCAGAGGCAACATTTCCGCGCTGTGGGCAAATCCTGGTTGCGCTTGCTGACATTTGTGCTCGAGCAGGGTGCTGCTGCGCTGACGCGCGGCGGGCAAACCCGTACCATTGTTCTTCCACTCATCGGCGGGAGGCACGTGTGAAACCAGGCATTCTGGCAATCGACATCGGCGGGACGGCCTTGAAGGTCGCGGTCATCGATGACCACGGGCGATTGCTCAGCGAAAGGTTGCGCACGCCGACGCCGCGGCCGTGCACGCCCTTGCAGATGATCGACGAGCTGGCCGCCCTGGCTGTGCCGCTGCCCAGCTTCGACCGCGTCGCCGTGGGTTTTCCCGGCGTGATCCGCAATGCGCGCGTGCAGACGGCCGTCAACATCGGTGGGCCGGAATGGCATGACTACCCCCTGGCCGACAAGATCGCCGAGCGTTTCGGCAAGCCGGTGCGGCTGGTCAATGACGCCGACATGCAGGGCTTTGCGCTGATCAGCGGCAAGGGTCTGGAGTTCGTGCTGACGCTGGGCACCGGGCTGGGCAGTGCGCTCTTCCTCGACGGCGAGCTGATGCCGCACATGGAATTGGGCCACCATCCCTTTTATCGCGACGCCACCTACGAAGAATGCCTGGGTGCAGAAGCGCTCAAGCGCATGGGTGTCGAGCAGTGGAATGAACACCTGGCGCGTGCCCTGCAATGCGTGAAGGTCCTGCTCAATGCCGACCGTGTGTACCTGGGCGGCGGCAACGCCAAACGGGTCACGCTTGCGCTGCCTGCCAACGTGCTGGTCGGCTCCAACGATGCCGGCCTGGCGGGTGGCGCAGCATTGTGGAACGGACCGGCCGCCACCCGTCAGACCGACGATATCTCCCCGACTGCCACCGCAGCGGGCTAAGCCCGTTTTCGCAAAAGGATCGCCAATGAGTTCTGCCGCACCTGCTGGGCGCGCCCCCCGCGGAAAGAAACCCGCCAAGCCGCCCAAGGCGCCGCCTGCCACGCTGTTTTTGTTCGGCGCCAACGGCGATCTGGTGAAGCGCCTGCTGCTGCCGGCGCTGTACCACCTGCACCGCGACGGCCTGATCGACGAAAACCTGCACATCGTCGGTGTCGACCACAATCCGAACACCGATGCCGGGTTTGCCGAGCGGCTGGCAGACTTCATGCGCACCTTGCCCCAGCACAACGAGGCGACCGGCGGACAGCCGCTGGACGAAGCCCTGTGGGCCAAGGTATCGAAGAACATTTCCTACGTGCAAGGCGATTTCGTCGACGATGCTACTTACGTGGCGCTGCGCGAACGGCTCGCACGCAACGGCACGCGCAACGCGGTGTTCTACCTGGCAACCTCGCCGCGCTTCTTCGGCGAAGTGACGGATCGGCTGGGCTCGTCCGGGCTGCTGAAGGAAAGCAAGGACACCTACCGCCGCGTGGTGATCGAAAAGCCGTTCGGGTCCGATCTGGCGTCTGCGCAGGAGCTCAATGCACGCCTGCTGCGCGTGATGAGCGAATCGCAGATCTACCGTATGGATCACTACCTGGGCAAGGAGACGGTGCAGAACATTCTGGTCAGCCGCTTTGCCAACGGCATCTTCGAGGCGATCTGGAACAACCACTACATCGACCACGTGCAGATCACGGCGGCCGAAACGGTGGGCGTGGAGCAGCGTGGCGGTTTCTACGAGCAGATCGGTGCGCTGCGCGACATGGTGCCGAATCACTTGTTCCAGCTGCTGGCGATGGTGGCCATGGAGCCGCCGGCCGCCTTCGGCGCCGATGCCGTGCGCTCGGAAAAGGCCAAGGTGATCGGCGCGATCCGTCCGCAGACGCGGCGCGAAGCGCTGGCCAATTCGGTGCGCGGCCAATACGCGGCTGGGCGGGTCGGCGAGACGCAGGTGCCGGCCTACCGCGCCGAGTCGCGCGTTGCCCCCGACAGCAATACCGAAACCTATGTCGCCCTGAAGATCATGGTGGACAACTGGCGCTGGGCCGGCGTGCCGTTCTACCTGCGCACCGGCAAACGCCTGCGCGCCCGTGACACCGAGATCGCGATCTGCTTCAAGCCGGCGCCGTTCTCGCAGTTTCGCGGCACCAAGATATCCAAACTCACGCCCAATTACCTGATCATCCAGATCCAGCCCAATGAAGGCATGTGGCTGGACTTCCAGGCCAAGCGGCCGGGGCCGACGCTGGAGATCGAGAACGTCGAGATGGGCTTTGCCTACGCCGACTTCTTCCCGATGCAGCCGTCGACGGGCTACGAGACGCTGATCTACGACTGCCTGACCGGTGACCAGACGCTGTTCCAGCGGGCCGACAACGTGGAAAACGGATGGCGCGCCGTGCAGCCTTTCCTGGATGCTTGGCAAGACGCCGCCGCGTCCTCGGTAGACCTGTACGCCGCGGGCGCAGACGGTCCGCGAACCGCCGACGAACTGATGGCGCGCGATGGGCGCGTCTGGCGCAAATTTTCATAAGGAAGGTCGACCATGAGTGCTGCTCCTACCGCCATCACGAGCGTCTTGCCCGATCGCGAGACCCTCGCAACCCATGTCGCCGAGTGGCTGGTCGACGAGATCGCGCGCAGCACCGGCCCGTTTTCCATCGCGCTGTCAGGCGGCAGCACGCCGCGTCCCTTGTTCGAGCGCCTGGCCGAACCGGCGCGCGCCAAACGCATCGACTGGTCGCGTGTGCACCTGTTCTGGGGTGACGAGCGCTTTGTGCCGCACGACCACCCGGACAGCAATTACCTGATGGCGCGACGCGCGATGATCGACCACATTCCGATCTCGCCGGGCAATGTGCACGCGGTGCCCACGCACGGCACGCCGGAGCAGGCGGCGCGCGACTACACCCGCACCTTGCAGGATTTCTATCACAGTGAACGCATCGATCCGTCGGCACCCTTGTTCGACGTGAACCTGCTGGGCATGGGTGACGACGGCCATACGGCATCCTTGTTCCCCGGGTCGCTGGCGCTGTCCGAGCGCGACGACTGGGTGGTGGCCGTGATCGGCGAAAAGCCCGAGCCACGCATCACCTTGACGCTGCCCGTGCTGGCCAGCGCCTCGTCGGTGGTGTTCATGATCGAAGGCGCATCCAAACAGGCGGCGCTGGCGCGCGCCCGGGCGGGTGACCCGGCGCTGCCGGCTGGCCTGGTGTGGTCGGACGGGCAACTGTTCTGGTTCCTCGACGAAGCGGCTGCCGGAGGAAAAAATTGAGCTTGCCTATTGAACACTATGCGATGCTGGGCAACTGCCGCACCGCGGCGTTGGTATCGAACGAGGGGTCGATCGACTGGCTGTGTTTCCCGCGCTTCGATTCGCCCGCGTGCTTTGCCTCTTTGCTGGGCGAGGTCGACAACGGCCGCTGGAAGATCACGCCGCATGGCAAGGTGCTGACGACCAGCCGCGCCTATCGTGACGGCACGATGATTCTGGAAACCACCTTCACCACCGAAACCGGCAGCGCCAAGCTGATCGACTTCATGCCGCAGGGTGACCGCAGCTGTATCGTGCGCATCGTCGAAGGCATCGAGGGCTCGGTGGTCTTCGACATGGACCTGGTGGTGCGCTTCGATTACGGCCGCAGCGTGCCCTGGGTCGAGCGCATCGACCCGCAGACACTCACGGCGGTGGCCGGCCCCGACATGCTGGTGCTGCACGCCCCCACGCCGATCAAGGGCCGCGACCATCACACCACCAGCCGCTTCAGTGTGGTGCCAGGCGAACGCCTGGCGTTTTCGCTGACGCACCAGTCATCGAGCAAGCCGATTGCCGAGCCGGTCGACCCCTACGGGGCGCTGACGGCCACCGAGTACTTCTGGCTGGAATTCTCGGACCGTTGCCCGGACGTTGGTGAGTGGACGCCAGCCGTCAAGCGATCGCTGATCACCTTGAAGGCGCTGACCTACCAGCCCACCGGCGGCATCGTCGCAGCAGCCACTACCTCGTTGCCCGAACATCTAGGCGGTGGGCGCAACTGGGACTACCGCTATTGCTGGCTGCGTGATGCCACCATGACCTTGCTGGCCTTCATGAACCTGGGCTATTTCGAGGAAGCCCAGGCTTGGCGCAACTGGCTTGCGCGCTCGGTGGCCGGCAATCCCGAGCAGATGCAGATCATGTATGGGCTGGCAGGCGAACGACGCTTGCCGGAATACGAGTTGCCCTGGCTCAAGGGCTATGAAAACTCACAGCCGGTACGTATCGGCAACGCCGCCGCCACCCAGTTCCAGCTGGACATCTATGGCGAAGTGGCCGACGCCATGGCACAGGCGCGCCGCGGCGGCTTGCCCACCCACCGGCGCAGCGCGGCGATTGCCGAAGTCATCATGCCCTTCCTGGAACAGGCCTGGCGCAAGCCCGACGAAGGCATCTGGGAAATCCGTGGCCAGGCGCTGCACTTCACGCACTCCAAGGTCATGGCCTGGGTCGCGTTCGACCGTGCTGCCATCCTGACCGAAACCAACAAGGGCAGCCGCGAAAAGATCGCGCGTTATCGGCGCATTGCCGACGAGATCCATGCCGAGGTCTGCGAACAAGGCTACAACGCCGAGATGGGTTGCTTCGTGCAGTCCTATGGGTCGACGCTGATGGATGCGGCGCTGCTGCAGATTCCGCTGACCGGTTTCCTGCCGCCGGACGACCCGCGCGTGGTGCGCACCATCGACATGATGGAATCGCGGCTGATGCGCGATGGTCTGTTGCTGCGCTACGAGACCCAGCATGGCGTGGACGGCTTGCCGCCGGGCGAGGGCACCTTCCTGGTGTGTTCGTTCTGGCTGGCCGACGTCTATGGGCTGATGGGACGACACGATGACGCACGCACGCTGTTCGAACGCCTGTTGAGCCTGTGCAACGACGTGGGGCTGCTGGCCGAGCAATACGAGCCGCACGCCAAGCGCATGCTGGGCAACTTCCCGCAGGCCTTCAGCCACATCGGCATCATCAATGCCGCGTTGAACATCCACCGTTCGCAACAGCCTGCGCAGCAACGGGCGCATCCCGAGTCCGACATGCAGGAGCCACAAGCCGTAGACGCAGTGGCCTGAGCTGTCTGACCGACATCTCGTCAGAAATCTGACGGGTGACAGCTTGCTGTCAGGAGTTGGTCAATGGTGTGTAACGGGGCATGACTAGCATCCCGGAGGTCCGCCACGCGGGCGTGTGCGTCGTTTCGAGGTTTTCTCGACTCGACGCACACGCCCGCGTCGCATTGCTTCCTTTCTTGCCGAGATGCTCATGTCACACGCCCCGAATCCCACCCGTCGCCAGATGCTTCAGTTCCTGGCCGGCGCTCCGTTGCTGCCGCTGGGTAGCGCTTCGGCTGCAGCCGCCTTGCTGAGCGCCTGTGGTGGGGGCGACGATGACGTCGTCGCCCCGACAACCCCGCCGGTCGTGCCCGCCAACTTCGTGTCGGCCACGTTCAGCAGCATGCCCGCCCCCAGCTTGGCAAACCCGGCAGAGATGGCGACCATCACGGTGGGCTCGACGCTGACGGTTGCGTTCAGCGACAGCACCGAGCAAAGCTACAAGCTGGCACACCAGCCCTTCTTCATGACCGGCGACATGGTGCCGGACGGCAAGGGCGGCACGATTCTGAGCGGCGGCTATGTCGACATCAACAACCAGCCGATCATCGACCGCTCGGTGCCGGGCAAGGAACGCCAGTTCTTCTCGGACTCGCCGGATGGCTCGTCGCTGCTGACCGTGGCCAACGCCACCGTGACGGGTGTGAAGGGCAATACCGTCTTTGCCGTGGTGCAGTTCGAATACACCTCGCGTGACCAGTCGGGTGCGTCGACCTACGGCCAGTTGCCCTCGCCGATCGCCGTGCTGACACTGGACCAGGACAAGACCACCGGCAAGCTCACGCTGGTGAAGTATCACAACGTCGACATGTCCTCGGCGCATGGCCTGTGGATCACCTGCGGCGCGAGCCTCTCGCCCTGGGGCACCCACCTGTCCAGCGAAGAGTACGAACCCGATGCCTTCAAGGCCTCGACCGACTCGATGTTCAAGGCCTACAGCAAGAACGTGTTCGGCAATGAGACGACGGCACGCGCCTATCACTACGGCCATCTGCCGGAAGTCCGGGTCAATCCCGACGGCACCGGCACGGTGAAGAAGCACTATTGCCTGGGCCGCATTTCGCATGAACTGATTCAGGTCATGCCGGATCGCCGCACTGCGCTGATGGGCGATGACTACACCAATGGCGGGCTGTTCATGTTCGTGGCCGACCGCGAAAATGACTTGTCCTCGGGCTCCCTGTATGTCGCCAAGGTGGGTGCAGGCTTCTCGATCGATACGGCAGCTGCGGGCGCAGGGCTGACCTGGATCAAGCTCGGCAGCGCCACCAGCGCCGAGATCGAAGCCATGGCCAATACCCTCAAGCCCACCGACATCATGGACGTGGTCTTTGCCACGCAGACTTCGTCTGGCGCCGATGCCACGCCGCTGGTGCCCGCTTCCACGATCGACGACAGCTACAAGCTGGTTTATACCGACGGCAAGGCCAACTGGATCAAGCTCAAGCCGGGCATGGAAAAGGCAGCCGCCTTCCTGGAAACCCATCGCTACGCCAATCTGGTTGGCGCCAGCATGGCCTTCACCAAGATGGAAGGCACGACCGTCAACGCCAAGGACAAGATCGCGTACTCGGCGCTGGCCAACATCCAGGACTCGATGGTTCGCAACGGCAAGGGCTGGCGCGCCGACACCAACGTGTCGCTGGACAAGCAGTTGAAGGCGGGCGGCATTCTTGCGCACCGCTTGAACGGCGGACAGAAAGACCTCGGCGGCGCCGCCATCAACAGTGAATGGGTGCCGGTGCTGACGAGCTTCCTGATTGTGGGCGAGGACATTTCTGCCGACGCGCTGGGCAATACCGCCAACGCCGACAAGATCGCCAGCCCGGACAACATCAAGTTCTCGGAAAAAATGCGCACGCTGTTCATCGGCGAAGACAGCGGCAAC
>Ga0308163_10001381_pt1 | contig 26901 bp, 27 predicted proteins | sample PhyTR1_FD_201037 | JGI IMG/M metagenome (GOLD analysis project Ga0308163, IMG submission 201037) | Phyllosphere microbial communities from UC Gill Tract Community Farm, Albany, California, United States - DLSLT.R1 | ecosystem: Host-associated > Plants > Phyllosphere > Unclassified | place: USA... | reverse complement strand
AATTTGAAGGTCAGCCTGGACACCTATGCCGGCGTCTTCTGGACCATCGGTCTGGTCTCGGCCGGGATCGGCGTCGTGCTGCTGCTGATCTCGCCGCTGATCAAGAAGTGGATGCACGGGGTTCAGTGAGCGACTGGTCCCCTCCCGCTTGCGGGAGGGGTTAGGGGAGGGCGCGACGTACGTACTGGCGTCCGGCATGCGAGGCACGCCCCTCCCCCGACCCCTCCCGCAGGCGGGAGGGGAGAAGATCAGATCCGCGTCATCGACATCGCCTTCTCGCCGTAGCGCGGCCCAGCCGTCCCACCCCGAGGCGCGGCCGCATCGAGCTTCGCCAGATCGTCCACGGTCAGCGTAATCTCCGCCGCCTTCATGCTGTCCTCGAGCGTAACCCGGCGCTTCGACCCCGGGATCGGCACGATGTCGTCCCCCTGCGCCAACAGCCAAGCGAGCGCGATCTGGGCCGGCGAGGCGCCATGCGCATCGGCAATCGACTTCACCACCGCGACCATCTCCATGTTCTTGGCGAAGTTCTCCTCCGAATAGCGCGGATCGTTGCGCCGATAATCGCCCTCCGGCAGATCCGACCGAGCGGTAATCTGCCCCGTGAGAAACCCGCGCCCTAGCGGCGAATAGGGCACGAACCCAATCCCCAGCTCGCGACACAGCGGCAGGATCGCGTCCTCCACATCGCGCTCCCAAAGCGAATACTCGCTCTGCAACGCCGCGATCGGATGCGTCGCCGCCGCTCGCCGGATCGTGTCGAGCCCAGCCTCCGACAGCCCGAGATGCCGCACCTTGCCCTCGCGCACGAGGTCCGCCATCGCGCCGACCGTATCCTCTATCGGCACGCCCGGATCGACCCGGTGCTGGTACAGCAGGTCGATCGTCTCGACCCCCAGCCGCTTCAGCGATCCCTCGCACGCCCGCCGCACATTGGCCGGTGTCGAATCCACCCCAGTCATCCCGTTCTCGTCGTAGCGGAAGCCGAACTTGGTCGCGATCACGACGCCATCGCGCTTGCCCCGGATCGCCTTGCCGACCAGTTCCTCGTTGACCAGCGGGCCATAGATCTCGGCGGTGTCGAACAGCGTCACGCCCAGCTCGATCGCGCGGTGGATCGTGGCAATGCTCTCATCGGCGTTCGCCTCGCCGTACATGCCCTTGCCGATGCCGGCCATCGGCATGCAGCCGAGACCCAGCGCGGAAACCTCGAAATCAGGGCCGAGCGTGCGATACTTCATGCGGAATCTCCTGAGCGCCGTTCCCGTGATCGGACCGCGCCGCGACGGAGATGGTAACGGCGGTGTCCATCGTCACGTTCCCGACGGTCCGAAACAGGTCGGGTATGGTCTCGACCGCGATGAGCAGACCCAGCACCTCGAGCGGGATGCCCATCGCCAGCGCCACCGGCGCGACCGACGCGACGAAGCTGATCGTGCCCGGCAGCGAGATCGATCCCATCGTCGTGATCGCCGCGGTCGCCACGCCCGCCGCCATCTGCCCCGGCCCGATCGGCAGCCCGAGCCAGTGCGCGACGTAGAGCGCGACCGCGAGGTTCATCGCCGGGCTGGTCGCGCGGAACACCGCGACCGACAGCGGCAGGACGATCCCGGCGGTGGCGGGCGACGCGCCGAGATCGGTCGAGGTCTTCAGCATTGCCGGCAGCGAGGCGAGCGACGATTGCGTGCTGATCGCCACCGCCTGCGCCGGCGCGACCGCACGCGCGAACCGGCCGAAGCCGACTCGCCCGCCGATCATCCCGATCGGATAGGCGGACAGCAGCACGATGAACCCGATCGCCGAGACGCAGATGATATAGTGCAGCAGCGCGCCGAACGCCGCCGTACCCGTGCGCGCACCGACCCCGTAGGCGAGCGCGAAGATACCGATCGGTGCGAGTTTCAGCACCCATTTGATGATGATCAACAGCGCGTCGACCACCGCCTGGAAGAAGCCGGTCAGCACGCGGCGACGATCGTCGGGCAGCTTCGTCACCGCAAACGCGAAGGTCAGCGCGAAGACGGTCAGCGGCAGGAACGAGTCGCTGGAGGCGGCGGCTACGATGTTGGTCGGCACGATCGTGTCGAAGAACGCGCCGATCCCCGGCACCGGCCCGACCGGCGCGGCGCCGGTCAATGCGGCGCGCAGTGCAGTGGCGAGCGTGGCAGGCAGCGGGAACGCGTCGAGAATCAACGGCATGACCAGCGCGGACATGATCGTCGTGCTCCACAGGATGACGACGATCATCACCATCGCCCGCACGGTGATACGCCCGGCGCGCGCCGCCTCGGTGGTCGCGCCGATCCCGGTCACGAGCAGCCCGACGACCAGCGGCACGATCACCATCTGCAATCCGTGCAGCCATGCGGAGCCAATTGGCTGCGTTACCGCGGTCGCAGCGATCGCGTTCGCCGGCGACCATGCGGCCGCAGCGATGCCCATCGCGATGCCACCGATCAGGGCTGCCAGAATCCGTGTAGTCTGCGACATGCTCGCCCTTCGTGTTCGACCGCGCTATCAACGGCTTCGGACACCGATACGGGACGGAAAGCGGACGCGATGGCAAGAAAATACTTCGGCACCGATGGCATTCGTGGCGCCACCAATGTCTCGCCGATGACGGCGGAGATGGCGATGAAGGTTGGCATGGCCGCCGGCGCATACTTCCTGCGCGGCGATCACCGCCACCGCGTCGTGATCGGCAAGGACACGCGGTTGTCGGGATACATGCTCGAATCCGCACTGGTTGCAGGGTTCACCAGCGTCGGCATGGACGTCGTCATGGTCGGGCCGATGCCGACACCCGCGGTCGCGATGCTCACCCATTCGATGCGCGCCGATATCGGTGTCATGATCTCTGCTAGCCATAATGCCTACGCGGACAACGGCATCAAGCTGTTCGGTCCAGATGGCTACAAGCTGTCGGACGAAGCGGAGGAAGCGATCGAGGCGCTGATCGACGGCGACATCCCGCTCGTGCCGTCGAGCCAGATCGGCCGCGCGCGCCGTATCGACGATGCGCAGGGTCGCTACATCCACTTCGCCAAGTCTACCTTCCCCGAGAATCTTCGCCTCGACGGGATGCGGATCGTGATCGATTGCGCGAACGGTGCTGCCTACAAGGTCGCACCGTCCGCCCTGTGGGAACTCGGCGCGGACGTCGTCGCGATCGGCGTCACGCCCAACGGTACCAACATCAACGACGGCGTCGGCTCGACCGCGCCGCAGACGCTCGCCGAGACGGTGGTCGCCAGCGGCGCGGACATCGGCATCGCGCTCGACGGCGACGCGGATCGCCTGATCGTCGTCGATGAGACCGGCACCATCGTCGACGGCGACCAGCTGATGGCGACGATCGCGGCAAGCTGGGCGCGGCAGGGGCGGCTTGCGGGCGGTGGCCTCGTCGCGACGGTGATGTCGAACCTGGGCCTGGAGCGCCACCTTGCGGCGCAGGGCCTCGGCCTCGTCCGGACCAAGGTCGGCGACCGCCACGTGCTCGAGAAGATGCGCTCCAGCGGCTACAATGTCGGTGGCGAGCAGTCGGGCCACATCATCCTGTCCGACTATGCGACCACCGGCGACGGATTGGTCGCGGCGCTGCAGATCCTGGCGGAGGTCAAGCGTTCGGGCGCACTGGCGAGCGAAGTGCTGCACCGCTTCGAACCCTTGCCGCAATTACTCAAGAACGTCCGCTTCGCCGGTGGCAAGCCGCTCGACGATGATGCCGTAAAGGCGGTGATCGCGCAGGCCGAGGCCGAACTGGCCGGCAACGGACGTCTGGTCATCCGTCCATCGGGCACCGAACCGGTGATCCGCGTGATGGCGGAAGGCGACGACCCGGCACAGGTCGAGCGTGTCGTCGACCGCATCTGCGACGCCGTCCGAAAGGCCGCCGCCTGATGCTCGAGATGCGCCCCGCCTGCGAACGCTGCACCACCGACTTGCCCGCCGATGCGCCGGGCGCATTCATCTGCTCGTTCGAATGCACTTTCTGCGCGGAGTGTGCCGATGCTCTCGACGAGCGCTGTCCCAACTGCGGCGGCGAATTGCTCGACCGCCCGACGAGGCTGGGCGAGGCACCGCCGCAAAAGCCGGCAGGCGCGCGGCGGCACTAGGCGCGGGTCGGGTAAGCGCGACCTAACCACTTCTACCACCCCGGCGAAGGCCGGGGCCCAATTGGGAAGGCCGAAGTAACGGAACGCAAACCTCAGTCAGCAACGTCTCCCAATTGGGCCCCGGCCTCCGCCGGGGTGGTGAAGAGAGGCACACCCCTGTCCTACATCCGACCGATCATGCCATAGCCGATCCCATGACCGCCAACCGCGCCAAATCCAGTCCGGCATCCCCATTCCAGCCCCGTCTCATGCAAAGTGCAGACCCACGCCAGCGTCTGCACTTCGTGCACTTCGCCCCGATCTGGGACACTTTATGACAGCGCGGGTGCTCATAATAGCCGGCTCCGACTCGGGCGGCGGCGCAGGAATTCAGGCGGATATCAAGACGATAACCATGCTCGGCGGCCACGCGATGACGGCCGTTACCGCGATCACCGCACAGAACACGCTCGGCGTGCAGGCGGTCTACCAGATCCCCACCGAGATCGTCCTCGCGCAGATAGACTCCGTCGTCTCGGACATCGGCATAGACGCCGTAAAGATCGGCATGATCGGCTCGGCCGAAACTGCCAATGCCGTAGCCGACTACCTGACGTCCTTGTTCTCCCGCGAAGGCGGGAGCCCAGACTGGACTCCCGCCTTCGCGGGAGAACAGGGAAGGGCACAGCAACATCACCCGAGACGCATCCCCATCATCTTCGACCCGGTGATGATCGCCACCTCCGGCTCCGTCCTCGCAGACCGCGACACGATAGCCGCCTTCACTCGCCTCATGCGGATCGCCACGCTCGTAACCCCCAACCTCCCCGAACTGGCAGCCCTCGGCGGCGAGCAAGCAATCCGCGCACTAGGCCCAGCAATCCTCATAAAAGGCGGCCACGCCGAAGGCCCCCACGTCACCGACCGCCTCGTCACCGCCGCGGGCGAAACACTCTGGACCAACCCCCGCATCGAAACCCGCCACGCGCACGGCACCGGCTGCACGCTCGCCAGCGGCATCGCCACCGGGCTGGCCCAAGGCCTGTCCCTCGACGCCGCAATCGAGCGCGCCATCGCGTTCGTCCGCGCCGCCCTTGCCAGCGCACCGGGGCTGGGCGCAGGGCACGGCCCGATGGGGCATGCGCTCGGCATCAACCCGTTCGACCAGTTGAAAGACCGCCAATGCCCGGCATGAAACACGAAAAGCTCTGCGTCGGCCCCGTCGCCGGTGTCGACGAAGCCGGCCGCGGCCCACTCGCGGGACCAGTCGTCGCCGCCGCCGTGATCCTCCCCGCAAAAGGCGTCCCCCGCGGTATCGACGATTCAAAGAAGCTTTCCGCCTCCGAACGCGAACGGCTCTGCGCGCGCCTCAAGGGCTGTGCGATCGTCGGCATTGGCATCGTCCAGCCGGACGAGATCGACACGCTCAACATCTACTGGGCGACGATGAAGGCGATGACGCTCGCGGTCGATGCGCTGGCGGTCGAACTCGGCCAGGCCCCCGGCCACGTCTTGGTCGACGGCAACCGCTTGCCCCGCTGGACCTACCCCGCCACGCCCCTCGTTGGCGGCGACGCGAAGTCGCTGTCGATCGCCGCCGCCTCGATCGTCGCCAAGCACACGCGCGACCTCATCATGATCGCCGCGGCGGACGTGCATCCCGAATATAACTGGCATTCGAACAAGGGTTACGGCTGCGCGCACCACATGAAGGCGCTCCGCGATCACGGCCCCACGCCGATTCACCGCCGCAGTTTCGCGCCCGTCGCCGCCGCCTATCTGGCGCGCGAGGGACTTTTCGCACAGGAAACGACGAGCTGAGTCTTTCGCGCCACACCCCAAGGGCTTGAGCCGCGAGTCTCCCACGACTCAACATCTGGGCAACGGCGACTCGATTGGTCGCAGCGACGGAATCGGACCGAAACGCCGTTAACGAATGTTTGCTTGACGGAGTCGGACAATTCCGCCGCTATGGGCGTCGATAAGGGGCGGAAAACATGGGTTTGATCGACACGATCGCACGGCCGCGTGCGAAAAAGGCAGTGGAGCCGGCGGTTCAAGCCGTCCTTCCGCTCGACCAGATCCTGCGTGGCGACTGCATCGAGCACATGAAGGCGCTCCCGTCGAATTCCATCGACATGATCTTCGCCGACCCGCCCTACAACCTCCAGCTCGGCGGTGAACTCTATCGCCCCGACGGCAGCCATGTCGACGCGGTCACCGACGATTGGGACAAATTCGACACCTTCGCCGCCTATGACCGCTTCACCCGCGCCTGGCTCAAGGAAGCACGCCGCATCCTCAAGGACGACGGCGCGCTCTGGGTCATCGGCAGCTACCACAACATTTTTCGCGTCGGTGCCGCCGTCCAGGATCTGGGATACTGGATCCTCAACGACATCGTCTGGCGCAAGACGAATCCGATGCCGAACTTCCGCGGCACGCGCTTCACCAACGCGCACGAGACGCTGATCTGGGCGTCGAAGGGCGAGAAGGCGAAGTACCACTTCAACTACCGCGCGATGAAGACGCTCAACGACGAGCTCCAGATGCGCAGCGACTGGGAATTCCCGACCTGCGGCGGCGCCGAGCGGCTGAAGAAGAACGGCACCAAGGTGCATCCCACGCAGAAGCCCGAGGCGCTGCTGTACCGTATCCTGCTGGCGTGCACGAAGCCCGGCGACGTCGTGCTCGATCCGTTCTTCGGCACCGGCACCACTGGCGCGGTCGCCAAGCGTCTCGGCCGCAGCTGGATCGGGATCGACCGTGAAGGCGACTATATCGAAGCCGCGCAGGAGCGGATCGAGGCCGCGCTGCCGCTCGACGAATCGGCACTCGCGACGATGATGAGTCCGCGCACGCAGCCCAAGGTCGCGTTCGGCGTGTTGGTCGAGAACGCATATCTCGCCCCCGGCGCGGTGCTGACCGACTCGAAGCGGCGGTGGCGCGCGACGATCCGCGCCGATGGTTCGCTGCTCAGCGACTGCGGCACGATCGGTTCGATCCACAAGCTCGGCTCGACGCTCCAGAACGCCCCCGCCTGCAACGGCTGGAGCTTCTGGCATTACGAGAGCGACAAGGGGCTGAAACCGATCGACGACCTCCGCCAGACGTATTTGCTGGCGAACACGATCTGACTTTTGCTCCCCTCCCGGGAAGGGAGGGGCTGGGGGTGGGTTGGCGGCTTGGCAGGCGATACGTAAACCAATCGGCCGACCCACCCCCGACCCCTCCGTTCCAGGGAGGGGAGCAGGAGAACGATCATCCACCTCCGCCCCGTCCAGTTCGTCGACACCCCGATCGGCCACGAAGACAACAGCGTCGCGCGCCTGGCGGGCGGCCTGCGATGGTTCGCCGCGTACGAAGTTATCGAAGGCCGCGCCCGCCGCACGATCCCCGTCGCCGACGTCGCCACGCTCGGCGAGCGTGCCGCGCACCTCCACGCCGCCATCACCAGCCCCCGCGCCGCACTTCAACTCGGCGAACGCACGCTTCGTTTCGACCAGCCGATCGTCGCCGGCATCCTCAACGTCACCCCCGACAGCTTCTCCGACGGCGGCAAGCATGTCGACGACCCCGCCGCCGCCGCGGCTGCCGGAATTGACATGGCCGCCGCCGGTGCCACGCTGATCGACGTCGGCGGCGAGTCGACCCGCCCCGGCGCCCCCGCGGTCTGGGAAGGCGACGAAATCGCGCGGCTCGTCCCCGTCGTCGAACGCCTCGCGCGCGCCGGTGCGATCGTCTCGGTCGACACGCGCAAGGCCGCCGTCATGGAGGCGACGCTCGCCGCAGGCGCGCACATCGTCAACGACGTCGCAGCCCTCCTCTGGGATGACCGTGCGCTGGAGGTGGTCGCGAACAGCGGCTGCCCGGTCGTCCTCATGCACTCCCCCGACCCCAGGAAAGGTGGTCACGGGAACGGCGGCTACACCAACGTTCTGACTGACGTGTTCGACTGGCTCGAAACCCGAATTGCCGCCGTCGTCGCGGGTGGCGTCGACCGGTTGCGGATCATGGTCGATCCCGGCATCGGCTTCGGCAAGACGCTCGCCGAGAACCTCGCGCTGCTCAACGGCCTCGCGATCTTCCACGGGCTCGGCTGCCCGATCATGCTCGGCGCGAGCCGCAAGCGTCTGATCGGCGCGCTCTCGAACGAAGCGCCGGTAGACCAGCGCCTTGCCGGTTCGCTCGCGCTGGCACTCAAGGGTGCCGAGGCCGGCGTCCAGATCCTGCGCGTCCACGACGTCACAGAGACGGTGCAGGCGGTAAAGATCTGGCGCGGTCTGCGCGATCAGTCGCTCGCTGGCGGCTAAGCGGGGCGGCTGATCGTCGCTGCATTGCAGCGAAACGTGTCTTCGCGCATTAAACGCCCAGTAAACAAGGGAGCTTTCGTTTGATCGTCACCGCAACACCACGCCTCAGTCAAATCTTGAGCGAGGTCTGGCGGCCGCTGTTGGGCCTTTTCGTCTGGGACGTCGTCGTCACGATCACCTATTACGTCCTGCCGTTTCATGCGCCGGCCCTGCCTCTGACGCTGTTCGGTACCGCGCTGGCGCTGTTCCTCGGCTTCCGTGACAACTCCGCGTATCAGCGCTGGTGGGAAAGCCGCGGGCTGTGGGGCCTGATGATCAACGCCTCGCGCAACTTGGCGCGAATGGCGCGCAACATGCTGCCAGAGCCCGAAGGCCACGATATGAAGCGGACGATCGTCCTCCGCCAGATCGCGTATGTGAACGCATTGCGCTGCCAGTTGCGCAAGCAGCCAGCGCCTCCCGAAGTGTTGCGCTTCCTGTCGAAGGAAGAGGCGTCGTTCGCGCTCGATCGCACCAATATCGCCAATGGCCTGCTCGACGGCACCGGCCGCCGAATCGATATCGCGCGTCGCAACGGCTGGATCGACACCATCCAGCAGACGCAGTTCGAGGCGATCCTCGTCGATATCGCCAACGCACAGGGTGGCATGGAGCGCATCAAGAATACGCCGCTGCCAAACCAGTATCGCTTCTTCCCCAGCATCTTCACGCGGCTGTTCTGCATCCTGCTGCCGATCGGCTTGGTCGAGACGCTTGGGTTCGCGACGCCGATCGGTTCGACGATTGCCGGGTTGATGTTCCTTGCTGTGCTGCAGATCGGTGACGACCTGGTCGATCCGTTCGCGGACACGATCCACGATGTCCCGTTGAACGCAATGTGCCGAACGATCGAGATCGACCTGCTCCAGGCGATCGGCGACGAGGCACCGGAGCCGTTGCAGCCGGTCCGCGGCGTGTTGTGGTAGGAAAGACAGGGGTCGGCGCTATTGAGCGTTGACCTCCTCTACAGAACGGCTGTCCCACTGGGCACGTTGAGGAAGTTAAGGCCGGATCACGCAAAGTCCGTTCCGGACAGTCGTAGAGCGAAACACACCGCCGACTTCAGTGCGTGACCCCGTGGGTGTTCCCGGGACGATCCGCCCGTACGCAGCTATCCTGTAATCGGAAGAGATCGAACGGTCTCGCCGTTGTGTCTTCGGACAGCTCAATGCAAGGCCATCGGCCGCAGATCGCTGTTCACCAGCGAAAACGAGTTCAGCTCAGATACCCGACGGGTCCGGGACGGTGTCCGTTTCGGTTGCCGTTTGTGGCGTTGGCATGACGACCGGCGCCGGTTGCGGCTGTCCCGCCTGGCCGATCAATGCCGTGTTCTCGATCAGGTCGAGCGCTTGGCGGGCGACGACATAGCGTCGCGCCGCGTCGATCCAGTTGCCGGCCTGCGCCGCGCCGGGGAGGCGGGCGACTTCGGCGCGGGCCGCCTCGACCTGGCCGGCGCCGAGCAGTCGCCGCGCGCGCGCGAGGCGGTCGGCGGGCATCGGCGACGGCGTTCCCGCCTTGCGCAGCACTATCAGTGAGTCGATCTGATGCTGGATCGTGTCGAGCCAGTTCTCACCGGTCGAACTCGTGATGTCCGGCGCTATCGCATCGAGGCCCTGGCGCAAATCCTCGAGCGTAACCGGCTGGCGCGCAGACTGGATCAGCAGCATCGTCGCACGCGGCTGGGCCTGGCCGAACCGCAGGCGCAATTGCTCTTCCAGATAGCCAAGTCCGACCCCGCGATCGAGCGCACGGCGCGCGGCGAAGGCCACCAGCAGGCCTTCCGCCCGCGTAGCTTGCCCACCGGCAGCGGCTGCGTCGGTGGTGATCGCCGCGGTGCGCGCCTCGAGCGCGGTCAGCTGGCCCGCCAGCGTCGCCTCGCGGGTTGCCAGCACGGCGGTGTCGACCGGCGCGGCGGCCTGGGGCTGGCCATCCGGACCGAGCGGTTGCGACGGGATATACCCGGAATTGCTCGCGCCGGCTTTCTGGCCTGCGACGGGTGCGCCAGCGGTGGTCGACGCCGTGGCGCCGAACCAGGGCAGCTTCCTCGCGGCATAGGCCATCAACGCCAGCCCGGCGATGAACGCGAGCGCGGTCAAGGCGATGATGACGCCCATTCTGGGTCCGCGTGCCCGTGGGCGATCGGTCGGCACGTAGTCGCTCATGGCGTGCTTATCCCCGCCATCCACCGGATGGTCAATCGCGCGTGTGTTCGCACGCGCAGCAGCCAGTGCTACGAGTGCCGGATCGCTCGGTTGCGGGGCGATCGAGACGGTCGCCCAGCCGGTTCCGGCCGCTTCGGCGACGGCGGCGCTGATGGCGGCGATCTCGATGCCGGACCGGTCGATGCCCGCCGTATCGAGCATAGCCTTCAAGCGGGTCGCGGCGCGTTCGGAGTGAAGCAGCACGACGGTATCGGCGAACGACTGCGCCGCCGTAGCGTCGATCGGCACATCATCGCTCGCGTAGACTGTGACGGCCTCGATCCCGTCGCCGGTCGGGGCACGATCGCGCCCGGCGAGATGCAACAGTCGCGCAAAACCGCGATCGCGCGCTTCGGAGACGGCATCGCGCGCGTCGCCCGACCCGGTCACCGCGACTGCAAAACCCGCGTCGCTCGCTGTCGCGGCAGTCGTAGCGCCGACGGCGACCACCGGCAGGCGCTTCAACGCGTCCAGTCCCGTGCCGCCGTGCCGTACCGCGTTTGCGCTGGTCAGCAACAGCCCGTCGAACCTCACCGGATCGGGTATGCCCCAGTCGACCGGCGTTACGGCGAACAGCGGAACCTGTCGTACGTCGAGCCCGAGCGCCCGCAGCGCCGCCGCAGTCCGCGCATTGCCGGGCTCCGGCCGCACGACGACGACCGCGTGGGGCGACGTCATGCCGCGAACAACCGGCGGACGCTGGCCGGCGCGCGCGTGAGAAGGTCGACCGCCAGCATCGTGCCCAGGTCTTCACCCGCGCTGCCCTCGATCGATCCGGCGACGTCGCACGTCCCGTCCTCGGCGATCAGTTCGGCGCGCAACGTCAGCGTCTCACCCGCCAGCGAGGCGAGTGCTGCGACCGGCGAATGGCAATCCGCCCCGAGCCGGGCAAGCAACGCGCGCTCGGTAAGCACGCACAGGCTGGTGTCGGCATGGTCGATCGCGGCGACGATCGCGTGCGCGGCACTGCCGTCGAGAACCTCGATCCCGACCGCGCCCTGCGCCGGCGCGGGCAGCATGATGTCGGTCGGGATCGCATGGCCGTCGTCGCGCCCGAGGCGATCGAGGCCGGCCGCGGCGAGCAGCGTGGCGTCCATCTCGCCGCTCGCCACCTGGCCGAGCCGCGTATCGACGTTGCCGCGGATCAGCACGATCTCCAGGTCGGGCCGCAGCCGCAGCATCTGCGCGCGGCGTCGCGGTGAACTCGTGCCGACGACGGCGCCCGGACGGAGGTCGGCGAAGGTCTCCGCTCCGATCAGCCGATCGCGTACGTCGGCGCGCGGCAGCATTGCGGCGATCCTGAGCGTGTGCGGCCGGATCGTCTCGACGTCCTTCATCGAATGGACCGCGCAGTCGATGTCGCCGTCGTGCAGCGCGCGGTCGAGCTCCCTGGTCCACAGCGCCTTGCCGCCGATCTCGGCGAGTGCGCGATCCTGGACGCGGTCGCCGGTGGTGCGGATCACGACCGTCTCGACCTTGTCGGGCGACCAGCCATGCGCCGCGCACAGGGCATCGCGGACCAGGCCTGCCTGGGTGAGCGCCAGCGGCGAACCGCGCGTACCGAGCCGAAAAACTGTCATGCTGCGTGCCATGCAGAAAGGGGCCCCCTTCGACAAGCTTCACGCAGGCCTATACAGATACGCGATGATCATTCTCGGCATCGAATCCTCCTGTGACGAAACCGCCGCCGCGCTCGTCACCGGCGACCGGCAGGTCCTCGCGCATCGGCTGCTCGGGCAGGAAGCGGCGCACGCTCCGTTTGGCGGCGTCGTCCCCGAAATCGCCGCGCGCGCGCATGTCGAGGCGCTGGAGCCGTTGATCGTCGCGGCGCTGGCCGACGCGAAGCTGACGCTGGCTGATGTCGACGCGATCGCCGCGACCGCGGGGCCGGGGCTGATCGGCGGGGTGATGGTCGGCCTCGTCACCGGCAAGGCGCTCGCGCACGCCGCGGGCAAGCCGTTGATCGCGGTCAATCATCTCGAGGGCCACGCGCTCTCGCCGCGGCTGTCGGACCCGGACCTGGAGTTCCCATACCTGCTGCTGCTCGTGTCGGGCGGGCATTGCCAGTTGCTGCTGGTCGAGGGCGTCGGTGCGTATCGGCGCCTCGCCACGACGATCGACGATGCGGCGGGCGAGGCGTTCGACAAGACCGCCAAGCTGCTCGGGCTTGGCTTCCCCGGAGGTCCCGCGGTCGAGCGCGCTGCGGCGTTGGGGGATCCCAAGGCCGTCCCATTGCCGCGCCCGCTCAAAGGCTCGGCCGAGCCGCATTTCTCGTTCGCCGGACTGAAGAGCGCGGTCGCGCGCGTCGTCGGCCAGTATTCGCCCGAGGATATCGCCGCTTCGTTCCAGGCGGCGGTGGTCGACTGCCTGATCGACCGCACGACCAAGGCTTTGCGGACATCGCATGGCGCCACCGCGCTCGTCGTCGCCGGCGGAGTCGCGGCTAACACGGCGGTCCGTACCGCGTTGCAGGGTCTTGCCAGCGCGCACGGGCTCCGCTTCGTCGCGCCGCCCTTGTGGCTGTGCACCGACAACGCCGCGATGATCGGATGGGCAGGAGCGGAGCGATTCGCCGCCGGCCTCACCGATCCGCTCGATGTCGCCGCGCGTCCCCGCTGGCCGCTCGATCCGAATGCCGAAGCGGTTCGTGGTGCAGGGGTGAAGGCATGAAGATCGGTGTCATTGGCGGCGGCGCCTGGGGCACGGCACTGGCACAGGTCGCAGCCTATGGTGGTCGCGAGGTGATTCTGTGGGCGCGCGAGGGCGCGGTGGTCGAGTCGATCAACACCGCCCATGACAACACGCTGTTCCTTGGCGGCGTCGCACTGTCGCCGACGATCCGCGCGACCGACGACCTCGCCGCGCTCGCGGACATGGAGGCGATTCTCGTCGTCGCACCCGCCCAGCACGTCGGCAGCGTGCTCGCCGCCGCCCCGATCGGCCGCATTCCACTGGTACTCTGCGCGAAGGGGATCGAGGCGGGGAGCAAGCGTCTCGTCGGCGAGGTTGCGCGCGCGGTACATCCTGAGGCGCCGATCGCGGTACTCTCGGGACCGACATTCGCGCATGAAGTCGCCGCCGGATTACCGACCGCGGTGACGCTCGCCTGCGAGGATGCGGCGCTTGGCGAACGGCTCGCGACACGCCTCGCGGCCCGCCATTTCCGCACTTATGCGTCGACCGACGTCGTTGGTGCGGAGATCGGTGGCGCGGTGAAGAACGTGCTCGCGATCGGTTGCGGGGTGGTCGAGGGGGCAGGTCTCGGCCAGAACGCGCGCGCCGCGTTGATCGCGCGCGGGTTCGCCGAGATGACGCGGTTCGGACTGGCACGCGGTGCGCGCGCGGAAACGCTGGCGGGGCTTTCGGGGCTGGGCGATCTCGTGCTCACCTGCTCGTCGACCAGTTCGCGCAACTTCTCGTTGGGGGTCGGCCTGGGGCGCGGCGAGTCGGCGGCGACATTGCTCGCGGATCGTCGGACCGTCGCGGAAGGCGCTTTTACCGCGCCCGTCCTGCGCGAAGCGGCGTACGACGCGCGCGTCGACATGCCGATCACCGAAGCCGTCTGCCGTCTGCTGGAGGGCGCGCCAGTGAGCGACGTCATCGGCGACCTGCTCGCCCGGCCGCTGAAGGGCGAGGCGGGTTGACCGCCCCGCAATCCGCGAATGGGCTTGCCTCGTTCGTGGATTGTTCTATTTCCGACACATGCTCGACATGCCGCCGGATTCCTGCATCGACAAACCTGGATCACCCTTATGTGCGGCTGACGTGGCGCGTGGCGTGATCCGGATGTTGCTGCGCCACGACCTCACCGCGATGACCGAAGTGCCACTAGATGGTGGCCGCCGCGCCGACCTGATGGCGGTGGACGCGCGCGGCCAGATCGTCATCGTTGAGATCAAGGTGTCGCGCGCCGATCTGCTAGGCGACGGGAAGTGGCCGGATTATCTCGGGCATTGCGACCGGTATTTCTGGGCAGTCCCGGCCGGGTTCGACGTCGGGCCCCTGAACGGGCCCGCGTTCCTGCCGGAGCGGACCGGGATCATCGTCGCTGATCGCTATGACGCGGCGATCGTGCGCGAGGCGCATACCGTGCCGCTGCCCGCGCATGTGCGGAAACGGTGTACGCTGGCGTTCGCCCGGCGCGCGGCACGGCGGCTGATCGCGCAGATGGACCCGGACGCCGACGGGTTGGCGTTTTAAAGGGAAAGCTTTGGTCGTCCTCCCCTCCCTGGAAGGGAGGGGTCGGGGGTGGGTCGGTTTCCGTATCATGCAACCGTCGGGTCACAAGCTGGCCTACCCACCCCCAGCCCCTCCCTTCCAGGGAGGGGAGCTTGTCGTGGTCCTGGCGGCGTTGGCGACCGCCACTCCAGTTTTAGAACTTCGGGCCCGACACGGCCTTGCGCACCTTCTTCGGCGCGTCTTCCAGCAGCTTGCTCACGATCGGGTTGCGTCCATCCTGCTTGGCATAGGCGCGCGCGGACATGCCCGCCATGATGTCCGCCTGGTCGGGATCGGCGTTCTCGGCCAGTAACACCCGGATCATCCCCACGTCGCGGCGCTGCACCGCGCGGATCAAGGGAGTCTCGCCCGCCGAATTGGCCAGGTTCGGATTCGCGCCCGCCGCGGTCAGGATCGGGATCATGTTCGTCTGGCCCAGCGTCACTGCGAGCAGCAGCGGCGTATTGCCCTTACCGTCGCGCAGGTTCGCGTCCGCACCCTTTTGCAGCAGGAAGCGCAGATACACCTCGTCGCCGCGCTTGATGACGATGTGCAGCGCGCCTTCGCCGCTGGTCACGTCGCGCGTGTTGATGATGTTGCTGCCGGGCTTGCCGAGCATCTCCAGCACCTCGTTGTTCTTCGCATCGCGCACCGCGGACAGGAACTTGTAGCCCTCCGACTGGCCTTGCGCGAACGCGGGCGCCGCGACGCAGGCGAGCGCAGGCGTCAGGAGGGTAGCGGCGAGCATCAGGCGGATACGCATCGAGAGACTTCCTTGGTTCGTCCTGGATATAGGGTGACGCTTGCGCCGCAGTAGCGAACAGATCAAGGCTGGCGGGACCATGACCCTCCGTTTCCTTCTCATACCGGCACTCGCCTTATCCGCGTGCACAGCCTCGGCACCGCCCGCCAAGCCGCCGCTCGAAGGCGCCCGGATCGGCGGCGCCTTCACGCTGACCGACCAGAACGGGCAAACCGTCACCGAGCGCGCGTTCGCGGGCAAATACCGGATCATGTATTTCGGCTACACCTTCTGCCCCGATGTGTGTCCGACGGATGTCCAGGCGATCGGCGCCGCGGTGAAAAAGCTCGAGGCGAGCGACCCTGCGCTCGCCGCGAAGATCGTGCCGGTGTTCGTGACGGTGGATCCGGCACGCGACACCCCCGCGGTGCTCAAGCAGTTCGTCTCCGCCTTCCACCCGCGGATGGTCGGGTTGACCGGCACCGACGACCAGATCGCGAAGATCAAGACTGAGTACGCGGTATATTCGAGCAAGGGCGACGCCTCCCCCGGTGGCGGCTACCTCGTAAACCACTCGCGCCAGGCCTATCTAATGAGCCCGGACGGCAAGCCCCTCGCTTTGCTGCCGCAGGAACAAGGGCCCGACGCGGTGGTGACGGAAATCAAGCGCTGGGCCCGGTGAGCGCGCGCTTCTGGGAAGATACGCCGATCGACCAGCTCGATCGCGGCCAGTGGGAAGCGTTGTGCGACGGCTGCGGCAAATGCTGCATCCACAAGCTCGAGGACGAGGATACGGGCGAGCTCGTCGCTACCAACGTCTCGTGCCGCCTGCTCGACCGTCGCAGCGGGCAATGCTCCGACTACCGCCACCGCCACGCCTATGTTCCCGAATGCGTGCGGTTGACGACCGGCAACGTCCGCGGGATCGACTGGCTGCCGTCGACCTGCGCGTACCGCCTGCGCGCGGCCGGCGAGCAATTGCCCGAATGGCACTACCTCGTCTGCGGCGACCGCGAAGCCGTCCACCGCGCCAAGCAATCGGTCCGCGGCTGGACGATCAGCGAGGACGAGGCGGGCGAGCTCGAATATCACGTGATCGACCGCGAGCTCTGACCCGGTGATAGCCCGATGATCGAGGGGCTGGAGATCGTCCGTCACCCACGCGCCCGCCGCGCGCGTCTGTCGATCGATCCCGCGAGTGGCCGGGCGCGCCTCGTCCTCCCCAAGCGTGCGGCGTTGAAGCAGGCGCTGGCCTGGGCCGAGGACAAGGCGGGCTGGATCGCCGAACAGCGCGCGCTACTCCCCCAGCCGCGCCCGTTCGTGCCCGGCGCGGTCCTCACCGTCGCCGACGAGCCGTTAACGATCGAGTGGACACCCGGTAGCCGCCGAACCGTGGTCCGCGAAGGCTCGGTCCTGTCACTATCAGGCCCCCCCGAAACGATCGCGCGCCGCGTCGAGGCATGGCTCAAACGCACCGCGCTCGCCGTCCTGGAGACCGAAACTGCCGAATACGCCGCCAAGGCAAAGGTAACGGTCGCGCAGGTCGCGGTCGGCGATGCCAAGGGCCGCTGGGGCAGTTGCGCGTCGAGCGGCATCATCCGCTACAGCTGGCGGCTGATCCTCGCGCCAAGCTGGGTCCGCCGCGCCACCGTCGCGCATGAAGTCGCGCACCGTGTCCACATGAACCACGCGCCGGTCTTCCACGCGCTGGTCGAGCAATTGTACGGCGAAGACCCGACGCCCGCGCGTGTCTGGCTACGCACGCACGGCGCGGAGCTTCACTGGTTCGGACGCTCTTCCTGATCGCTCTGGAAGCGCTGCGTCTGCACCTGATCGCGCGGCACATCGCGTTGGAGCGGTTGCCGCCCCGCGGGTGACGGCTCACGCCGCTCACGCCCGATCACTCGGTCGATCCAATCCTGGTTCATCTGCTGTTGAGGCGGAGCAGGTGCCACCTCGGGCTGATCCGCATCGGGCCGCGGGATCGTGTCGCCGGTCTGCGCGTCGGTCGGGACCGGCGGCTGGCCCTGCTCGATCGGATTGCCGTCCGCATCGACCGCCATCTGGCCATTGTCGGGCTGCCCGAAATAGCTCTCCTCGTCGGGTTCGAGCTGCCACTCGGGCAAGGTCACCTTCGTATCGAACTGCTCGATCGGTCGGTTGGCGGTCGCAGGCTTCATGAACGCGGCCCAGGCCTTGGCCGGCGCGGTGCCGCCGTGCAGGCCGGCGATCGGCTTGGCATCGTCGCGGCCCATCCACACGCCGGTGGTTATACCGCTGGAGAAACCGAGGAACCAGCCATCCTTCGACGAACTGGTCGTCCCCGTCTTGCCTGCGACCGGACGGCCGATCTGCGCAGCGCGACCGGTGCCGGTGTTGACCGCAGTCTGCAACAGGTCGGTCATCTCGGCGGCGACATAGGGCGCGACGAGCACATGGCTGCGATCGACCTCGTGCGTATAGATCGTCTGGCCGTTCGCGGTGACTCGCGTGATCCCGTACGGCGTCACCGCGACGCCCTTGCTGGCGACCGACGCAAACGCACGCGTCATGTCGATCACGCGAACCTCCGACGTGCCGAGCACCATCGACGGATGCGTATTGACCGGGGTCGTGATGCCGAACCGCCGCGCCATGTCGGCGACCGTGTTGAAGCCGACCTCCTGACCCAGTTTCGCGGCGATCGTGTTGAGCGAATAGGCGAACGCGGTGCGCAAACTGACCGCGCCGGAGTTGCGCCGCGAATCGTTGCGTGGGCTCCAGCCCTGGATCGTCACGGGTTCGTCGACGATCGAATCCTCGGGCTTGTGACCCGCTTCCAGCGCGGCGAGATACACGAACAGCTTAAACGACGAGCCCGGCTGGCGGACCGCCTGCGTTGCGCGGTTGTAGATCGACGAGACGTAATCCTTGCCACCGACCATCGCGCGCACTTCGCCGCCACGATCGAGCGCGACCAGCGCGCCTTGTGCGCCGGGTGGGGCATTGGCGCGGATCGCGTCGTCCGCCTGGCGCTGCATCGTCAGGTCGAGCGTCGTCCAGACTTCGAGCGGTTCGGTGGTCTCGTCGATCAGCGTATCGAGCTGCGGCAGTGCCCAGTCGGTGAAGTACCGCACGCTGTTCTGCTTCGGCTCGGGCGCCAGTTTCAGCCCCGAGACATCGGCATCGGCAGCCTCGGACGCGGTGATCGCGCCGGTTTCCTGCATCGTCTCCAGCACGACACCGGCGCGGCCCATCGCGGCCTCGGCATCGGCGGTCGGCGAGTAATTGGACGGCGCCTTGACGAGCCCCGCGATGACCGCAGCCTCGGCAAGGCTCAGGTGATCCGCACCGTGGCCGAAGAATTTCCGGCTTGCGGCGTCGATCCCGTAGGCACCGCCACCGTAGTAAACCTTGTTCAGATACAGTTCGAGAATTTGGTCCTTGCTGAACTTCCATTCGAGCGCGAACGCCAGGATGCCCTCGCGGAATTTACGCCCGAACTTCTTCTGGTTGTTGAGGAAGACGGTCCGCGCGAGCTGCTGCGTGATCGTCGACCCCCCTTGCGTCCAGTGACCGCGATCGAACCGCACCTTCACGGAGCGCGCGATGCCGACCGGATCGATGCCGAGATGCGAGCGGAAGCGGCGATCCTCGACCGAGACGGTCGCGTCGCGCATCACCTTGGGGATCTGGCCGTAAGGCAGCCACTCGCCGAAGCTCGGCCCCATCGACACGATCACGGTGCCGTCGGCGGCATGGACGCGGATCATCTGGCCGTTGGGCGACGACTTCAGGCTGTCGAAACTGGGCAGCTGCGACATCGCGATATACACCGCGATCGCCAGCGCACCGAGCGCGAGGACGCCGATCCCGACCATGACCTGGAGAAAGACGACCAGCCGCCGCCGCCAGCGTGACGCCGGGGGAGTTGGGGACCGACGGGACGGGGGAGCAGAACGCGTACGAGCCATGTGGCCGCAGAATTACGCGCGATGGTCCCGCCCTACAAGCGACATCAGGCCGCGACGTTCGCTTTGCGCGGTCGGAATTCGAGCGAGAGCGAGTTCATGCAATAACGCTGCCCGGTCGGCGGCGGACCGTCCGGGAAGACGTGCCCCATATGGCTGTCGCAGCGCGCGCACCGCGTCTCGATGCGGGTCATGCCGTGGCTGCGATCGGCGTGATCGGTGACCGCGTCGGGGCCGATCGGCTGGGTGAAGCTGGGCCAGCCCGACCCGGAATCATACTTGTCCGCGCTGTCGAACAGTTCGTTGCTGCACGCTGCACACCGGTAGATCCCATCGGCCTTGTTGTCGGTCAGAACGCCGGCGAAGGCGCGCTCGGTGCCGCCCTCGCGCAGCACATGATATTGTTCGGCGGTTAGCCGCTTGCGCCATTCGGCCTCGGAAAGATTGAGCTGGTCCATGGACATGCATCTCGTGCTGGCGGGGCGGCCTTCAAGATTGCCCCAATCTGGTTACGTTGGCGATGACCTGGATCAGTGTGGGGCGCAGGAAAGGGAGCAGCCACGCGGCGCGTTCGCTCTCGGCGATGTGGCGGACGATGCCGGCGATGCCGATCGGGCGAGCGAGGCGGCGGGCGAAGTCCTCCTGCCATGACGCTGCGGCGGCGGGGCCACCTTTGTCATAGGCGCGGGCGGCCGCGACTCCGCTGGCGAGCGCGATGCCCATGCCTTCGCCGGCGAGCGAGGGGATCACGCCGGCCTGGTCGCCGAGCCGGAAGAGCGCGTCGGTACCGGTGCGTTGGCGCCAGCCGTAAGGGACGTTGGCGATCGCATCGATCTGTGCGCTGGGGTCGATCAGCGCGACCCATTCGCCGAGTGCGGGCATCTCTCGGCCGAGGGCTTCGAACAATTGCGCAGGGGAACCTGCCCCCTGAAGCCGCGAACGATGGACCGCCATGCAGAGGTTCGCGGTGCCGTCCTCCTGCATCGCGAGACCGGCATAGCCGCGGTCGAACAGGTGAAGCTCGATGCCGCCCGCGAGCGCTTTGCTAAGCGCAGCCGAAGGCGTGATCCGAACGCGGATCCCCAGCGTTGGGTCGAGGCCGCGTGCCTCCTCGGGGCGCGCCATCCCGCGAACGTCGTGCTTGCCGCTGGCCAGAAACAGCGCATCGGCCGCGATTGTCGCGCCGTCCGCAAGTCGTGCGCTCGTCGCGTCGATCTCGCGCACGGTGACACCGCGCTCGACCGGCGTACCCAGCCGTTCGGCCTCTGCCAGCAGCACGGTATCGAGCCGGTGGCGCGTCACCGAGACCGCGGGATGGGGCAGGGCGGCTTCGGCGCGGCGATTGCCCGCAAAAATGCGCGCGCGCGTCACCCGCTCGAGGTTCAACGTGTCCGGGTCGATCCCGAGCCCGGCCAGCGTCTCCAGCGTCCGCCAGCTCAAGAACCCGCCGCAGATCGCATCGCCGGTCTCACGCGATCGCTCGACGAGCAGATGCGGCAAGCCGGTACGCGCCAGCCCGATAGCCGTCGCGGCCCCGGCCAGCCCGCCGCCGACGATCAGCGCAGGCGTTCGACGCATAACCGAAACGGAAAGACGCGGCGGACCTTCGCCTCGGTGATGCCCGCCTCGGCGAGCAGCGGCGGCCATTCGTCGGGACAATAGCTGCGCGCGATCGACAGCGTCCCGTCGTGCCGAACGATCGGGTGCCAGCGCGCGATCGTCGCAAGAACCGGGAAGCCCCAATGCGCGAAGCCGTGCCGGTGGAGGTCGTTGACGAACCATCCCGCACTCGCATGTCCTTCCATGAACCGCAGGAACGCGATCAGCTGGTCGTGGCTCATGTGATGCGCGACGAGGCTGCTGACGATCACGTCCCAGGGCTCATGCGCAAGGTCGGCATAGTCACCCGTGACGTAGCGGATGTCGCCGCCATGCGCGCGCGCCGCCTGTTCGCTGCGTGGGTTGAGATCGACCCCGACCAGCTCCGCCTCGATACCCTTCGCCTTCACCCAGCGCGCGATCCGCCGCAGCATGTCGCCATCGCCGAACCCCACGTCGAGCAGCCGAAAACTCTTCCGCCCCGCGGTCGCACGCGCAAGGAAGTCCAGCGTCGGCCGGCGCGCCATCGTCACCGTGTTGACCGTCGCGAGATCGCCGACCACGTCCGCATAGGTTGCCGCGTCGAGGTCGTCGGCGTCCATCAGCTCTTCGGCCTGGCTGCGGACCGCGAGGCTCATGCCGCGCTCCGAAATCCGAAGCCCTCCGCCGCGAGCCCCGGCCCGAACGCCAGCGCCACACCGTGCGCGACCGGCGGCCCGGCGAGCAATCGCTCGAACACGAACATCAACGTCGCCGACGACATGTTGCCGTTGTCCGCAAGCACCTGCCGCGATGCCGCTAGTGCCTCGGGCTTCAGATGCATCGCATGCTCGACCGCATCAAGGATCGATCGCCCGCCGGCATGGACCGCCCAACCGTCGATCGATTCGGGCGGCTGTCCGGCACTCACGATCGCGCGAAACGCCTCGTCGGTCAGGGCGGCGGCGATACGCCCGGGCACCTCCCCCGACAAATGCATCGCAAAGCCGGCATCGGTCACGTCCCATCGGATCAGCTGCTCGCTATCCGGCAGCGACGCGGCGAACGGTGCTTCGAGCGCGAACCCGGTCGCATCCGCCGTCACCAGCGCCGCCGCGGCGCCATCGCCGAACTGCAGCATCGCCAGCAGTGCCTCGATGTCGTTGGCCGGTTGCAGGTGCAGCGTGGAAAGTTCGACCGTCACCACCAGCACGCGCGCGCGGGGCTCGGAGCGAACGATATGCCGCGCACTCCGCAACGCGACGATCGCCGCGTAACACCCCATGAAACCGATCAGCAGCCGCTCGACGCTCGATGAAAGGCCCAGACGACGCGCGATGATCTGGTCGATCCCCGGCGCGACGAACCCGGTACAGCTCGCCACGACGAGGTGTGTGATGCCCTCGACCGCAACCTTCGCGCGCAACGCCTCGATCGCGCGGATCGCGAGTTCGGGCGCGTGCTCCGCGTACAGCGTCATTCGTGCGGCCGTCCCCGGATGCGGCTCGGCGGCGTAGAAGCCGGCATCGTCGACCGGTGAGCCACCGTCCGCGGTCGGCGGCAATACCGACCAGCGGTGGCCGATGCCCGATCGCGACGCCATTCGGTCGAACACGCGCTCGGCACGGGCATCGACCCGCGATCGCGCCCAGGCGATGAACGCCGCGTGGATATCGTGACCGGGAACGGCGGACCCTACGGCATTGATATAAGCGGACACGATACCCTTTCCTGCGATCGACGCCCAACGCATGGCACGTTCGATCGGACTATGGGACGCACGCGATATCTGTTCGTCGCAAATCGGTTTCGCGTCTGAAGCGATATGTTGGCCGTGAAGCATCCTCAACGCCAACTTGCGCGTTGTTATGAACATAGCGGTTCGTGGTTCTCATCCAAACCCAAAACGGACTGCTAGGTAACTTATAAGACCCATAACGATTTGATTAATATAAAATAAGTTTGAATATCATACCTAGATATAGTTCTATTTGTTGACGTGCGTTTTCGCATTTAACAAATCGGCAGGACGGCGCTGAAGTTTTGGCGTCTAGTTCGAGGGGCGGGGTGTCTCAGCCTTTATCTGGGGTGGTCGAGGATTGACGTGCAATAGCAGCGACAGGTTGCGTGCATGGCGGTTCCGATCGAGGGTCGATGGTAACGGGTCGATGGCAATGGGGAGCCTTTGGTGAAAAACGAAACCGTCGTGGAATTGATCAAGGATCTGACTGCAAAATTGTCGGCCGTCGCCGAAGAATTCAACGGACGCGTCGCCAAGGCGGCGGAACCGGTGCCGGCGGGGAACGAACCGAACGATGCCGCGCTCGTCGAGCATGCGAATGCCGTGCTCGAACAACGGCGATTGCGGCGGAAGTTCCTGCCTGGCGAGCTGTTCCACGAACCGGCCTGGGACATGCTCCTGGCGCTGTTCGCATCGCGCGACGATCGTATGCCGATGAACATCAAGGCGCTGGTCAGCATGTCCGACGCGCCCGTCACTACGTCGCAGCGCTGGATCGAGCATCTCCACAAATTGAAGCTGATCGACCGCGTCACCGACCCGACCGACCGGCGGCGCGTCGAGATATCGCTGAGCTATACCGGCGACCAGCAGATGAAGGCCTATCTGCGCGCGCTTCTTCGCGGCTAACCCAGCACCACGCCTGCCAAGACCGGCTGCGGCGCGTCTTCTTTGAAGCGTGTCGTGGCCGGTTTTTTCACGTATTCCACAATGAATTCATTACGGATTCAAGTTGCTTTCAATACAACAGCAATGAAATATGATGCCGCTTCACAGTGTAATATACTGAGTTTTAAGTTCGAAACGGATGTCGGCACATTAACTATCATAGTTTTGCTTTATGATCCCATTATGATTTCGTAGTATTTGATTAAGTGGCTTCGGACAATTTGTTCCCGATCGAAGGGAAGAAAATTGATTCGTCTGATGTCACAGCATGGAGGAAAGAGCGGGCGGTTTCGACGCGCTGCGGCACCTTGCCTGCTGTCCTGCATACTGAGCGCGGGATTGCCGCAGCCGTTGCTTGCCCAGACGCCGGCCGTCGCGACGTCGATCGGAACGCCGGCGGGTACGCCGATCGTCAATACCGCCGGCCTGCGGTACGATGCCGATGGTACGGCGCAGTCGACGAGCTCGAACACCGTCACGATCATCGTCGCCGAGCGGCTCGACGTGGCGCTGGTCCGCGACGGCCGGGGCGCGGTCGTCGTCACCGCGCAGCCGGTCGCCATTCCCTTCACGCTGACCAATCTCGACAATGGTGCCGAGTCGTTCGTGCTGGCCGCCTCCGTATCGCCCGGCTCAGCCGTGTTGCGTACGCTGGTGATCGATACCGACGGCGACGGCCGCTACGATCCTGCCAAGGACGTCGCGCCCGTCGATGGCAAGACGCCGCTATTGTCGCCCGGCCAGTCGATCAAGCTGCTCGCGATCCTGGTTGCCACGCCGAAGGGCGGCGCCACGAACGCCGTGCTGACCGTTACCGCACGCTCGACGACGGGATCCGGCGCGACGGGCAACGTATATCCCAGCGCGGGTGATGGCGGTGGCGATGCGGTGGTCGGACCGACCGGCGCGCTCGCTACCGTCTCGGTCCCGCTCGGCACCGCGCTTGCGGGCCCGGTGTTGCTCAAGAGCCAGTCGGTGCGTGCCGCCGACGGATCGCAGACCGCGGTGCGCGACGCGGTCATCACCTACACGCTGGAGGCGCGCTTCACCGATGCCGTCACCGGCGCGCGGATCGCCGACCCGATCCCCGTCGGCACGGTCTTCGTCCCCGGCAGCCTGTCTCTCGACGGTGCGCCGCTCAGCGATGGCGCCGACGACGATGCCGGGCGCTTCGACCCGAGCGCCGCGCAGGGTGCCGGCGTCACCGTCGCGCTCGGCCGGGTCGCCGCCGGGTCCAGCCATACCGTCCAGTTCAAAGCCAAGATCCAATGAGGAGCCAAGCCATGATTACGCGTCCAATGATTGCCGCCGTTCTGGTCGCCACGGCCGCCGCCGCCTCCGCAGCCGCAGGACCCTTGCAGGTCAGCAGCAGCATCCTCGTCGAGGCCCGCAGCGCCGCGGCCGACGGCACCACCCGGGTCACGCTGGTCAAGCCGACCAAGGTGACGCCGGGCGACAAGGTCATCTTCGTCCTCGCCTATCGCAACAGCGGCGCGCAGCCGCTGGCGAACGTGGTGCTCGACAACCCGTTGCCGCGCCAGATCGCCTATCGATCGGCCAACCCCGGTTCGCCCGCGCCCGACGTCTCGGTCGACGGCAAGACTTACGGTTCGCTCGCCACCCTCCGCGTCCGCAGCCCCGACGGCAGCACCCGCGCGGCGAGCCCCAACGATGTCACCAGCGTCCGGTGGCGCCTCGCGAGCCCGTTAGCGGCGGGTTCGCAGGGCCAGTTCGCGTTCCAGGCCGTCCTCAAATGATCCGGCCGATCTCTCTCTCCACACCCGACCAAAACCATCACATAAGGAAGACCTAAACGATGTACGCAAAAGGGGTAATACGCACGCTGCTGGCCGGTACGGCCGCCATCGTGTCGGCCGGTACCGCCATGGCACAGACCGGACCGGGACCAGCAGGTACCGCCGCCGGGACGACCGTCACCAACACCGCGCAGGCGAGCTATTTGGTCAACGGCGTCCAGCAATCGGCGACGTCGAACGCCGCGACGTTCGTGGTCGATCGCAAGGTCAACCTGACCGTCGCCACCAACCAGCCCGCCAACACGCAGGTCTCGGTCGGCCAGGCGGGCGCGGTGCTGACGTTCAAGGTGACGAACAACACCAACGGCATACAGGATTTCCTGCTGTCGACCAGCCAGACGCCGATCCAGGGGCTGTTCACCGGCGACAATTTCGACGTGACCAACATCAAGGTGTTCGTCGATTCGAACGGCAACGGCACCTATGACGTGGGCGCAGATACCGCCACGTACATCAACGAACTCGGTGCCGATCAATCGGCGATCGTGTTCATCGTCGCGGATGTGCCCAACGTCCAGGCGGTCTCGCTCGCGGGTGTCACGCTGATCGCGCAGGTCGCGGCGGGCGGCGATGCGGCGGCGCAGGGTGCGGCACTGGTGCCCAGCCTTCTCGCCAACGACGACAACGCGGTCGACGTGGTCTTCGCGGACAATGATTCGGATGGTCTTGGCCCCGATATCGCCAGCAACGGCTATGGCCGTGCGGCACTTGGCTATGAAATCACGACGCGCAACGTCAACCTGACGGTGACGAAGTCGTCGGTGGTGATTTCCGATCCGGTCTCCGGCCTGTTGCTGCCGAAGGCGATTCCGGGCGCGGTCGTGCAATATTGCCTGGTCGTCAACAACGCGACGCTGCTGGTGCCTGCGAGCAACATCAGCCTCACCGATATCATTCCGGCCAACACGACCTATCAGCCGGGATCGATCACGATCGGTGGGCTGGGCGTCGGCGGGGCATGCGTGCTGAACGGCTTCCCTGCGAACGACGACGGATCGGCGATCCCGCTGACCCCGTTCACCGGCTCGTACAATGCCGGCACGAAGAAGGTGACCGCGACGATTCCGACCCTGCTCGGCGGGACGTCGGTGGCGGCAAGCTTCCGCGTGACGATCAACTAAGTCCCACGACCTAGACTCCGCTCCTCACGAACAAGGAACGACCGATCCCGGCGCGTGGAGACGCGCGTCGGGAGAGGACCCTTCATGTCCAGCTTCCGTCGCCTTTCGCGCCTTTGCGCCCTGTTCCTGACGCTCCTGC
>Ga0308163_10001380_pt1 | contig 26912 bp, 19 predicted proteins | sample PhyTR1_FD_201037 | JGI IMG/M metagenome (GOLD analysis project Ga0308163, IMG submission 201037) | Phyllosphere microbial communities from UC Gill Tract Community Farm, Albany, California, United States - DLSLT.R1 | ecosystem: Host-associated > Plants > Phyllosphere > Unclassified | place: USA... | reverse complement strand
AGCCGATCGCGGGCAAGCGCGCTCCTACAGTTACGCGCAACGGCGGCCACTTTCGGGTGGCCGTTTGCGTTTACGGGAAGTTTCATCATTAATGAGTGACTGCACCTTTAGTCTCGTCAGCGTCTAGACAGCTTCCATACAGCACGCGCGTACGAAGCTGTCGCCTCTGTTCATTAAGGAAGCCCTATGCGAGTCGTGACACTCAAGACCCTCGCCTTGTCGGTCATCTTTGCCGTCAGTTCGCCCGTGTACGCCGTCGTGTTGGAAGGTGGGGCCGTTGCAGCGCCTGACCAGTACGGCGCCGACGTCGCCGCGCAGATCCTGAAAAAAGGCGGTAACGCCGTCGATGCGGCAGTCGCCACAGCGTTCACCCTGGCCGTGACCTACCCCGAGGCCGGCAACATCGGCGGCGGCGGGTTCATGACCCTGTTCATGAAGGGTAAGCCTTACTTTCTCGACTACCGCGAAACCGCACCCAAAGCCGCCAGCCGCACCATGTACCTGGATGAGAAAGGTGACGTGATCCCCGGCATGAGCCTGGTGGGCGCGCGCGCATCCGGGGTGCCCGGTACGGTGATGGGGTTGTGGGAAGCGCATCAGAAGTTTGGCAAGCTGCCGTGGGCCGAGTTGCTGACACCCGCCATCGGCTATGCCAAAAACGGTTTTAAAGTGGCCGACAAGCAATACCTGTACGGCGAAGCAGCGATCAAACAGCTCGAGGGCAAGACCAACTTTGGCGACTACTTCGGCGGAATGAAAGCAGGCGAGACGTTTCGTCAGCCGGAACTGGCCAAGACGCTTGAGCGGATAGCGGACAAGGGTGCGAACGAGTTTTATCAAGGCGAGACAGCCGACCTGCTGGTTGCGCAGATGCAGCACGACAACGGCCTGATCACCAAGCAGGATCTGGCCGACTACAAGGCGGTATGGCGCAAGCCGCTGCGCGTCAACTTCGACGGAAACACCCTCTACACCGCGCCACTTCCCAGCTCGGGCGGTGTGGCTTTGGCGCAGTTGATCGGCATCAAGCAGCAGTTGAGTGACGACTTCAAGGGCGTGCCGCTCAACTCTGCGCGTTACATTCACCTGTTGGCGGAAATCGAAAAGCGGGTGTTCGCCGACCGCGCCAACTACCTGGGCGACCCTGACTTTTCACAGGCGCCGGTGAGCCAGTTGACCGACCATGTTTACTTGGTTCAGCGCGCCCATGAGGTAAACCCGAACGCGATTTCTCCCACCGAGCACATCAAGGCAGGGCTTGAATCTCACCAGACCACGCACTTTTCCATCGTCGACTCCAAGGGCAACGCGGTCAGCAACACCTACACCCTGAACTGGGATTACGGCAGTGGTGTGGTGGTCAAAGGCGCGGGCTTTTTGATGAACGACGAGATGGACGACTTCAGCGCCAAACCGGGTGTGGCCAATGCCTTTGGCGTGGTGGGCGGCGATGCCAATGCCATCGAGCCGGGCAAGCGCATGTTGTCGTCGATGAGCCCGAGCCTGGTGACACGCGACGGTGCCGTGACGCTGGTGCTGGGCACGCCTGGCGGGTCGCGGATCTTCACCACGGTCTTTCAGGTGCTGAACAACCTCTACGATTTCCACATGCCGTTGAAGGACGCCGTGGCGGCGCAACGTGTTCATCACCAGTTGCTGCCGAAGGACACGATCTTCACCGAGAAATTCGCGCCATTGCCTGCGCCGGTGGCCGAAGAGCTGAAGACCATGGGCTACACACTCAAGGATCAGGGCTGGTCGATGGGCAACGTGCAGGCGATCAAGATCGACGGCACGAAAGTCGAAACCGCGTCGGATCCGCGAGGCAGGGGAGTGGGGAGGGTGGTGCAGTAAGCGTGTCGCGCAAGATCAAGACAGGATTTGGGTTTGGCCACGGATCAGGCAGCGCCGCATTACCTTGTAGGAGCGCGCTTGCCCGCGAACGGCCGGTACATCCGACGCACATCTGTCGTCCGTACTCAAGCATCGCGGGCAAGCGCGCTTCTACAGGTTTTGTGTCTGACGCTGGGCAATTGAGCGCGCCATAAACCACTGTGGGAGTGAGCTTGCTCACGAAAAGGCCGGTACATCCGCCCGCTGTCCGGCGGCTGAAACTCAGCATTCGTGAGCAAGCTCACTCCCACAGGTTTTATGTTCGCCGCGATTCTGCGGCGAACCTGTTACGACACCTTAATGATGCTCACGCGTCGCACGGAATTTGATGTCCGGCCAGCGTTCTTCCATCAAGGCCAGATTGACCCGGGTAGGCGCCAGGTAGGTCAGGTGACCACCGCCGTCCACTGCCAGGTTTTCCACCGCCTTGTTCTCGAATTCCTCGAGCTTCTTCTTGTCGCTGCTGTCGATCCAGCGGGCTGACCACACGGTGATCGGCTCGTAGGCGCATTCAACCTTGTACTCTTCCTTCAAGCGACTGGCGACCACATCGAACTGCAGCACGCCGACGGCGCCGAGGATGATGTCGTTGCTGCGTGTCGGGAAGAACACCTGCGTGGCGCCTTCTTCGGCCAGCTGTTGCAGACCCTGACGCAACTGCTTGGATTTCAGCGGGTCCTTCAGGCGGACGCGACGGAAGAGTTCCGGCGCGAAGTGCGGGATACCGGTGAAGCCCAGCGCTTCGCCTTCGGTGAAGGTGTCGCCGATCTGGATCGTGCCGTGGTTGTGCAGACCGATGATGTCGCCGGCGTAGGCTTCTTCCAGCTGTTCACGCTCGCTGGAGAAGAACGTCAGCGCATCGCCGATACGCACATCTTTGCCCGTACGGACGTGGCGCATTTTCATGCCCTTGTCGTACTTGCCCGAGCAGATACGCATGAAGGCGATACGGTCGCGGTGTTTGGGGTCCATGTTCGCTTGGATCTTGAACACGAAGCCTGAGAATTTCTCTTCGACCGGCTCGACGGTGCGCTCGTTGGCAACCCGTGGCAGCGGCAGCGGTGCCCAGTCGACGACCGCGTCCAGCACGTGATCGACACCGAAGTTGCCGAGCGCCGTACCGAAGAACACCGGGGTCAGCTGACCGTCGAGGAACTCCTGCTGGTCGAAGGTGTGGCAGGCGCCCTGCACCAGCTCCAGTTGCTCGACGAAACGGTCGTACTCATCGCCCAGGTGGGCGCGGGCCTCGTCGGAGTCCAGATTCTGGATGATCTTGGTTTCGGTGCGCTCATGACCGTGACCGGCGGTGTAGACGATGATGTAGTCATCGGCCAGGTGATAAACGCCCTTGAAGTCGCGGTAGCAGCCGATTGGCCAGGTGATCGGCGCGGCCTTGATCTTCAGGACCGCTTCGATCTCGTCCAGCAGCTCGATCGGGTCGCGGATGTCGCGGTCCAGCTTGTTGATGAAGCTGACGATCGGCGTGTCGCGCAGACGGCAGACGTCCATCAGCGCGATGGTCCGCGGCTCTACGCCTTTACCGCCGTCGAGCACCATCAGCGCCGAGTCCACGGCGGTCAGGGTGCGGTAGGTGTCTTCCGAGAAGTCTTCGTGACCCGGGGTGTCGAGCAGGTTGATCATGTGTTCGCGATACGGGAACTGCATGACCGACGTGGTAATGGAGATACCACGCTGCTTCTCCATCTCCATCCAGTCGGAAGTGGCATGGCGATCGGACTTACGGGATTTGACCGTACCGGCGACGGCAATGGCCTTGCCCATCAGCAGCAGCTTTTCGGTGATGGTGGTCTTACCGGCGTCGGGGTGAGAAATAATGGCGAAAGTGCGGCGTTTCGCGACTTCGGCGGCCTGTCTGGTCATGGGAAATCGCCCGAGAGGTGATTCAAAAAAGGGCCGGGATTATAGCCTAAACGAAGGCGATAACCGAACCGTTCAGTCGATAAAGGGTGGCCAAATAGCATCTCACGTGGGAACCTTTGCGGCTGTGGAGGCGTCCACTCCCCCGTAACGACACGTTGCAGGGGCTGCAAAATCAGCAAGTTAGCTTGACGAAGCTGCGCTCATGGCTTGTGTTTTCGCCGAGGTTCAACCCTTTCCGGCGACCCACCCGCTGCTCTTCGCGAACGTTCGCAGACTGCCTGACAAGGCCAGCTCCATGCGAGGCGTTCGCCGACTGAAATAAGGAGTCCGCCCGTGGCTAATCGCTATGGCAAGGGGCTAATGGGAGGTGTGATTGTCATCGCACTCCTGGCCCTGCTGGTCCAATGGATCGGCATCAGTACTATCAGGCAGTATCAGGACGATCTGCTTTTTTATCTGCAAGCTCACGTGATGCTGGTGCTGGCATCGATGCTGGCGGCACTGGTGGTCGGAATCCCGACCGGCATTGTTCTGAGCCGACCGAACATGGTTGGCCGCGCCGAACGCTTCATGCAGATCTTCAACATCGGTAACACCGTTCCTCCTCTCGCGGTTCTGGCCATTGCTCTGGGTGTCCTGGGTATTGGCAGCGGACCTGCCATCTTTGCGCTGTTCCTCGCCTCGCTGTTGCCCATCGTGCGCAACACCTACGAAGGCCTCAAAAACGTTCAGGGTTCCCTGAAAGAAGCCGCCACCGGCATCGGCATGACGCCGCGTCAGGTGCTTTGGCGCGTCGAGCTGCCCAATGCCGTACCGATCATCATCGGCGGCGTTCGGGTTGCCCTCGCGATCAACGTCGGCACCGCGCCGCTCGCCTTCCTGATCGGCGCCAACAGCCTTGGCAGCCTGATCTTCCCTGGCATCGCCCTGAACAATCAGCCGCAACTCGTACTGGGCGCCGCGTGTACCGCGTTGCTGGCCCTGTTCCTCGATGGCGCCGTGACCCTGGCCAGCCGTCTTTGGCTGGAACGTGGCCTCGCTCGTTGAGCGCAGAGAAAGGAATTCGCATGAAGAAGTTATGCACATTGATACTGGGCGCCGGCCTGTTGTTGTCCGGATTTGTCCAGGCGGCCGATGCACCGGCCGAGCGACCGTTGCTGCGCATTGGCGCGCGGGTCTTCACCGAGCAGACCATCCTCGCCGAGCTCACCGCGCAATACCTGCGGGAAAAGGGGTATCAGGTCCAGATCACCGGAGGCCTGGGCAGTAACCTGGCGCGCAGTGCGCAGGAAAGCGGCCAACTCGACATGCTTTGGGAGTACACCGGGGTCTCCCTGGTGTCCTACAACCATGTCAACGAAAAGCTCGACAGCGAGCAGACCTATCAGCGGGTGAAAGAACTCGACGCGAAGAAAGGCCTGGTCTGGCTATCGCCGTCAAAGTTCAACAACACCTATGCCTTGGCGCTGCCGGACAAGATCGCCCGCCAGTACCCGCAGATCAACAACATCTCCGAACTGACCACTGTGCTCAAGGATGAGGCCGACAAGGATCATATCGTCGCCCTCGACACTGAGTTCGCCAACCGCTTCGACGGACTGGTGGGGATGGTCAAGCACTACGACATGAACCTGAGCCGTGAAAACACGCGCCAGATGGACGCCGGTCTGGTGTATACCGCGCTGCGCAACGGCCAGGTGTTCGCCGGGCTCGTCTACACCACCGACGGTCGCCTGAATGCCTTCAAGCTCAAGGTGCTGGACGATGACAAGCACTACTTCCCGGACTACACCGCTGCGCCGGTGATCCGCAAGGAGTTCCTGGACAAGCACCCGCAACTGGCCGATCAACTCAAGCCGCTGGCGGCTTTGCTGGATAACCAGACGATGATTGATCTGAACGCGCGCGTGGACGTCGATCACGAAAGTCCTACCGTCGTGGCAGCCGACTTCCTGCGCGCGCATCCGATCAACCCTTCCGCTGAAAGCGTGCCGATCAAGCAAACGCCGGTAGAGCAGCAGGAGAAGAAACTATGAGCCTCCTTAGCGCTTTCTCCCATCTGGACTGGAATCAGGTCCTGCACCTGACCCTGCAACACATCACGCTGGTGGGCATCGCAGTGTCGCTGGCCATTCTGGTGGGCGTGCCGCTGGGCGTGTTCATGACGCGCTTTCCGGTGCTCGCCGGCCCCTTGCAGGCCAGCGCCACGGTCCTGCTGACCATCCCGTCGATTGCTTTGTTCGGCCTGCTGCTGCCGTTCTACTCGAAGTTCGGCCAAGGCCTGGGCCCGATGCCGGCGATCACGGCCGTGTTCCTTTATTCACTGTTGCCCATCATGCGTAACACCTACCTGGCGCTGACGGGTGTCGAGCCGGGCATCCGCGAAGCCGCGAAGGGCATCGGCATGACCTTTGGTCAGCGCCTGCGCATGGTCGAACTGCCGATTGCCGTGCCCGTGATTCTGGCCGGTGTGCGCACCGCCGTGGTCATGAACATCGGCGTCATGACCATCGCCGCCACCATCGGTGCCGGTGGCCTCGGCGTACTCATCCTCGCTTCCATCAGCCGCAGCGACATGTCGATGCTCATCGTCGGCGCCGTACTGGTCAGCATTCTGGCCATCTTCGCTGACCTGCTTCTGCAATGGCTGCAACGCTCGCTGACCCCAAAAGGATTGCTCAAATGACTGTCAAAACCATGATCGAACTTCAAAACCTCTCCAAAACCTTCCAGAGCAACGGCAAGGAAGTGAAGGCTGTCGATTCCGTGAGCCTGACCGTCAACGAAGGCGAGATCTGCGTGTTCCTCGGCCCGTCGGGCTGCGGCAAAAGTACAACGCTGAAAATGATCAACCGCCTCATCATGCCCACCTCCGGCAAGGTGCTGATCAACGGCGAAGACACCACTCAGCTCGATGAAGTGACCTTGCGTCGCAACATTGGCTACGTGATCCAGCAGATCGGCTTGTTCCCGAACATGACCATCGAAGAAAACATCGTGGTCGTACCCAAACTGCTGGGCTGGGACAAGCAGAAATGCCACGACCGTGCCCGCGAACTGATGAGCATGATCAAGCTTGAGCCCAAGCAATACCTGCACCGTTACCCGCGTGAACTGTCGGGTGGTCAGCAACAGCGGATCGGCGTGATTCGCGCATTGGCGGCCGATGCGCCGTTGTTGCTGATGGACGAACCGTTCGGCGCGGTCGACCCGATCAACCGCGAGATGATCCAGAACGAGTTTTTCGAGATGCAGCGCGCGCTGAACAAAACCGTGATCATGGTCAGCCACGACATCGACGAAGCCATCAAACTGGGCGACAAGATCGCGATCTTCCGCGCGGGTAAACTGCTGCAGATCGATCACCCGGACACCTTGCTGGCTCACCCGGCCGACGACTTCGTCAGCAACTTCGTCGGTCAGGACAGCACCCTCAAGCGCCTGCTGCTGGTGAAAGCTGAAGATGCGGCGGATAACGCGCCTTCCGTCAGCCCGGAAACGCCGGTCGCCGATGCGCTGGAGATCATGGACGAGCAGGACCGCCGCTACGTGGTGGTCACCGACGGCGACAACAAGGCCATGGGCTATGTGCGCCGCCGCGACCTGCATCGCCAGAGCGGCACCTGCGTGCAATTTTTGCGGCCGTTCAACGCCACTGCAGCCTACGACGAACACCTGCGCATCCTGCTGTCGCGCATGTACGAGTTCAACCGTTCATGGCTGCCGGTGCTCGATGCCGAGAACGTGTTCCTGGGGGAAGTGACGCAGGAGTCGATTGCGGCCTATCTGAGTTCAGGCCAGTCGCGGGGCATGAAGACCAGCATCGTTTCGCCAGCGGAAGTGGCGGAGCAGGTGGCGGGCTAACACTTTCGATTTTGCTGCTTAGCAAGTGTCTCTCACTTCATTTGGCAGCCTTCCCCGAGGCTTCTGCCTGCCAGGTGTAGGAGCGCGCTTGCCCGCGATCTGCCGGGAACCGGCAGCAAAATCGATGCCCGCGGCTTGTCGGACACTGCACAATGGCCTGCTTTACTGCTGCTGCGCAGCAGATCGCCTGCAAGCAAGGCACCTACGCCTTCGGCAGAATCAAGAGCGGGGGGAACATCGTCCTGTCACATCGGTCGGTTACTACAGGGTGATTGACCAACACGAATGCCCGTCTGGCAAAAACGGGCAGAAAAGCGACATTTCTTGTTGATCTTGAACCCCTCAGGTCCTAAAGTTCGCGCCGAACGTCCATGCTGGAAACGATCCATCCGGCTCAAGTACTGACGACGAGACAGCAAGGCCAAGGGAACCCGCTTCCCATGGCCTTTTTGCTTTCGGCGACATGCCTTGGGAAGTAGGCGAACCAAAGTGGGGATACGGAGGACGTTCAAGAGGGCAAGGCCCTCACACCCATTGTTTTTTACCGTTTGCCAACAGGAGTCCCCCGCATGTCGATTCAGGTCGAAGACTATTTCGAGAAAAGCACCTTCGAAAAAATGAAGGCGTTTGCCGACAAGCAAGAAACCCCGTTCGTGCTCATCGACACGGCGATGATCAGCCAGGCCTATGATGACCTGCGCGCCGGTTTTGAATTCGCCAAGGTTTACTACGCGGTCAAGGCCAACCCTGCCGTCGAAATCATCGACCTTCTGAAAGAGAAAGGTTCGAGCTTCGACATCGCCTCGATCTACGAGTTGGACAAAGTGATGGACCGTGGCGTTGGCCCGGATCGCATCAGCTACGGCAACACCATCAAGAAGTCCAAGTACATTCGCTACTTCTACGAGAAGGGCGTGCGTCTGTACGCGACCGACTCCGAAGCCGACCTGCGCAACATTGCCAAGGCCGCTCCGGGCTCGAAAGTCTACGTGCGTATCCTCACCGAAGGCTCGACCACAGCCGACTGGCCTTTGTCGCGCAAATTCGGTTGCCAGACCGACATGGCCATGGACCTGCTGATCCTGGCCCGTGACCTGGGTCTGGTGCCTTACGGCATCTCGTTCCACGTGGGTTCGCAACAGCGCGACATCAGCGTGTGGGACGCCGCGATTGCGAAAGTGAAGGTTATCTTCGAACGTCTGAAAGAAGAAGACGGCATCGAGCTCAAGCTGATCAACATGGGTGGCGGCTTCCCGGCCAACTACATCACCCGTACCAACAGCCTGGAAACCTACGCTGAAGAAATCATCCGCTTCCTCAAAGAAGACTTCGGCGATGATCTGCCGGAGATCATTCTGGAGCCGGGCCGTTCGTTGATCGCCAACGCCGGTATTCTGGTCAGCGAAGTGGTGCTGGTTGCGCGCAAATCGCGTACCGCGGTCGAGCGCTGGGTATACACCGACGTGGGCAAGTTCTCCGGCCTGATCGAAACCATGGACGAAGCCATCAAGTTCCCGATCTGGACCGAGAAGAAAGGTGAAGTCGAAGAAGTCGTGATCGCCGGCCCAACCTGCGACAGCGCCGACATCATGTACGAGAACTACAAGTACGGCCTGCCGTTAAACCTGGCCATCGGTGATCGCCTGTACTGGCTGTCCACCGGTGCTTACACCACCAGCTACAGCGCTGTAGAGTTCAACGGCTTTCCGCCGCTGAAGTCCTTCTACATCTAAGTCGTGGTGAAATAGAAAACGGCATCCCGAGGGATGCCGTTTTTTTTGCTAGAAGCGAAAGCGCAGGATGTTGTCGAACGTGTGATTGATCAAGCGCAGCGCCTCCCGGGCAGAACCGACGGCCAGCTGCGCGCGCGTGTTGAGGCGTCTTGGCGATTGTTCCGTGTCCAATGCGACAACCTGTCGACGAGTCGCCCCCAGCAAGTCGGATACCCGCCCGCAGTAGATCCCCATGTTTGCTGCCGATAACATCGTTGAACACAGGCTTCGGTCGTTCCACTCAACTTTGCTTATTGCGGACGTCATGTTCTCGTCGGACGTCAAGATGCGGTTGAGCGTGTCTGGCCCCACTGCCTTGCTTTCCCCTTTGATCAGGTTGTTCACCCTCGCGTAGTGGTAGATGCTGGCGTTCATGAAGTCCATAAACCGGGGGATGACCGCAATGGCCGCCTCAAAGATTTTCAGGCATTCCTCCTGACGCTTCCTGAACTGTGCAGACTGCTCCTGAAGCGCTGCCAGTTGCGTGCTCAGCGAATCAGGACCGGTATTCACGTGCTCAATCAAAGTTTTGAGCGTGTTACGAGTGGTTTCGTGCAGTGCGCGGAGCTCATCCGAGGTGGATCTCCACCGTTTGCTTCCTGCCAAGGCCTTTGCCACCACCTCTTCTAACGCGGGTTCCCGGTATTTCCCGTATTCGGCGGGGGGTACCAAGTCCAGTCCTATCTTGAACGCCTCGATACGGCTTGGGAGATTTTCCAGGTAGGTCATATGAAAGCCGAGGTACTCGGCGTCTCTGTACTCTATGTAATGTATCGCCATACAACGGCCCTCGCGCGGGACGACGGAGCACAAAAATCGTGTGCCCCGTGCCCGGCTTTACGTCGAATCAGGTGATGGTGCGAGTGTAATCAGACAGCTTTTGCAGCGTCTGTACGACCTCTGACAGTTGCTCGTCCTCGCCAGTCTCCGCATGGGAGATGTAACCCGTTACCGCCTCGACCGTGTCAGTAACATGGGTGGCTTCAATGACAACCAGACCGCGCAAGTCATCGAACTCGTAGGCCTGCATGATCAATTTGATGGAGTCGTTGTTTTTCGCCAGTTGGTCCTCGAACGCCCTCAGTTGTTCGGCCAGCTTGTCCAGCCGGGCGTTCATGCTGTTGCGTAAATCGATAAGGTCCAACAGTTTGAGGCCTTTCTGCACGTCCCCAATGAACTCGTTCACGATCTTGAGTCCCGCTTCGACAATTTCGATTTGCGGAGGCTGCATACCGGCATCGGCCAAGCTTTTCGCAGTCAGAATGGTGTCATTCAGGATCTCGGCAAAGTCCTTGGTTTCAATCAAGGCGATTGCACTGGTCACCGCCCCGCGCTCGCTCCGTAGTTGTGCGGTCGCAGAATGCACAGTGTCCAATTGCTGACTGACCAACTGATTGCTTTGCCCAAAGACTTCAATTTCAGTATCGGTGGTAAAGCGGTCAAGTTCTTCGGAAATATCAGCGAGTGCTGTGTGTACGTTATTGACCTGCCGGGTGATTCTTCCACCCACATCGACGATGGCGGCATCAATGTCTTCGGCTATTTCTTTCAGATCACTTTCCGTTGCACTCTTGCGCTCCAGTTGCAGCTGTTTTAATGCCGCCAATCCACTGTTGAGCGTCGCCGGCATCGACGCAGCGGTTTCTCTGAGAACCTTTTCCACTGAGGTCAGGTAGCGATACGAAAAACTGATTTTTTCCGCAAAAGAAGGCAGGTAACCGGTGCTCAGAGACAGCGACTGAACATGGGAGTTGGCTAATGCCGCTTTGCGAACATGCGCTTTCAGAGCCTTGATATCCGCGGCTTTGAAAAAATCATCGGTGTTGGGAGTAGTCACAGTGTTCATGTTATGGATGTCCATATTCTTTTAGAAAGGCGTCGTCTGCTTCTGAAAAAACAGTCATTAATTTGTCAGCGTCACGCTTGATGTTGTCCCAAGGGACGGCCACGAGATCGAACGCGTTCATGAGCCGCCGCAATGAAAGTGCGTCGGTCACTTTGTTGGTCTGATTCACCGACTCAGCGATGTAGGTATCGAGAGCGGTCCAGACAACGGTCAGGTTCTTGGTGGCGATGTCTGCATCAATGACGAGTTCCTGCAAGTCGCTGATGTCGAAACGTACCCGTTGCAGCGCACCATTGATTTTGTTCTGCCGCTCAAGCTCGATAATGGCCCGGTTCTGATCTGCACGGAGTGCATTGAGGGCTTTACGGACTTTTTCAGCCTGAACTCCGAAGTAGATACCGGCGGCGAGCACGACGAGCCCGGTGCCTGCGGCAATCCCTGCTAATTTCTTGTATTCCTGTTGTTTCTCTTCGATACGTACGGCCCGTTCATCGATCTCGGCATTTAACCGAGCTATTTCGACAGGTTGCCCTCTGTTGTCGATGCTTCGCAGCTTGATCTGAACGGTAGGCAGTACCCGGGTGGACAGTTCTTCTGCGAAATCGTTGAGCCTGGTGTTCAATTCGCCGGTGGCCTTCTGGCGCTCACGCACCATCGCTCCAACGTCCTGAATAAAACTCAAAAAATCGGCTTGATCGGAAGGGTTAATATCGTCCGTCACCTGTTTGCGCAAGTCGTCGTACATTTCCCGAATGCTGCCTTGGTAAGTTTTCATACCATCGGCGAATACAATCAGTTCGCTGCCGACCTTCATCATGTCTGCACGAATCGGAGCCCATTGCAGTGCATGGTTGCGGATGATCGTGAAGCTGTTCTGAAAGTCTTTTGCTTCCAGATTGGCGCCCGCACCTGTTTCGTAACCGAGATAACCGACTACATCCTTGAGCGTCACCGGTAGGCTCAATCCGCGAACTTCATAGCGTTTCAGGTTGACCAGTTGACTTTTGGTCAGGATAAGGCCGGGTTCACGTAATACATCGGGTGTCTTGCTGACGGCGGCGGAAACTAAAGTATCCGGCAGCGCTTGAGCCTTTTGAAGGGTATCACTGTCCACCGGTTTATCGTCCACAGCCGTGGAGTTGTCAGTGTTCATCATTCATTAGTCCATTAATGAAAAAGAGATAAGTGTACTAAGAAGCGTGCCCGTTAGTTGGCGGCTTCTGAAGTTAATATGGGTGAAAACATTGTGAGCGTCAAAGACCCATCTCACAATGTTGAATTCAGGATGTTTCTTTTAGGCGGGCGCTAACAGGCCAGCAAGAGGAAGAAAGAAGTCTAATGAGTGCTTGAAAGCAGGTTATTCAGCGCCGTGCGATCGCTATTGTCACCGGCGTCGGCTGCCTGCTGATGATACGCCAGCGCCAACGCCCGAATCTCTGGGTACGGTGAGGACAACAGCGTCTGACGGCTGACGCGCAGAAAGTTGAGGGTGCCGATGCGTAGCGCGCTGCGAAACCAGGTGATGGCCTCTTCAATATGCCCTTGTTCGGCCAGAACGCCAGCGTGGCTGAACTGGCCTCGGAAATCGCCGCCTTCTGCCGAGCGTCGATACCAGTCGTGAGCCACGGGCAAATCCCGCACACAGTACAGACCTTCCTCCAGATATCGCCCTAACAGATTCATCGATTTCGCATGACCCATCTGCGCGGCCTTGCGGTAACAGGCGAGCGCCCGCGCTTGATCCTTGTTCACGCCGCGACCGGTCGCCAGCAGGTTCCCGTAGTTGTAAAAGCCCCAATCGAGATCGGCCTCGGCGGCCTGCCGGTAGTACTCGGCCGCCTTGGTGGCGTCGGGTTCGCAACCCCATCCGTGCTCATGGCAACGCCCGGCCATGTTGATCGCCATGGCGTGGCCGCTACGGGCGGCGATCTGGAACCAGGTCAGCGCCAGCGCGGCGTCCTGCTCAATGCCGGTGCCATCGAGCAGGATCTGCCCGAGCAAGGCTTGCGCGTCGGGCATGTTCTCCTGAGCGGCGATGAGCATCGCGCGCGCTGCGCTGGCAGGGTTGTCCTGCAGCATCGCGCGCAGTTGTTCGCCATTGAGGACTTCCTGACGTCGTAGATTCCAGCTCATCAATCAGACCTCGACCCACTGGCGCAGCAAGTTGTGATAGGTGCCAGTGAGTTGGATCAGCGACGGATGATCGGGCACGTCGCGGTTCAGTTGCTGAATCGCGGTGTCCATCTCGAACAACAGCGTGCGATGGCCGTCGTCGCGCACCAGGCTCTGGGTCCAGAAGAACGAGGCGTAACGTGCCCCGCGCGTCACGGCATTGACCTTGTGCAGGCTGGTGGCGGGGTAGAGGAGCAGGTCACCCGCAGGCAGCTTGACCTGACGGGTGCCGAAAGTGTCCTGAATCACCAGCTCGCCCCCGTCGTAATCATCCGGGTCACTGAAGAACAACGTCGAGGACAGGTCGGTCCGAACGCGCTCCACACTGCCCTTGGCCTGCCTCACCGCGTTGTCGATGTGAAAGTCGAAACTGCCGCCGCCGGTGTAACAGTTCACCAAGGGTGGAAACACTTTGTGCGGCAGCGCGGCCGACATGAATAACGGGTTGTGCCACAGCCGTTCGAGCATCGCCGTGCCGATCTCTTTGGCCAGCGGATGACCTTCGGGCAATTGCAGGTTGTGTTTGGCTTTCGCCGACTGATGGCCGGCGGTGATCTTGCCGTCCGCCCACTCGGTCAGCTCCAGGGCTTCGCGGATGCGCTGCACTTCCTCACGGGTAAACAGGCCAGGAATGTGTAGGAGCATGGCGTCGCCACTCAAAATCGAAAAGGTAGCGAATGGTAGTGATTCTTATTGGCTGTGTAAAATCCTGCAGGCGCGCGTAGACGGATGAGTGTGAAAAAGACGTAAAGGCAAATTGTAAAGAATGTAAGTTTTATGCGAATACAAATGATTCCCAACTATATTCCGCGACCTCAACATTCCTTGGGGAAGGAAATCCACCATGTCGCGCCTCTCGTTACAACCGTCCGTCAGCTCACCACGGCTTCTCGCTTCGGCGATAGGCATGGCCGTCACTGCGATGTCCGCTTCGCAGATGACCTACGCCGCCGAAGAAACCGATCACGCAAACGGCAACGCAATCTCGCTGGGCGCGACCAGCATTAACGGTGAGGCGGTCGAGTCCACAGACTACAAGACCGAGCGTGGATCTTCGCCCAAGTACACCGCCCCTTTAGTCGACACGGCACGATCAATCACAGTCGTGCCTCAGCAAGTATTGAAAGACACTGCTGCCGTCTCGCTGCAGGACGCATTGCGCACCGTGCCTGGAATCACCTTCGGCGCAGGCGAGGGCGGTAATCCGCAGGGCGACCGTCCAATCATTCGCGGGTTCGACGCCCAAGGCGACACCTACATCGACGGCGTCCGCGATACAGGCGCTCAGACGCGCGAAATCTTCGACATCGAGTCGATCGAGGTCAGCAAAGGTCCTAACTCAGCCATGGGTGGGCGTGGCTCCGCAGGCGGGAGTCTGAACCTTGTCAGCAAAATGCCCAAAGCCAACGACTTTACCGACGGTAGCTTCACCTATGGCACCGATCAGACTCGCCGCTACACCCTGGACGTCAATCGCAAGTTTCTGGACGACGCAGCTTTTCGTCTGAACCTGATGAGTCACGAGCAGAACGTCGCCGGTCGAGACGCCGTCAATTATGATCGTTGGGGCGTTGCACCCTCTGTAACCTTTGGTCTTGGCACTGAAAACCGCCTGAACCTCAGCTACTACCACATGCAGAGCGACGACCTTCCCGACTCGGGCATTCCGTATGGCTACGGCTCGCCAACCGCAACCTCTCATTTGCATGACAAGCCGAATGACGGTGGCAACAGCAACAACTTCTACGGTCTGAAGGACCGGGACTTCCGCAAGACCCGAACCGACATCGGCACGATCAGTTTCGAGCATGACTTCAACGAAGACATGACGCTGAAAAACACCTTCCGCCACGGTAATTCCGGCCAGGATTACATCCTGACTCAGCCGGATGACAGCAAGCTCAACGTCAATCGTTATGGCACCGTATGGCGTCGTGCTAACACACGCGTTTCGAGCACGGACACCACCACCAACCAGACCGATCTCTTCGGGTCCTTCCAGGCGCTGGGTTTCAAGAACAATTATTCCACCGGTATCGAGCTGACCCGCGAGAAGACGCGCGTCAGCGGTTACAACACCAGCACCAGTGCGCTGACCAACTGCTCGCCAACCGGCACCGGCAACAGCGTTTCGGGTAACTGCACCTCGCTCGCCAATCCAAACCCGGATGACGCCTACGGCGGAACCGTCACCCGCAACTACACCACGACAGAGACCGCGGCCAACACGCGCTCGATCTATGCATTCGACACACTGGAGCTGACCCCTCAGTGGTTGATCAACGGTGGAGTTCGTTATGACAGCTTCGATGTAACGGCCAATTCCCCGACCGTCCACGCCAGCAGTGACACCAACTTCTGGAACTGGCAAGCGGGCATCACCTACAAGCCTGCTGAAAACGGCAGCATCTATGTGTCCTTCGCGACCTCGGCGACACCTCCGGGCGGGCTGGTCGGTGAAGGTCAGGACGGTAACCCGCTGACCGCCGGCACCGCGACCAGCGATCTGGAACCTGAAACCACCAAAAACTATGAAGTCGGTACCAAGTGGGACTTGTTCGAAGAGCGTCTGTCGCTGACTGCTGCGGTGTTCCGCACCGAGAAGGACAACACGCGCGTCTTGGTCAGCAGCGGCACCTACCAGAATGCGGGTAAATCCCGCGTGGACGGTGTGGAGCTGTCGGCCAGCGGCAAGATCACTGAAAAATGGCAGGTTTTTGCGGGCTACAGCTACCTGGACAGCGAGTTGGTCAGTTCAGGTCTGGCGGGGCGTAATGGCGTCGTAAGTGCTGGTGCGGCATCGCAGGATGGCAACGAAATGCCGAACACGCCTAAGCACAGTGCCAGTTTGTGGACGACTTATCAGGTCCTGCCGAAGTTGACGGTTGGCGGTGGTGCTTTCTATGTCGACGATATTTGGGGTGACACTGGCAATACCGTTTATGTGCCTTCCTACGTCCGTTACGACGCTATGGCCGCTTACAAGTTGACCAAGAACATTGACTTGCAACTGAACGTTCAGAATCTGACGGACAAGACCTATTACGACAAAGCCTTTTCCACCCACTTTGCCAATCAGGCCGCTGGCCGTACCGCGTTGCTGACTACCAGCTTCCACTTCTGATAAAGAAGCCAGGCAAAAAGGCCCCGCTTGCCACTGGTGAGTGGGGCTTTTGTGTGTAAAGAGCAGGTGGTGGATCAGGTTTCGGTGCAGACGGGAATCTGTGGGAGCGAATTCATTCGCGATACGGTTTCAGGGTATCGATTGTATGGCGGGTGTACTGGCCTCTCGCGAATGAATTCGCTCCTACAGGGTTGGCGCTGCCGTGTATGTCCGGGCGGTCCAATGGATTGTGTGTCGGATCTGAGACCGAATACAGAATCATATACGGATGAGAATAACTGTTGTTTGTGCGCATAATGCGCGTCGCTACGGGTTATTGAGGTGATCGAGGGTGTTGAAGAAAGTCCTGTTCCAAGTGCATTGGTTCTTCGGAATCACCGCCGGTCTGGTGTTGGCCTTGATGGGCATCACCGGCGCGCTGTATTCGTTCGAGGACGAAATTGTTGATGCGCTCAACCCTGAGACGCTGTTCGTGCAACCGCAGGGGGCTTACCTGTCGCTGGCCGAAATGGTTTCCAGGGTCGAGGCTCAGGCCCACGATAAAGTGTCCATGTTCCGGATCGAACCTGACAGTAACCGGATCGCCCAGCTCTGGTTTCAGCCTGCGCCGGGCCAGCGTCGTGGCGAGATGCGCAACTTCAATCCCTACACTGGCGCGTTCACCGAAGACGCGGTGGGGCAGGACTTCTTCAGCTTTATTCTCAATCTGCACCGCTTTCTAGCGGCGGGTGAATACGGCAAGCAAGTGACGGCAGCCTGTACCCTGATTCTGGTGTTTTTCTGCCTGTCCGGTCTGTACCTGCGCTGGCCTCGTCAGGCATTGAACTGGCGGGTGTGGCTGACACTGGACTGGGCGAAGAAGGGACGCAGTTTCAATTGGGATCTGCATTCGGTGTTTGGCACCTGGTGCCTGATCGTTTATCTGTTGCTGGCCGTCACCGGGTTGATGTGGTCTTACGACTGGTTTAGCAACGGCGTGACCAAGCTGATTGGCGATCCGCCTATCGCCGGCGAACAGCGCCGTGGTGGCGGCGCGCGTCCGGCCGCTGGCCCGCGGGACACTGCACCCGTTCAAAGCGCAGCGGCGGATTACGCGGCGATCGCAGACACGATCCAGAAAGCCGCTGGCCCCGATCTCAAGGCCTACAACCTGCGCATGCCGCAGGGGCCGGGGCAAATGGCGACCGTTTTTTATGTGCTCAAAGACGCGCCGCATCCGCGTGCGCTGAACCAGATCACCCTCGATCCGGCCAACGGACAGCTCAAGGCCGTTTCTCGCTATGCGGATAAAAGCTACGGCGCCCAGCTGTTGGTCAGTAACTACTCGCTGCACACCGGCAGCTATTGGGGGCTCCCTGGTCGCATCGTGATCACGGTCGCGGCGCTGCTGATGCCGCTGTTTTTCATCACCGGCTGGTTGCTGTACCTCGATCGCCGTCGCAAGAAGCGTGAAGTCCGCGCTGCGCGTGGAGAAGTGTCAGCAAGCCCGAGTGGCTATGACAGTCAAGGGCCGGCGTGGCTCATCGGCTTCGCCAGCCAGAGCGGGTTCGCCGAGCAACTGGCCTGGCAGACCGCCGGGCAACTGCAATCGGCGGGACTGCCGGTGCGCGTGCAGCGCCTGTCAGACATGACCGAGCAGGACCTGAATCAGAGCCGCAATGCGCTATTTGTGGTCAGTACCTTCGGCGACGGCGAAGCACCGGACAGCGCCCGTGGTTTCGAGCGCAAGCTGCTGGGGCGGCCGCTCTCGCTGGAGAACCTCAACTACGCCGTACTGGGGCTGGGTGACCGGCAGTATCAGCAGTTCTGCGGTTTCGCCCAGCGTCTGCATGGCTGGCTCGCCGAGCGCGGCGGCAGCACCTTGTTTGCACCGGTTGAGGTAGACAGCGGCGACAGCGCCGCGCTGCAACACTGGCAGCAACAGCTCGGCGAACTCACCGGCTCGACGCCTGCGACGGCGTGGAAAACGCGGGAGTACGAGCACTGGACGCTCAGCCAGCGCGACCTGCTGAACCCGGGCAGCGTGGGGTCGAAGGTGTTTTTGCTGGACTTGACATCAGGCACCGGCACGGGCTGGGAAGCTGGGGATCTGGTTGAGGTCCTGCCTCGCAATGCGCAGTCTGCGGTTGAGCAGTTCCTCGCTGGACTGGGCATCGCGGCCGACACGCAAGTCAATGTCGACGGCTTGAACGAAACCTTGGGCCAAGCCTTGAGCACTCGCCAGTTGCCTGCCAGTCGCAGTCACCTGGTCGGCCTGCATGCGCAAGCGCTGGTCGATGCGTTGGTCCCGCTGGCGATGCGGGAGTATTCGATTGCGTCTATTCCCGACGACGGCGCGTTGCAATTGATTGTGCGTCAGGAGTTGCATCCGGATGGCGGTCTTGGTTTGTGTTCCGGCTGGTTGACCGAGCACGCGGCAGTGGGTGCTTCGATCAATTTACGGGTTCGCCGCAACAGCAGTTTCCACCTGCCGAGCGACCCGGCACCGATGATTCTCATCGGTAATGGCACGGGATTGGCGGGGTTGCGCAGTTTGCTCAAAGCACGCATCGCGCAGGGCGAACAGCGGAACTGGCTGCTGTTCGGTGAGCGCAACGCCGCACACGATTTCCATTGTGGCGATGAGTTGAAGGGCTGGCTGGCGCGAGGTGATCTGGCGCGGATGGACCTGGCGTTCTCCCGCGATCAGGATGAGAAAGTGTATGTGCAGGACCGGTTGCGCGAGGCCGCCGATGAGTTGCATCGTTGGCTGGCGGACGGCGCGGTCATCTATATCTGCGGCAGTCTGGAAGGGATGGCGGCGGGTGTCGACGAAGCATTGAAAGCCTTGATCGGTGAAGAGGGCGTACAAGCGCTGATTGAGCAGGGACGGTATCGGCGGGATGTTTACTAAACGTCATTTGGGCTGCCTTGGATTGGCGTACATACCCGCTATTTGCGGTGGCGCTGATATGGGGTCTGGCTAATGCCAGACTTGTTTCGCCTTCGGCGAGTTACTTTTTCAAGAGCCAAAAAGTAACCAAATGGCCCAACCAGGAGCAAAAGCGCTTTGGTTACTTTCGCCTGGGCCGGCATTCCGGCTTTTCGAAAGTGACCCGCTGTAAGAGCGGAACCGTAATCAGCCGTTACCGCAGAAACGGACATACACACAACCCCAAACCCCAAACCCCAAACCAAATCCCAAATCCCGAGCCATAAAAAAAGACCGTTACGCTCACACGCAACGGCCTTTCTTCACTCAGCAATCAGCGACACATCACGCCACAAACTGCTCCGCGTAATGACAGGCAACCTTGCGGTTGTCGACGTCACGCAGGGCGGGTTCTTCCTTAACGCAACGTTCGGTCGCGTACGGGCAGCGGGTGTGAAACGCGCAACCGCTTGGCGGGCTCAAAGGGTTGGGCAGTTCACCGACAATCTTGATCTTCGGTTTGAGCGGATCAGGATGAATTGTCGGCGTTGCCGACAGCAGCGCCTGGGTGTAGGGGTGCAATGGACGCTCATAAATGTGCTCCTTAGGCCCCATCTCCGCAGCGCGTCCCAGGTACATCACCATGACCGTGTCCGCGACGTGACGCACCACGGAGAGGTTGTGTGAGATGAATACGTAACCGGTATTGAATTCCTGTTGCATATCCATGAACAGGTTCAGGACCTGCGCCTGAATCGACACGTCCAGTGCGGAGGTCGGTTCGTCCGCCACCAGCACCTTGGGTTGCAGCATCATGGCGCGAGCCAGGGCGATACGCTGGCGCTGGCCACCGGAGAACATGTGCGGGTAGCGCTGGTAGTGTTCAGGGCGCAGACCGACCTGTTTCATCATCGCCTGCACTTTCTCACGACGCTCAGCTGCCGACAGATTGGTGTTGATCAGCAGTGGCTCGCCCAGCTGGTCACCGATCTTCTGTCGAGGGTTCAGCGACGCGTAGGGGCTCTGGAACACCATCTGCACGTCTTTGCGCAATTGCTTGCGTTGCGACTTTGTCGCACCGGCAACTTCCTGGCCCGCTATTTTCAGCGAGCCGGAAGACGGCTCTTCGATCAGCGTCAGGGCGCGGGCGAGGGTGGACTTGCCGCAACCGGATTCGCCGACCACGGCCAGGGTCTTGCCTGCTTCCAGCTCGAACGAGATGCCATTGAGCGCGCGCACGGTGGCGTGTGGTTTGAACAGACCACGGGATACATCGTAGTGACGGGTCAGGTCACGGGCGGTGAGTACGACTTCGCTCATTACGCGACCTCCTGATTACGCGGGTAGAAGCAGCGCGCAAGGCTTTGAACCTTCGGGTCCAGAGCGGGGCGTTGCTGACGGCAGTTTTCCTGAACGTACGGGCAGCGCGGCGACAGCAGGCAGCCCTGCGGACGGTCGTAGCGGCCAGGTACGATGCCGGGCAGTGTCGACAGGCGCTCTGCGCCCATGCTGTGTTCCGGAATCGCCGCCAGCAGCGCTTCGCTGTACGGGTGCGCAGGGACGACGAACAGCTCGGGAACCTGACCGACTTCCACCGCCTGACCGGCATACATCACACACACGCGCTGAGCGGTTTCGGCAACCACCGCCAGGTCGTGAGTGATGAGTACGAGCGCCATGTCCTGCTCTTTTTGCAGGGCCAGCAGCAGCTCCATGATTTGCGCCTGAATGGTCACGTCCAGTGCAGTGGTCGGTTCATCGGCGATCAGCAGTTTCGGCTCGCCGGCGATGGCCATGGCGATTGCGACACGCTGGCTCATCCCGCCAGACAGCTGATGGGGATAAGCATCCATGCGCTGGGCAGCGCCTGGAATCTCAACCTTCTGCAGCAGTTCCAGCGCGCGCTGGTGCGCAGCTTTGCCTGACAGGCCGAGGTGTTGGCGCAGCACTTCCTTGATCTGGTAGCCGACGGTGTAGCTTGGGTTCAACGCCGTCATCGGGTCCTGAAAGACCATGGAAAGGTCTTTGCCGATGATCTGGCGACGCTGACGTGCGTTGAGCTTGAGCATGTCCTTGCCATCGAAGACCAGCGAGTCGGCGGTGACGATGCCGGGGTGGTCGATCAGTCCCATCAGCGCCATCATGGTCACGGATTTACCCGAGCCTGACTCGCCGACGATGGCCAGCACTTCGCCTTTGTCCACGCGCAGATCCAGGCCTTCGACCACGGGCGTGGCGTTGGCATCGCCGAAGCGCACGTTGAGATTTTTCATTTCCAAGAGTGACATTCTGACTTCCTCAGGCGGCGTTCTTGAGTCGTGGGTCCAGCGCATCGCGCAGACCGTCGCCCATCAGGTTGATTGCCAGCACGCTGAGCAAAATGGTCAGGCCGGGGAGGCTCACCACCCACCAGGCGCGTTCGATGTAGTCGCGGGCCGAAGCGAGCATGGTGCCCCACTCGGGCGTTGGCGGTTGTACACCCAGACCGAGGAAGCCCAACGCCGCAGCGTCGAGGATCGCCGAAGAGAAGCTCAAGGTCGCTTGAACGATCAGCGGTGCCATGCAGTTCGGCAGCACGGTGATGAACATCAGGCGCGGCAGGGTAGCGCCGGCCAGACGGGCAGCGGTCACGTAGTCGCGGTTCAGTTCGCCCATGACAGCCGCACGGGTCAGGCGCACGTAAGACGGCAAGGACACAATCGCAATGGCGATCACGGTGTTGATCAGGCCAGGGCCGAGGATCGCGACGATGGCAACAGCCAGCAACAGCGAAGGCAGGGCCAGCATGATGTCCATCAGACGCATGATGGTTGGGCCGAGTATTTTCGGGAAGAAACCGGCCAGCAGACCCATCAGAATCCCCGGAATCAACGACATCACCACCGACGACAGACCGATCAGCAACGACAGGCGCGAGCCCTGGATCAGACGCGACAGCAGGTCGCGGCCCAGCTCATCGGTGCCCAGCACGAACTGCCATTGGCCGCCCTCGAGCCAGACCGGTGGGGTCAGCAGAAAGTCGCGGTATTGTTCGCTCGGGTCATGCGGTGCGACCCACGGGGCGAAAATGGCGCAGAAAACGATCAGCAGCATGAATGCCAGACCGGCCACTGCGCCTTTGTTTTTGGCGAAATGCTGCCAGAACTCTTTGTATACGGACGGGTAGAGCAGGCTTTGATCGACTGCTACTACAGGAGTAGGTGTGCTCATAAAAGTGATCTCAGCGCTGGTGACGAATGCGTGGGTTGGCAAAGCCGTAGAGGATGTCCACCACGAAGTTGACCAGAATCACCAGGCAGGCGATTAACAGGATGCCGTTCTGCACGACAGGGTAGTCACGTGCGCCAATAGCCTCGATGAGCCATTTGCCAATACCCGGCCAGGAGAAGATCGTTTCGGTCAGGACCGCACCGGCGAGCAGCGTGCCCACTTGCAGGCCAAACACCGTCAGTACCGGGATCAGTGCGTTGCGCAGGCCGTGAACGAACACCACGCGAGCCGGCGACAGACCCTTGGCGCGAGCGGTGCGCACATAGTCTTCACGCAGGACTTCGAGCATCGAAGAGCGGGTCATCCGCGCGATCACGGCCAGCGGGATGGTGCCCAGCACGATGGCCGGCAGAATCAGGTGATGCAGCGCATCGAGGAAAGAGCCCTCTTCATCGCTGAGCAAGGTGTCGATCAGCATGAAGCCGGTCTTGGGCGGAATGTCGTACAACAGGTCGATACGACCCGATACCGGGGTCCAGCCCAGCGATACCGAGAAGAACATGATCAGGATCAGGCCCCACCAGAAGATCGGCATCGAGTATCCCGCAAGCGAAATACCCATGACCCCATGGTCGAAGAGGGACCCTCGTTTTAACGCTGCGATCACACCGGCGAGAAGCCCGAGGATGCCCGCGAATATCAACGCCGCAATCGACAGTTCCAGGGTTGCCGGGAACAGCGAGGTGAATTCGGTCCACACGCTCGTGCGCGTACGCAGCGATTCGCCGAGATCGCCATGGGCGAGCTTGCCGACGTAGTCGATGTATTGCGCATAAAGGGGTTTGTTCAGGCCAAGACGTTCCATGGCTTGGGCGTGCATTTCCGGATCGACCCGGCGTTCACCCATCATGACTTCGACCGGGTCGCCCGGGATCAGGCGAATCAATGCGAAGGTCAGCAAGGTGATGCCGAAGAAGGTGGGTATTAGCAACCCCACTCGGCGAGCGATAAAACTAAACATCTTCTCGTGTACCTCATCTGCCGGTTAGGCGTGTACCGGCGGGGCCCGTTGTTGCAGGCCCGCCGGCTTCTTCTTCTACTTCACTTGGGTGGTAGCGAAGTTATTGGTGGTGAGCGGGCTAATGTAATAGCCCTCTACGTTCTTGCGCATTGCAGTGAACATTTTGGTGTGCGCCATGCTGATCCATGGCAGATCCTGATTGAAGATCGCCTGTGCCTGCTCATAGAGCGCAGCACGTTCGGCCGGGTCGGTTTTTTCCCGAGCCTGATCGATCAACGTCTGGAACTTCTGATTGCACCAGCGCGCGTAGTTTTCGCCGTTTTTGGCGGCCTCGCAACTCAGGTTCGGGGTCAGGAAGTTATCAGGGTCGCCATTGTCGCCTGCCCAGCCAGCGGACACCATGTCGTGTTCGCCGTTTTTCGCCCGTTTGAGCATTTCGCCCCATTCCATGACGCGAATATCTAACTTAATGCCGACTTTCGCCAAATCAGCCTGCATCATTTGTGCCCCCATCGTGGGGTTCGGGTTGGTCGCGCCGCCGCCATTACGGGTAAACAGGGTCAGCACGGTGCCTTCCGGTACGCCCGCTTCCTTGAGCAAGGCGCGTGCCTTGTCCAGGTCGTGCGCCGGATTTTTCAGCTCATTGTTGTAGCCCAGCAGGGTCGGCGGGTACGGGTTGACCGCAACGCTGGCATTGCCCGGGCCGAACAGCGCGTTGACATAGGCTTGCTTGTCGAACGCGATATCGATCGCTTTGCGCACGCGCACATCGCTCATGTATTTGTGCGTGGTGTTCATCGCGACATAGGCGGTGGTCATCGCCTGCAGTTCGTCGATCTTCAGGGCCGGGTCTTTCTTGATGTTCGGGATGTCATCGGGCTTGGGATACAGCGCGATCTGACATTCGTTGGCCTTGAGCTTCTGCAGGCGCACGTTGCTGTCGGTGGCGATGGCCAGAATCAGGGCGTCCGCTGGCGGCTTGCCACGGAAATAATCCGGGTTGGCCTTGAAGCGTACCTGAGCATCTTTGGCGTAGCGCTGGAAGATGAAAGGCCCGGTGCCGACCGGGTGGCTGTTCAGCTCATCGGTCTTGTTGGCCTTGAGCAACTGGTCGGCGTATTCGGCCGAGTAGATCGAGGCAAAGGCCATGGCGACGTCGGCCAGGAACGGGGCTTCGCGACGGGTCAGGGTGAATTTGACGGTGTTGTCGTCGACTTTCTCGACGCTTTTCAGCAGCTCTTTGAAGCCCATGCTTTCGAAGTACGGGTAACCGACCGTCGATTGCTTGTGCCATGGGTGGTTCGGGTCGAGCTGACGCTGGAAGCTCCAGACCACGTCGTCGGCGTTCATGTCGCGCGTCGGTTTGAAGTATTCGGTGGTGTGGAACTTGACGCCTTTACGCAGGTGGAACGTGTAATTGAGGCCGTCTTCACTGATGTCCCAAGACTCTGCCAGAGCCGGCTGGATGTCAGTGGTGCCGGGCTTGAAATCCACCAGACGGTTGAAAATGGTTTCCGCCGCCGCATCGGCCGTGACGGCGGTGGTGTACAGCGCCGTGTCGAACCCTTCCGGGCTGGCTTCGGTGCAGACCACCAGAGGTTTGGCCGAAACGCCGACCGCTACGCTGAACAGTGCCAGTGCGACCGCGTTGCGCAATGTTGCGAGTTTGAATGTCGATTTCAAGAAAACGCCCTCCGCAAGTGATGAAGCCATTCATGAGTGGTGTTTCGGGCCATTAGGTTCTGCGTGAACCCATGGCCCGAACACTCACCGGTTTCTGTGATTACAGGATGTTGAACGGGACGGTGGTGACCAGACGGAACTCGTTGATGTTGCCGTCAGCCTGGTTGGCGCTCGCGCGGTGCGTGGTGTAGGTCGCACGCATGGTCGACGCTTTCAACGGGCCGGACTGCAGGGTGTACGAGGAGCCAATGCCGTATTCGTAGTGGGTTTCGCCGTCCATGCCGCGAACGTCATACGCAGTGCCTTTGTAGTGCGTACCGTCGATGTCGAAGCCGCGCGCCTGGTAGATGTTGAATTTCAGGCCGGGCACGCCGTAGTCAGCCATGTTCAGCAGGTAGCTCAGCTGAACCGACTTCTCGTTCGGGCCGTTGAAGTCCGAGAGCAGGGAGTTGGCCAGGAAGATGGCGTTGGTGTCGTGCAGGTAGTCAAAGTAGGTATCACCTTCGACTTCCTGATAGGCGATGCTGAAACTGTGCGCCTTGTGGGTAGCGGTCAACGACAAGCTGTACGTGTCGTTGTCGATCTTGCCCATTTTGGCCTGACCGGAATCTTTGGTCTTGTAGTAGTTCAGGTTGGTGCTCAGGCCCAGAACATCGGTGTCGCCCATTTCATGGGTGAACGCGAAGTAGTACTGATGCCAGAAGTCTTCGACGTTGGAGGCATAGAAGCTGGTGGTCAGACTCTTGAACGGCTTGTAGTCGACGCCTGCGATATCGACGCGATCCGCGGTGGCGGTGTTGTTGGTGTATTCGGAGCGGAACTTGGTCAGGCTCTGCTCGGTACGCGGCGATACGCGGTCGAAGCTGCCGGCAGTGATCGACAGGTTGTTGAATTCTTCGCTGAGGACGCTCACACCTTCAAAGCTCGAAGGCAGCGCACGGTTGCCGATGTAAGCCAGAACTGGCGTGTTCATCGACTGGCGGCCAGCGGTGAGCGTGGTGTTGGAGACACGTGCCTTGATGTTGCCCAGGCCCAGTTTGCTCCATTGGCCGACCGGATCACCGTTGTTCTTGGTGAGCGTACGGTTGGCGCCGCCCATCAGGTCGTCCTTGTCACGGTCCAGCGCAATCTCGTTGTAGAGAGCCAGTTCTGTGGCAAAGCCGACCGTGCCCTGCGTGAAGCCCGAGCTGTAATCGACGATCGTGCCCTGTACCCAGTTGATACGGCGCGGATCGCTGTCGACGATTACCCCGTTTTCCTTGCGGGTAAATTCGCCGCCACGACGCAGCAGCTCGTTGGCGTACCAGTTCTTGGTCGAACCGGTCAGTTTCGAGTCTTCCAGAAAGCCCTTGGCTTCGCTCTGGGCGTTGGTGGTGGCCAGTGTAGTCGGAACGAACTCCTGACTGGTCGGCTCTGCCTGGGCCGCGACGCTCACAGCGAGCAGGGACAAGGCGAATACAGCGGTGCTGGCTTTTTTCACGTTTTGAAGCTCCCGATTACTGCTTTTATAGAGGCCGGCTTTTATGAGTTAGCCG
>Ga0308163_10001377_pt1 | contig 27004 bp, 21 predicted proteins | sample PhyTR1_FD_201037 | JGI IMG/M metagenome (GOLD analysis project Ga0308163, IMG submission 201037) | Phyllosphere microbial communities from UC Gill Tract Community Farm, Albany, California, United States - DLSLT.R1 | ecosystem: Host-associated > Plants > Phyllosphere > Unclassified | place: USA... | reverse complement strand
AGATCTTCCCGACCGTTCAAGGCATTCATGCCTCGAACCGGCAGCCTACTCATAGACTATTGCGTTGTGGTGAAAGTCACAGCACCAAGGACATGAATGTACACTTGTGCACTGAAATTTTTAATCAAGCCCCTTTTGGGGCTCGTTCGGGTGCCTAAGACTGCCGCACTTTCGCTTTTCACGCCAGTCGCAGATGGTCGAAAGGCCCACACTACGACACCCAGCGCTGCAAAATCTGCTGCAGGTCATTGCGTTTGAACGGCTTGGCCAGGTAATCGTTCATCCCCGCTGCCAGACAGGTTTCGCGATCGCCCTGCAATGCGTTGGCGGTCAGCGCGATGATCGGCACATCGCGGCGTCCGGGCAGGTCGCGGATCTGTCGCGTGGCCTCGTAGCCGTCGATGATCGGCAGCCGGCAGTCCATCAAAATCACTTCGAACTCGCTGCCCTCGGCACTGCGGACCGCCTGCGCGCCATCGGTCGCCACGCTGACGGCAAACCCGAGGCTGCGCAGCATCGCTTCGATCACGGTCTGGTTGACCGGATTGTCTTCGACCAGCAACACATGGCGTCCTTCGCCCTGACCACTACCGTTCAGGGTGCGCGGCGCGGCCAGCGCTGGCATTGCCTGCTTATAGAGCGCCAATGGAATTTCCAAAGTGAATACCGAACCGCGTCCTTCCTCACTCTGCGCGCGCAACGTACCGCCCATGCGTTCGGCCAGCGTCCGCGCGATCGGCAGACCAAGACCGGTGCCACCGTAACGACGGGAGATCGAACTGTCGGCCTGCTGGAAGGCATTGAACATCAGCTCCAGACTCTCAGAAGAAATGCCGATGCCGCTGTCGCGCACCGAGCAGGTGAACCAGAGCAGTTCATGATCCAGCGATTGCCACTGCGCTTCGATGCTGACCCGGCCCTGCTCGGTGAACTTCAAGGCATTTCCGACCAGATTGACCAGAATCTGCCGGATCCGTGTCGGATCGCCCTGCACCTGCAAGCCGCGCATGTCGTCGGGAATACGCAAATTCAGCGCCAGGCCTCGCTGCACCGCGCTGTGCTGGAACGACTGCGCGCAGGCGCCGATCAGCTCGGCGAGGTTGAACGGGATATGCTCAAGCTCCAGCTCCGAACGTTCGATTCGCGAGAAGTCGAGAATGTCGTTGATGACCTTGAGCAAATGCTCGGTGGACTCCGAAGCGAGCGCGGCGTATTCGACCTGCTCCTCGGTCATCTCGGTGGTTTCGAGCAATTGCAACATGCCCAGCACACCGTTCATGGGCGTGCGCAGCTCATGGCTCATCATCGCCAGGAAATCCGATTTGGCGTTGTTGGCCTTTTCTGCTTCCTCGCGGGTCTGGATCAGTTGCGCCATCGCCTGCTGCTGTTCGCGGCTGGCCTGTTCCAGCGCCTGGGCGAGGTTATTGATGTGTTGCGACAGCGCACCCAGTTCAGTGTCATCGACAATCGGCAGCGGGGTTTTGTAGTCGCCTTCCTGAATCGCTTTGACCGCATCGCCGATGTCGCGGATCGGCTGCGACAGACTGCCGGCCAGACGACGGGCGACGACAAAGGTGAAGAGCAGGGCGAACAGCGCGAGAACCCCGGCTTTGAACAGGATCTCCTGCTGGCGCTGACTGAAAGCATCGTTGGACAGGCCGACGATCACTCGCCCCAGATAATCCTCGCCGGCGGTGCTGTTGCTGACCTTGCCGTCCTGGAAGAAGTCGTTGTGCAAGGCGATCCGCTGCAAACGCACCGGCGCCTGGAACACTTCGACCTGATGCGGGCGGCTGTGGCTATCAGCCGGTTGTTCGACATACACCAGAATCCGGTTGGCGCTGTCCTGCACTTCGAGAAAGCGCACGTTGGGCGTGGCCAGTGTCGCCTTGAGCAGGCTTTCCAGCACTTCGTTGTTGCCGGAGATCACCCCGTATTCCGTGGCCGGGGCGAGTTGGTTGGCGATCAACTGGCCGGTGTGGTTCAGCTCCTGACGCAAGTCCTGGATGCGCACGAAGGTAAAGAAGCTGATCAACAGCAACGTCAGCAACAGCGCCGGCCCGAGGCTGATCAGCTGCGTGCGGGTGTTGATGTCCCAACGGCGACGAAAACTCATGGGCGGCGCTCTCCTTCGGCCAAGGCACTGGCGACAGATGCTTCATTCAGCGGTTCGATGCCTAAGGAACGAGCCACCTGCGCATTACTTGAGACTTTGAAACGAGCGGGGTAAAGCGTTCGCGGCCATGCGCTGGTCGGCTGATCGAGCAGATGGTCGAGAATCGCCAGCCAGTCGCTCTGGTCGCTGTAGGTGCTGGCGAGGCTGCCCGCACGAACGAATGCAATGTTGGGGCCGATCAGCGCGACCTGACGCGAGTAGCTGCTGAGCAGGAGGTTTTTTGCCGTCTGCGAGTTGTACAGATCGGGATCGTCGAGGCCGAGCAAGACGTCGCTGCTTTTCAGCACCGCTTGCAGCGGACGGCTGTCGTGAATGTTGTCCCAGCGCTGGCTGACAATCTCCAGATTCAATGGCCGCGCAGCCACGCGCAGTTCGTCGAGAAGAAACTCGCCGTGTTCATCGAACAGCACACCGACCCGCCGGGCCTGCGGCAGAATCCGCCGGATCAGTTGCAGTTGCCGGCTCAACGGTGGGTCACTCCAGAGCAGGCTCAGGCGCGCCGGTTGGGCATCGGCGAAACGCTGGCGCGCCTGCAAGCGGCTGATGCGCAACACCAGCGTCGACGGGCCTTGTGAGTCTTGCAGACGCCAGTCGAGGCTGGGCAGGTCTAGGAGGATCAAGCGCAGACTGGCCGGCAGTTTGCCCGGTGCCGGCAAACTGGCCAGCGGCTGGAACCGCACATTGTCGGTCGGGCGCAGTTCACTCAGCGCTTGCACGAAGGCCTGCACGCCGGGGCTTTCCTCGGCGCCGGTCAACAGAATATCCGCCGCTTGCACCGCGACGCCGTGCAGCCACGCGGTCATGAACAGGCAGAGCCCGGCCAGCCAGTGGCCCAGGGTGGGCGTCTTCCGTGACGGGCCGGTGCGCATCCTAGAACTCCAGCTCGGCACTGAAATACATCACCCGGCGTTCGTCGTAATTGTTGTCGACGAAAGTATTCGGCTGATGGTCGAGGCGCTGCTGCAGCACGCCGGCCAATTGCAGCTGAGCTTTGCCAATGGCGATGCGTTTGGCGATGCGCGTGTCGACGCGTTCGAAGCGATAGCCGTTGAGCGCGTTGTCGCCGTAATAGAAGAGGGCGCTGTTCCAGCCATGGCCCCAATTGCGCAGCCAACCGGCGGAACCGCTGTTGCGCGAGGTGAACTGTTGGTCCAGCGGATTGCTCGCCTCGGCGTCGACGAAGGCGTAGGTCAAACGCAAGCGGTCGGCGCTGCTGAGGCGCCAGTCGAGTTGCGTTTCGGTGCCACGAAAGCGCGAGCTGTTGGCATTGCTGGCGATGTACTGGTTGTTGCGCAGCGGCTCGCTGATCATCCCGGTGATTTCGTCGTAGAACAGCTTCACGTCCACGGCCAGTCCGAGTTCGGCGAAGTAGCCGTTGTAGCCCAATTCCCGCGAGCGCATGTGTTCCTGATCGAGATCACCGGGGCCACGGGTCTTGACGAAATAGCGCGCCGACGACTGGCCGTAGGCCGAGGGTCGCAGGTTGCTGACCTGATAGCTCCAGTTGACGTTGTTCTCGAACATGTCCGGCGAGCGGATCGCTTCCGAGTACACCGCGCGCAGGCCATGACGCGGGTTGATCAGGTAGTTGACCGCGAAGCGCGGGGTCAGCGAACTGCCGATCAGTTGCGTGTCTTCGAACATCGCCCCGCCCTGCACCAGCCAGTGCTCGGTAGCGCGCCATTCCAGTTGGCCGAAGGCGCGCCAGGTGGTGTCGTCGAGGGTGCCGTTGAAGTAGGTTTCGGAATCGGCGCGGTCGTAGCGGTAATTCAGGCCGCTGACCAGGCGCAGGCTGTCGGACAGGCTGAGGGTGTCCTGCAGCTCAAGGTCGTAGCGCGATTCGCGGGCGCTTTGGTCGATATCGCCGCACAAGGTCTGGCTGGCGCCGTTGCGCCATTGCTCGAGCACTTGATTGGCCAGCGCCATTTCCTGCGGCGTGCCGGGTGCCGCGCCGGGGCCGGTGAACTGGTTGATGTTGCGCGCCAGCCGTTCGGTGTAATTCGGGTTGAGCTGCCACAGCTGCGCCAGCTCGGGGCTGAACGACACCTCGGCATCGCAGGCGCGCCAGACTTGCTGGCGATCCCAGTGCTGCGCCGAACCTTGCACATACAGGCTGTGTTGGGGGTTGATATCGAGGTTCCAGCGCACCGAACCGGCATAATCCTTGGCCACCACGTCGGAATTGTTCCCGGCGTCGGTAATCCCCGAGAACACCGGGCGGTAGGTATAAGGTCGCTGATTGCTGCCGTCCTTGGCGTTGAGCTGCCAGTCGAGGCTTTGCCCTTCATTGAGGTCGTGGCTGACCGCCAGGCTCAGACGATTCAAGCGTCGACTGTCGCGATAATCGGCGCCGTTGCGGTCGCTGTCGAAACCCTCGTCTTCCTGGCCGGACAGCGACAGGCGCAGATCACCGCCATCCCAACCGGTGCCTTGACTGGCATAAAAGTCGTTGATGCCACGCTGGCCACGGGTGATTTTCAGGCGCGTGCCATGGCTGTCGGCCGGGTGGCGGGTGATGATGTTGATCACCGCCATCAGCGCGTTGGCACCGTAGCTGACCGTGTTCGGGCCGCGAAACACCTCGATCCGCTCGATGTCTTCCATCGCTACCGGGATATCGCTCCAGTCCACCGTCGCGAGGCCGGCGCGGTACACCGAGCGGCCATCGATCAACACCTGCATGCGCCGTGCTTCGCTGGCGTTGGTGCCGTGGTAATTCACCGCCGGCTGATTGCCGTTGATGCTGCCAACCATCATCCCCGGCACCAGTCGCAGTAGCTCGCTGATGTCGCGGGCACCGCTGGCGCTGATCAATTCGCTGTCGAGAACGGTCATGCTCCCCGGCACTTCCGCCGGCGTCTGCTTCAGCCGCGTGGCCGTGAGTACCTGCGGCAGCGTCTGGCTGTCGACGAACAGGTCGTCCGCCAGCACTAGCGGGCTGAACAGCAGCGCCAGGAGCAGCGGCGAGCGCGGGGGAGGAGGGCCAGAAAACACGACACAGCCTGCAGAGAGAAGAATTGGCGCGCATGTTAACCGAGGGCGGCGACTTTTCCAGTGACGTTGCAGGCATTTTCCTAGGTTTTATTGGTCTTCTTCCTACAAATGTCGGTAATTGTTGCTGGGGCTGGCCGCCATCGGGTCGCCCCGTATAATGCCCGGCATCGCCACTGGTATGGATTAACGGATTGCATATGACTGATCAGCGCCCGATTGCGGTCCTGGGAGGCGGAAGTTTTGGTACCGCCGTGGCCAATCTGCTGGCCGAGAACGGCCATCAAGTCCTTCAGTGGATGCGTGACCCCGAGCAGGCCGAGGCCATCCGGGTCAACCGCGAAAACCCGCGTTATCTCAAAGGCATCAAGATTCTCCCGGGCGTGACTGCTGTCACCGACCTGCAAGCCACTCTCGATGCCTGCGATCTGTGCTTTGTCGCGCTGCCATCCAGCGCCTTGCGCACGGTACTCGCCGCCCACGCCGAGCGCTTGAGCGGCAAGATGCTGGTCAGCCTGACCAAAGGCATCGAAGCGCAGACCTTTAAGCTGATGAGCCAGATTCTCGAAGACATCGCCCCGCAGGCGCGCATTGGCGTGTTGTCCGGTCCGAACCTGGCGCGGGAAATCGCCGAGCACGCACTGACCGCCACGGTGGTCGCCAGTGAAGACGAAGAACTGTGCAAAGCAGTGCAAGCCGCGCTGCACGGGCGCACTTTCCGCGTTTACGCCAGCGCCGACCGTTTCGGTGTCGAGTTGGGCGGTGCGTTGAAAAACGTTTACGCGATTATCGCCGGCATGGCGGTGGCACTGGAAATGGGCGAGAACACCAAGAGCATGCTGATCACTCGAGCCTTGGCCGAGATGACCCGCTTTGCGGTGAATCAAGGCGCCAACCCGATGACCTTCCTCGGCCTGGCCGGGGTTGGCGATCTGATCGTCACCTGTTCGTCACCCAAGAGCCGCAACTACCAGGTCGGCTTCGCCCTCGGTCAAGGCTTGAGCCTCGACGAAGCGGTGTCGCGTCTTGGCGAGGTCGCCGAAGGGGTCAACACCCTCAAAGTGCTCAAGGCCAAGTCCCAGGAAGTCGGCGTGTACATGCCGCTGGTCGCCGGGCTGCACGCGATCCTGTTCGAGGGACGCACGCTGGAGCAGGTGATCGGTCTACTGATGCGTGCCGAGCCGAAAACCGACGTCGACTTTATTTCCACCAGCGGTTTCAACTGATTCAGCTGTTACACGGACAGGAAGCAAGCCATGAACGATTCGAAAAGCGAAACCCAGTACGAATCCATCCTCCTGCGGGTGTTGTGGATGATCGTTTATCTGCTGGTCTGGCAAGTCGCGCAGTTCATCCTCGGCGCGGTGGTCTTGGTGCAACTGATCTACCGCCTGATCTACGGCGCACCGAGCGCCAGCCTGATGAATTTTGGCGACAGCCTCAGCCAGTTCCTCGCGCAGATCGGCCGCTTCGGCACGTTTCACAGTGACCAGAAGCCCTGGCCGTTCGCCGACTGGCCAGCGCCGCGCACCCCGGAAGGGGAAGCGCCGCACACCGTCGCCCCGACCGCGCACCCGGTGCGCGATGAGGAGCCCAAGCTATGAAACTGTGGGTATTGCGTCATGGTGAGGCGGTGCCTCACGGCTCGAAAATCGATTCCGAGCGCGAGCTGACCGAGCATGGTCGTAACGAAGTCCTGCGCAGCGCGGCGCATTTGATGGGCCAGCCGCTGACGGCGATCTACGCCAGCCCTTATCTGCGCGCGCAGCAGACCGCGCAGATTGTCCGCGAGGCATTGGGTTTCGAGCCGGAGATTCGCACGGTCGAATGGCTGACGCCGGAAAGCGATCCGGACAAGGTCGCCGAGCAATTGGTGTCGGTGAGCAATGTGCTGCTGGTCAGCCACAACCCGTTGGTGGGTAATCTGCTCAGCTATCTGCAGCACGGCGCCGGGCATCCGCCGGAGCGGGTGAGTACGGCGGGGCTGGCGGAGCTTGAGCACAGCGAGCTGCTGATAGGCTCGATGAAGCTCAATAGCCTCAAGCACCCTTAAAAGCAAAGATCGTCCGATCGCGGCCCGAGCCTTCGGCAGCTCCTACCTTGGAATGCATTCCTATGTAGGAGCTGCCGAAGGCTGCGATCTTTTGATCTTGTTTCTTTTGGTAAAAAATTCAACCAAGCACTTGCTTGGTTGACTACGCTTGCTCCAGACCAAAAAAACAGGAGCGAGTCGCATGTCTGCCGCCTTCCGTTTGCCGCTGGACGTGTTCTACGAACGGGAAGCCCGGCATCCGCGCCAGCGCTTTCTGGTGCAGCCCATCGGCGGTGGTCAGGTCGAGACGCTGACGTGGGCCGATGTCGGCCATCAGGCCCGTTGTGCGGCGCACTGGTTGCGGGCGCGGGAGCTGCCAGCCGGCAGTCACATCGCCCTGATCTCGAAGAACTGCGCGCACTGGATCATCGCCGATCTGGCGATCTGGATGGCCGGACATGTGTCGGTGCCGCTGTACCCCAATCTCACCGCTGAATCCGTTGCGCAAGTGCTGACTCACTCGGAAAGTGCGCTGGCGTTCATCGGTAAGCTCGATGACTGGGCAGGCATGGCGCAAGGCGTGCCGACGGGTTTGCCGACCATCAGCCTGCCGCTGCATCCGCCCGGCGAGTTCGATTACAGCTGGGCGGACCTGCAGAGCTGTTCGCCAATCCAGGACGATCCACGCCCCGCCGCCGGACAATTGGCGACGATCATCTACACCTCCGGCACCACCGGCCTGCCCAAAGGCGTGATGCACAGTTTCGCCAATCTCGGTTTCGCCACCAGTCGCGGCACGCAGCTGTTCGGGCTCAACGAGAACGATCGGCTGCTGTCGTATCTACCGCTGTGCCACGTTGCCGAGCGCATGTTTGTCGAATTGGCCTCGATCTATACCGGGCAGACAGTGTTCTTCGCCGAAAGCCTCGAGACTTTCATCACCGATCTGCAGCGCGCGCGGCCTACGGCAATGTTCGGCGTGCCGCGTATCTGGACCAAATTCCAGATGGGTGTTTACAGCAAGATTCCGGCGCAGCGCCTGGATTTTCTCCTCGGGCTGCCCTTCATCGGCAAGCGGGTCGGCCACAAAGTGCTGGCCGGGCTTGGCCTGGATGCCTTGCGCGTAGCGTTGTCGGGCGCCGCGCCGGTACCGCAGACCTTGCTCGCCTGGTATCAGAAACTTGGCCTCGATGTGCTGGAGGTGTACGGCATGACCGAGGGCTGCGGTTATTCGCATATCTGCCTGCCGGGGCGATACAAGCAAGGCTGGATTGGCCAGCCGTGCCCGGAAGTCGAGGTGCGCATCGATGAGGCCGGCGAGGTGCAGGTGCGCAGTCAGGCCAACATGCTCGGCTATTTCAAGGAACCGCAAAAAACCGCTGAGACCCTCACCGCAGACGGCTTTCTGCGCACCGGCGACAAGGGCGAGCAGGACAGCGAAGGGCGTCTGCGCCTGACCGGCCGGCTCAAGGAAATCTTCAAGACCAGCAAGGGCAAATACGTCGCGCCGGCGCCGATCGAAAACCGTCTGGCCGTGCATTCACGCATCGAACAAGTGTGCGTGGTCGGCGATGGCCTGAGTGCACCGCTGGGGTTGTGCGTGCTGTCCACCGTCAATCAGCAAGAGCCTCGTGCCAGTCTGCACGCGAGCCTGGAAAAGCTGCTGGAAGAGGTCAACGCCGCCCTCGACAAGCACGAACGCCTGCGCCGGCTGGTGGTAGTCAAGGACAACTGGGCGGTGGATAACGGCTTCCTCACGCCGACCCTGAAAATCAAACGCAACGTCATCGAAGACCGCTACGGCGCACGCTTCGAAGAATGGAGCGCGCGCAGCGAGGCGGTGCTGTGGCAGGATTGAGCATCGATTACAACAACAAAGGAAGTCTGCGATGAGCTTGTGGCGTACTACTCCCGACATCGAACAGTTGAACGCAATCCAGAAGAACACCATTGGCGAAGTGCTGGATATTCGCTTCGAAGCCTTCGACGAACAGTCGCTGACCGCGAGCATGGTCATCGACCATCGCACCCACCAGCCTTACGGCCTGCTGCATGGCGGCGCATCGGTGGTACTGGCGGAAACCGTGGGTTCGATGGCCAGTTATCTGTGCATCGATGCCAGCAAGTTCTATTGCGTCGGCCTGGAGATCAACGCCAACCACTTGCGCGGCTTGCGCAGTGGGCGGGTGACGGCGGTGGCCACGCCGATTCATATCGGGCGCACCACGCATGTCTGGGACATCCGTTTGACCAGCGATGAAGGCAAGGCCAGTTGCGTATCGCGCCTGACCATGGCGGTGGTGCCGCTGGGGGAACAGCCGCCGCTGCGCTGATGGTAGCGGTCGGACGGTGGCATCACCTCACTTAAAAGTTGAGTTGTGCTCGGGAGTATCTTCGCTGGCCCGGACTGGTCTCGCTAACGACGTAGTATTGGTCGACATCGGTCGGTGGGCTTTCGCGAACAATGCCAGCGCCGACCTCGTTTTTTTCAAGGTCCCAGAAGGTTGTACCCAGCTCTGCGCTCAGGCCGGGCTTGGCGATCGTGACGAAGGTCGAGCGTATGTCCCCGACTGCGCTCACGACCGCACGGCTAACCGCCGTTCGGGTATGTACGTCCAGCGCGTCGTAGCCAGGGATCTGTGACACGGCCAGATTGGCGATCTGCCCCAGAGATAAAAAGAAATGACGGCTGCTGTAGCCGACCACCGCGTTCTCCTGATTGAAGCTCGGTTCACTGTCGCTCGAAGGCCTGGCTGGTGTTCCCCGCGCCCCTCTTACCGCTGAGGCAGCGGCAGCACTGGCAGCCGTAACTGCCGAGACGGAAAGAACCGACTGCAACACATTACCGGTTGCGTCGTTGCCAAACAGCACTGAGCCACCGAATCCGGTGGCGGCTGCTGCCAATCCTGCCCCAACCACGCTGGCCGCTCCCGTGAGCGGATCGACACGGCCCACAGCCGGGTTGCTCGGACCGGCATTGGCGAGATACTGCGCCGATATCTCACGAAACAGCGTACCGAAGGCGCTGCCGATCTGGCCCGCCGCTGCGGGATTGCCGCGTGGATCGAGCATGCCGAGCAGTGAAGGCGCGGCGCCCAAGGCTGCACCTATTACGGCACCACCGATTTTTGCAGCCAGAGGTCCCCAATCGGCCGGTGAACTGATGTGCATGGAACTTTGCGCCCAGTTGGCACCGGCATAGCCACTTATGCCACCCGTTACGGCGCCCGCCAACGCACCTCCAATGCCCACCGCAACGTTGGCCGGAGGCAGGACACCGACGAAGGCCGCTTGCGCTGCGGCGGCAAAAGCTGCGCTAACAAACTCGCGCGTGGCTGTAGCACCCGCTGCCTTGGTGGTGTCCCATCCAGTCAGTCCCTGGCGGTCGACAAACCTGACGGGATTGCCGCGCACCATCAAGTACTGATTCATACCATCGGTGATACCCACCGGATCCGGGCTGATCCAGCGCATCAACCAAGGCGCATAGAAGCGTTGGCCATAGTAGTAAAGGCCGGTGGCATCGAGCTCTTGGCCTGCGTAGCGACGGGTCTTGTAGCGGGCCTGTACCTGATCCGGGCCTGCCCACCACGAGGTGCCGCCATAGGGGAAATAGTTCTCCTCGCAGATGGTGTTGCCCTGATCGTCGAGGACCAGCATGTTCGAGCCAAGATGGTTGCTGAACTGATAGCGATATTGATCGGCAACCTTGTCTTTCTTGTCCCAGTGCAGGATTTCAACAGCACAGCGTCCGGCCTGTACGGAAATGACGTGCAAGGTTTCATCGGCCCGATGGCGTACTTCCAGCCCTGGCAGATAGCGCGTTTCATGCGATTGCGCGAGTGCTGGCGATTGGATGAGGCGTATTTTGCGCTGGCGCTGGCCCGCACCGTCATACACATAGCGTTCGCAGTCGTTTGTAGCGTCCTTGCGCATGACCTGATCGACCTGAAGCAATCGTCCGCCAGCACTCCAGCGCAAAGGCTGGCCGGGCTGGAGCATTTTCCGGTTGCCGTTGCTATCGAACCCGGCGGAAATCTCCAGCTCGTCGGGCAGCGTGCCGCTGACAGTCTGTTCCAGGCCACGATTGCTGTATCTGGAAATCGCCGTGCGCTGCGTCCAGCTCTTGCTTGCGGCGCTGTGAACCAGGGCGATGAGGTTGCCGGCTGCATCATAGGTGTAGGCCTGGCGGTAGTTTTCGAGCTGCGCCGAATCTGGTGGAGAGCTGAAGACCGGCTCCTGGGGCCCATTGACCGTGCTGCTTCGTTGCCAACCCGTGGCACCAATCAATTGGTAGAGGCTGTCATAGATAAACGAGGAAACAGGATTGATGGTCTGGTTGCGAAAAAACCGCGTGGGCTGCGCCATGTCCTCGACACTGAGGATGTTGCCGACCGGATCGTAGCAATAGACCAGATGTTGCAGGGCGGGGCGCCCGTCCTTTTCGGCAATGATCTTCAGGAGCCGGCCGCTCTGTGGATCGTAGAGATTCTGGCTGATAACGCCGTTAGCGGCTGCCTGACGCAAAACCTGATTGCCCGCGTTGTACTGGATATCGTGCAATAACAGTCTGGGCTGCGAATCCTGCGCGACTTTGAGACTGATCTGGTTCAGTTGCCCGCCGACATCCCGATGGAGCTGTTTCTGATTGCCCATAACGTCTTGCTGGCTGATCGTTTCGTTCAACGCGTTGTAGCCGATATGGGTTGCGGCACCGCTCTCGCATTCATGCAGCAGGTCTCTCTCTGCCACGGCTTGCGGCCAGTCTGGCTCGTCGAGGTCGCTGAGGAAATGCCGTACACACCTGAGCTGTTCACCCGTGAGGGAATATTCAGGAAAAAATTCGCTGCCGGCACTATCGTCATGGCGAACAATTCGGCCGCATTGGTTGTGCGCTGCGCACGATGACGAGCTGCCGCCGTAACTGAAAAAGCCACTGTTTCTGGCGCTCATGCCCTGTACGTGTTCGACGATACTGACCGGGCGCAGCAGCAAATCATAGTCGGTCAACGTCTGCGTCATCAGCCCGTCCCAGGCGATGAGGCGTTGTCCTGCTGCGCCCGGCAATGTCAGGCGAAGCGCGCCATCGACGCTGTCGCTGGAGAGGGATACCCCTGTAAGGCTGGAAATCACGGTCAGGTTGGGGCGGGCGTCGGGTTCGCGCTGATGCAGCGCACCCAGGCGTGGATCGCAGGCTTCAGTCAATTGACCTGAAGCGTTATAGCGTTGGCGATAGATCCGGGGGTCGATCGGCCCACCGGGCGCTTCACGACAATAGGACACCGTAGCAACGTTCAGTCCTCGTGAATCCATCACGGCGAGTGTCGGCGTATGAGTGTGCATGACGCTTCCCGAGTGCTGGACCTGATTCGTTTATCGGACAAGAGCGGCCAGCGGTCAACTGTCAGAAATTACAGGTGAGCGTAGATTGCGACGACCGGTTCAACGTCTGTATGGATAAAACGTCATCGCCACTATTCGTGGCCGTTACGGTCATTGCTGTCGACGCGGCTCTTGCGGACAATCATCGCCACGATTCCCGCTCATGGATTTGCCCGCATGTCGCAACCGATCTTTTTCGCCCACGCCAACGGCTTCCCTTCGGGGACCTATGGCAAGTTGTTCGCGGCGCTGGCGCCGGAGTATCGGGTCGTGCATCTGGAGCAGCACGCCCATGACCCGCGTTTTCCGGCGGACGACAACTGGTACAACCTGGTCGATGAACTGATCCATCACCTCGAGCAGCAGGAACAGCCGGTGTGGGGCGTCGGCCATTCCTTTGGCGGTCTGCTGCACCTGCATGCGGCGTTGCGTTGTCCCGAGCTGTATCGCGGCGTGGTCATGCTCGATTCGCCGGTGCTGACCCGCACCGATCAGTGGGTGATTCGCGCGGCCAAGCGCTTTGGTTTCATCGACCGGCTGACTCCCGCCGGGCGCACCCTCGGACGCCGTGAAGAATTCGCCGATCTCGACAGTGCACGCAATTACTTTTCCGGCAAAACCCTGTTTCGCGGCTTCGATCCGGAATGCTTCGATGCCTACCTGCAACACGGTTTGCATCAGGTCGACGACAAGCTGCGTCTGCGTTTTGACCCAGCCACGGAAATCAGCATTTATCGCGGCGTGCCGCACACCAGTCCGGGGCGCACCCGCCAGTTGCAGGTGCCACTGGCCATCGTGCGCGGGCACAAGAGCCGCGTGGTCATGCGCCATCACACACGTTTCGTCTCGCGCCTGCCCCAGGGCGAGGCGTTGAGCATGCCCGGCGGGCACATGTTCCCGCTGGAGCGCCCGCAAGATACGGCACGGCTGCTAAAGAGCCTGTTCATGCGCTGGGAACAGCGGCAGAACAAGGATTGCGCATGAGCGCGACCTGCGAAGAAGTGCGCCTGAACCTGCCGCACATCGAATTGGCCGCGCATCTGTTCGGCCCCGAGGACGGCCTGCCGGTGATCGCGTTGCACGGCTGGCTCGACAACGCCAACAGCTTCGCGCGGCTGGCGCCGAAGCTCCACGGTTTGCGTATCGTCGCGCTGGACATGGCCGGCCACGGTCATTCCGCTCATCGGCCAAGCGGCGCCGGTTATGCCCTGTGGGACTACGCCCATGATGTGCTGCAAGTCGCCGAGCAGCTGGGCTGGAAGCGTTTCGGCCTGCTCGGACATTCCATGGGCGCGATTGTCTCGATGGTGCTGGCCGGTTCGCTGCCTGAACGCATCAGCCATCTGGCGCTCATCGATGGCGTGATTCCTCCGACAGACAAAGGCGAAAACGCCGCCGAGCGCATGGGCATGGCCCTGCAGGCGCAACTTGATCTGCGGGAAAAGCGCAAACCGGTCTATACCACCCTCGAGCGTGCCATCGAGGCGCGGATGAAGGGCCTGGTGGCAGTCAGTCGCGAGGCCGCCGAACTGTTGGCCCAGCGCGGTTTGATGCCGGTCCCCGGCGGTTACACCTGGCGCACCGACAATCGCCTGACCCTGCCATCGCCGCTGCGCCTGACGGAAGAACAGGCAATGGCGTTTGCCCCGCGCGTCAGTTGCCCGGCGCATCTGGTAGTCGCGGCGGATGGCATGCTGGCCAGGCATCCTGAGTTGCTGCAGCGTCTACCCTTCAGTCACGAACAGTTGCCGGGCGGGCATCATCTGCACCTGAATGACGAGGCTGGCGCAGGTCTTGTAGCAGACTGTTTCAATCGCTTTTTCGCCATGCCTTGACTTGCTACCGGCAACTGCCGAGGCTGGGCGGGTTGAAACAGGAGACAAACTTGATGGATTTCTATACCGCTGCGACCCCGACCCGCCCAGCCATGACCGTCCGGTGAGCCTGACTATGCGGCCACTCAGTCTTTTCGCGCTGTGCTGCTTCAGCTCCTTGTCCTTCGCTGCCGATGTGCCGGGCAGCCAGGATCTGCAAATCGTGCCGCGTCTGGGCGATGCACAGATCGTCGACTATCGCCCTGCGGCCGAGCTGGAGCGCATCTACCCGCTGGGCTCGATCCGCAAGATCAGCGGCCAGTTGCGCTTCGACGGTCAGGTCACCGCCCGTGGCCAGACCACCTCGGTGACTTACGAGTTGCCGCCGGAACATTCCGCCACCGAAGCCTTTACCGCCGCCCGCGAAGCCCTGCAACAGCAGGACGCCGAGTTGCTGTTCTGGTGCCAGGCCCGCGATTGCGGCGAAAGCAGCCTGTGGGCCAACGAAGTGTTCGGCAACGCCAAGCTGTATGGCTCTGACGAGCAACAGGCTTATCTGTTGCTCAGGCTGGCGGCGCCAAAGGACAACACGCTGGTGGCGCTCTACAGCATCACTCGCGGCAATCGCAAAGCCTATCTGCATGTCGAACAGTTCGAGGCGACTGCGCCGTTGGGCGAACTGCTGCCGACCTCGGCAACCCTGCTGCGCCAGTTGAAAAGCACCGGCGAGCTGGATTTCCCGAAACTCGCTGATGAGCCGGATGCCACTTGGCTGCGCCTGATTTCCCGTGGCCTGAATCTCGACACGACCTTGCGGGTCACGGTTTCCGGGCCCAAGGCCGAAGCCTGGCGCCAGGCGTTGATCACTCAGGGTGTGCGGGCGGCCCGGATGGAAACCGGCAATCTCGAAGGCTCTGGCCTGCGCATCGACCTGTTGCGATAAGCTGTGCCGGGCGAACACGCACGCAGTGTTCGCCTACTCTTTCGCTGACTGACTTTGCCGGGACTTTCCATGCTCAATAACGATCGCCTGCTGGTGCAGATTCTGCTGCTGGTGTTGTTTGGTGCCAGCCTGTGGGTGATGGCGCCGTTCTGGTCGGCGCTGTTCTGGGGCGCGGTGCTGGCGTTCGCCAGTTGGCCGCTGATGCGTTTGCTGACCCGTGCGCTCAATGGCCGCGAATCGCTGGCCGCGTTGATCCTGACACTGGGCTGGATGTTGCTGGTGGCGGCGCCGCTGGTGTGGCTGGGTTTCAACCTTGCCGATCATGTGCGCGATGCCACGGCATTGATCAAGGATGTGCAGGTCGACGGTTTGCCGGAAGCGCCCACTTGGCTTGGCAGCGTGCCATTGGTTGGTGAGCGACTGGTGGCGATGTGGGACAGCATCGATCAGCAGGGCGCGGCGTTGATGGTCTCGATCAAGCCGTATCTGGGCCAGGTTGGCAACTGGCTGCTGGCGCGCAGCGCGCAGATCGGCGGCGGGATTCTCGAGCTGACGCTGAGCCTGGTGTTCGTGTTCTTTTTCTACCGTGACGGGCCACGACTGGCGGCGTTTGTGCACAGTCTGTTGCAGCGCTTGATTGGCGATCGTGCCGGTTATTACATCGAATTGGTGGCGGGCACGGTGCAGCGGGTGGTCAACGGTGTGATTGGTACGGCGGCGGCGCAGGCGGTGCTGGCGTTGATCGGCTTTTTGATTGCCGGGGTGCCGGGGGCGCTGGTGCTGGGGATCGTCACGTTTATGCTGAGTCTGATTCCGATGGGGCCACCGCTGGTGTGGGTGCCGGCCACGGCTTGGCTGGTGTGGAAGGGTGAGTACGGGATGGCGATCTTTCTCGGGATCTGGGGGACGTTCATCATCAGTGGCGTGGACAATGTGCTCAAGCCGTATCTGATCAGCCGTGGCGGTAATCTGCCGTTGGTGATTGTATTGCTCGGGGTGTTTGGCGGGTTGATTGCGTTTGGCTTTATCGGGTTGTTTATTGGGCCTACGTTGTTGGCGGTGGCTTACAGTTTGTTGACGGATTGGAGTAAGAGTCAGGCTCGGGTCTAGGGGGGGCTTGGCGGCCTTTGGGCCGACCAGGCTCTTGGGGTTTTGGGTGTATATCCGTTTCTGCGGGTGTTGCTGATTACGGTTCCGCCCTTACGGCGGGTCACCTTTTTCAAACGCCAAAAAGGTAACCGAAAAGGCTTGCTCCTGCGTTCGGCCCTCGCAGGCTCGGGTTCCTTCGCTGCGGAACTGATCCGGGCGCAGCGGCTACGGTTTGCTTCGCTGCACCTCCTTCCGCTGTGTCTGGCTACGCCAGACGGTCGCTGCGCTCCCACGCCCGGATCAATCCCTCCACTCAGCCTTCCGACGTCGCCGGTGGATCAAGATCAAGATCAAGAGCACTCGAGCTTGCGCTCATTGTTGAGTGGGGCGGCTTTGCCGCGGGCAGCTGCGCTGCTTTGCTTTTGCTTTTGTAGGAGTGAGCCTGCTCGCGAAGGCGGCCTGACAGCCGACCTGTTTCTCGCTGATGTACTCGATTCAAACTGTGGGAGCGAGCCTGCTCGCGAAAGCGTCTCCACAGCCAACCTCTCTCTGCCAGATTCACCCCGTCCCTGTGGGAGCTGGCTTGCCAGCGAAGGCGGCCTGGCAGCCACCCCATCTCTCTCTGAAACCACTCGATCCCTGTGGGAGCTGGCTTGCCAGCGATAGCGCGCTCACATCCAACCAATATCTACCGAATACGCTCAGTTTCATTGTGGGAGCGAGCCTGCTCGCGAATAGGCCGATACATTCAACCAAGGCATTTAATCATCAGACGCTTTCGCGAGCAGGCTCGCTCCCACTTCAAGTCGGCTGGGCCTCAGCCTCGTGGCAACCGGACAACGGCGGTCAGCCCGCCACCCGGCGTTTCTTCCAGATCCAACCGCCCACCCAGCCGCTGCGCGGCTTCGCGGGCGATGGTCATGCCCAGCCCCACGCCGCCGGAGTTGCGGTTACGCGAGCCTTCCAGTCGGTAGAACGGTTCAAAAACGGCTTCACGCTGGTCCTCAGCAATCCCCGGCCCGTGATCAATCACCCGAATCAGCAATTCTTCGCGCTGTTCCAGCAGTTCAATCCGTGCCTGTCCGGCGTAACGCAGGGCGTTGTCCAGCAGGTTGTTGATGCACGAGCGCAGCGCCATCGGTTGTACTGGCAAAGGCGCGCAGTGGCCGCTGACCTGTACATCGGCGCCCTGGTCCTGGGCGTTTTCGCACAGCGATTCGACCAGCGCCTGCACGTCCAGCAACTGCAAGGCTTCGCTGGTGCGTTGTTCGTGCAGATAGGTGAGGGTGGCGTCGAGCATGCCGATCATGTCGTCCAGGTCCTGGCGCATCTGGCCTTGCAGCTTGTCGTCGCTGATGTTTTCCAGACGCAGTTTCAGCCGTGACAGTGGCGTGCGCAGGTCGTGGGAGACGGCGCCGAGCATGCGCGCGCGTTGCTGGACCTGTTCGCGGATGCGCCGTTGCATGAGGTTGAAGGTGTGCGCCGCTTGCCGGGCTTCGCGCGGGCCGGATTCGTCGAGGGGGTCGCTGTCGAGGTCTTCGCTCAGGCGCTCGGCGGCGTCGCTCAGGCGTTGGATCGGCCGGCTGAGCAGCTTGGCGCCGTACCAGGCGGCGATCATCAGCGTGATGAATTGAAAGGTCAGCGGCACCACCGGGCCACCGAACCAGGGGCGTGTTTGCCTCGGTGGGTAAGCAGCGGCGTGCATGGGCGGTTGGCCGTCGATGTTCGTTGAGAACTCTGGCGGTGGTGGGGGCGGAGGAGGGCCGTAGAGCCTGAACCAGGCGAAGGCCAGCAGGTGCGCCAGGACAATCGCCACAAACAGCACCCCGAACAGGCGACCGAACAGGGTGTCGAAGCGCGCCTTCATCAACCGATGTCCCGCGCGTCGAACAGGTAACCCTCGCCGCGCACGGTCTTGATCAGTTGCGGGGCTTTCGGGTCGTCGCCGAGTTTCTGTCGCAGGCGCGAGACCAGCAGGTCGATGCTGCGGTCGAAAGCCTCGATCGAGCGACCACGAGCGGCGTCGAGCAGTTGTTCGCGGCTGAGCACGCGGCGCGGGCGTTCGATGAAGACCCAGAGCAGGCGGAATTCGGCGTTGGACAAGGGCACTACCAGGCCATTGTCGGCGACCACTTGGCGCAGGACGCTGTTCAGGCGCCAGTTGTCGAAGCGAATGTTCGCGCGCTGTTCGCTGCGGTCGTCGCGCACGCGGCGCAGGATGGTCTGGATGCGGGCGACCAGTTCGCGTGGTTCGAACGGTTTGGCCATGTAATCGTCGGCGCCCAGTTCCAGGCCGATGATGCGGTCGGTGGGTTCGCAGCGGGCGGTGAGCATCAGGATCGGGATGTGAGATTCGGCGCGCAGCCAGCGGCACAGCGACAGACCGTCTTCGCCGGGCAGCATCAGGTCGAGGACGATGACGTCGAAATGTTCGCCCAGCAGCGCCTGGCGCATCGCCGCGCCGTCGGTGACGCCGCTGGCGTGAATGTTGAAACGGGCGAGGTAATCGATCATCAGCTCGCGGATCGGCACGTCATCGTCGACGATCAGCGCGCGGATGCTCCAGCGCTTGTCGTCTTTGCTTTCATCCGTCACGGTTGTCGGGGTGTTGTGCATGGGGCTGTTCACTACCAGGGGTGGTTTCAGCATAGGCGTCCGGCCGAGAGGCGGGAAGTGCTGTTGTAAGGACGTGTTGCGCCGGGCGAGGCTAACCCGGGTGCGTGTTGCCGGCGTGTCGGCTGTGTATCGAAGTCGACACAATAGCCGTGCGGGCTAAGCTGATAACCGCCAGCGCGACGATTTACCGATCATCGGGTGCCGCGCCGGCGCCGGTTCCGCTACAATGCGCGCCGTTTTCGACCAGCCTGAGAGCCCATCCATGTCCGCCTGCCAGACTCCTATCATCGTCGCCCTGGATTTCCCCACCCGTGACGCCGCACTGAAGCTGGCCGACCAGTTGGACCCGAAACTTTGCCGGGTCAAAGTGGGCAAGGAACTGTTCACCAGCTGCGCGGCGGAAATCGTCGGCACCCTGCGTGACAAGGGTTTTGAAGTGTTTCTGGACCTGAAATTCCACGACATCCCCAACACCACCGCGATGGCTGTGAAAGCCGCTGCCGAGATGGGCGTGTGGATGGTCAACGTGCACTGCTCCGGTGGCCTGCGCATGATGGCTGCCTGCCGTGAAGAGCTGGACAAGCGCAGTGGTCCGCAACCGTTGCTGATCGGCGTGACCGTACTGACCAGTATGGAGCGCGAGGATCTGGCCGGTATTGGTCTGGATATCGAGCCGCAGGAACAAGTGCTGCGTCTGGCGGCGCTGGCCGAGAAGGCCGGGATGGACGGTCTGGTGTGTTCGGCGCTGGAAGCGTCGGCGCTGAAAGCCGCGCACCCGTCGCTGCAACTGGTGACCCCGGGGATTCGCCCGGCGGGCAGCGCGCAGGATGATCAACGGCGCATTCTGACCCCGCGTCAGGCGCTGGATGCCGGTTCCGATTACTTGGTAATCGGCCGTCCGATCAGCCAGGCGGCAGATCCGGCGCAGGCGTTGGGCGCAGTCGTAGCCGAAATTTCCTAAAGCTTATTGAAGATCCGAATGTGGGAGCGAGCCTGCTCGCGAAGAGGGAGTGTCAGTCGGCATCATTATCGACTGATCCACCGCTTCGCGAGCAGGCTCGCGCCCACATTGGTTTCAGGCGGGCCTTAAACCTTCAACACCAACTTGCCAAAGTTCTCGCCGTTGAACAGTTTCATCAGCGTCTCGGGGAACGTCTCCAGTCCCTCAACCACATCTTCCTTGCTCTTGAGCTGCCCGTTGGCCATCCAGCCGGCCATCTCCTGGGCGGCGCTGGCGAACTGCGCGGCGTAGTCCATCACCACAAAACCTTCCATGCGCGCGCGATTGACCAGCAGTGACAGGTAATTGGCCGGGCCTTTGACCGCTTCTTTATTGTTGTACTGGCTGATCGCGCCGCAGATCACCACGCGCGCCTTCATGTTCAAGCGGCTCAGCACCGCGTCGAGAATGTCGCCACCGACGTTATCGAAGTACACGTCCACGCCTTTCGGGCATTCGCGCTTCAGACCGGCCACGACGTCTTCGGCCTTGTAATCGATGGCGCCGTCAAAACCCAATTCGTCGATGAGGAATTTGCACTTGTCGGCCCCGCCGGCGATGCCGACGACGCGGCAGCCTTTGATTTTGGCGATCTGCCCGGCCACGCTGCCCACCGCACCGGCCGCGCCGGACAGCACCACGGTGTCACCGGCTTTCGGGGCGCCGACGTCGAGCAGGGCGAAGTAGGCGGTCATGCCGGTCATGCCCAGCGCCGACAGATAGCGGGGCAATGGCGCGAGTTTCGGGTCGACCTTATAGAAGCCGCGCGGCTCGCCAAGGAAATAATCCTGCACACCGAGGGCGCCGTTGACGTAATCGCCGACGGCAAAGCCGGGATTGTTCGAGGCGATGACTTTTCCCACGCCCAGTGCGCGCATGACCTCACCGAGACCGACCGGTGGAATGTAGGACTTGCCTTCGTTCATCCAGCCGCGCATGGCCGGGTCGAGGGACAGGTATTCGTTTTTCACCAGAATCTGTCCCGCCTGTGGCTCGCCGACCGGTACTTCCTGATAAGTGAAAGTCTCGCGGGTCGCGGCGCCCACCGGGCGTTTGGCGAGCAGGAACTGGCGATTGGTCTGGTTGGTCATGACAGGCACTCGAATGGAATGAAGCCTTGTTGATAGCTCTTCAACGGCGATGTCGCAAGGTTGGCTGATACGGCGAATGCGAGTCGATCCAGTGCAGTGATGGTGACGGGGCGGGTTTCATCACTGCGGCGCATGCGCCGGTAAACAGCGATTGCATAGTGCTGACGTGCTTTCGCTGCCCTTGGCTATGCTGCGACGCCAACATCTCTCAGTTTTTTTGCATTCGAGGACATACCCATGAGCATGACGTTTTCCGGTCAGGTGGTTGTAATCACGGGAGCCGCCTACGGCATCGGTCGCGCGACAGCCCTGGCGTTTGCCGCCGAAGGCCTGAAAGTGGTGGTGGCTGACCTCGACGCGGCTGGAGGCGAAGGCACGGTTGCGCTGATTCGTACCGCCGGTGGCGAAGCGTCCTTCGTGCGCTGCGACGTGACGGTGGAAAGCGATGTAAAAAATCTGATGGATGAGGTGATCAATACCTACGGTCGTCTCGACTATGCCTTCAACAACGCCGGGATCGAAATCGAGAAAGGCAAACTGGCCGACGGTACGCTGGACGAGTTCGACGCGATCATGGGCGTCAACGTCAAAGGCGTCTGGCTGTGCATGAAGTATCAGTTGCCGTTGCTGTTGGCGCAGGGCGGTGGCGCGATCGTCAACACGGCGTCGGTAGCCGGGCTGGGCGCAGCGCCGAAAATGAGCATCTACGCGGCGTCGAAACATGCGGTGATCGGCCTGACCAAGTCGGCGGCGATCGAATACGCGAAAAAGAAAATCCGCGTCAACGCAGTGTGCCCGGCAGTGATCGATACGGACATGTTCCGCCGTGCCTACGAAGCCGACCCGAAGAAGGGCGAATTCGCCAACGCCATGCACCCGGTCGGGCGCATTGGCAAGGTCGAGGAAATCGCCAGCGCGGTGCTGTATCTGTGCAGCGATGGCGCAGCGTTCACCACTGGGCACTCATTGGCGGTGGACGGCGGCGTGACAGCGTTCTGAAAGCTGCCGAAATACAAAGAACCCGCCTGCGTGCGGGTTTTTTTGTACCTGGCGGTCGGTCCCTGTGAATACCGTTAAACAATGTGTATCAAACCGTTAGAACTGCCGTAATTGGCGGCGTTGTCGCACAGCCTCGGCGGCGCGGCTGTGATTTACTGCTGCCAGCAAAACTGACAGGAGTTTGCGAGCTCATGGAACTGAGAATTGACCGACAGGCAATGGTGCCGGTCGTGCAGCAGATCGTCGACGGAATGACTGACTGGATTGTGCAAAGCGGCATCCCGCCGGCCACCCGGTTACCCTCCGTACGGCAAATCGCCCGGGGTAATCTGCTCAGCCAGTCGTGTGTCGTCGAAGCCTGCGAGCGCTTGGTTTCGCAAGGTGTGTTGACTGCGCGTCAGGGCGCGGGATTCATCGTCGCGGCCTCGCCGCCGTTGCGCGAAACGGACTCGGAACTGGCAGTGTTCGAGGGCCGCCATGCGTGGTGCGATGAGGTGAGCGCTTCGACGGGCCGCTTGATCTTGGGGCAAGGAGGCTTGCCGCCGAGCTGGCGTGAGCCCGATGACCTCAGCTACGCATTACGCGAGGTGGCGCGCACCGACATGGCCAGCCTGTTCAACTACAGCTCGCCGCTGGGCCTGCCAGCGTTGCGCGAGCAAATTGCCAAGCGCCTGAAACTGCTGCATATCGACGCCTGCAGTGCTCGGCTCATGAGTACCAGCGGTGCCAGTCATGCGCTCGATCTGATCGTGCGCACCCTGTTCAAGGCCGGCGCCTGCGTGGTGGTGGAAACGCCTGGTTATGCACCGTTGTTTGACCTGCTGCGCCTGCACGGCGTACAGATGCTCGAAGTGCGTCGGACACCGAGCGGGCCGGACATCGACATGCTCGAGTCAGTGCTGCGTCAGTTTCGTCCCGCTGCCTTGTTCATCGGCAGCCATCACCACAACCCCACCGGCAGTTGCCTGACGCCTGCGGTCGCCCAGCGTATCGTGCAGTTGAGCAAGACCTACGACCTGCGCGTGATTGAAGATGACGTCTACGCTGATCTGCACACCGGCAGCGGTACACGGTTGGCGGCGCTGGACCATGGCGGCCGGGTCATTTATGTCGGCAGCTTCTCCAAGACACTGAGCAGTTCGTTGCGGGTCGGCTTTGTCCTGGCGGACAGCGAACTCCTGAAGCGCCTGGCGGAGGTCAAGATGATCAGCGGCCTGGGCTGTTCGAGGCTGGCCGAGGCGGTGCTGGCCAGGCTGATGGCGACCGGTGCGTATCGTAAACTGGTGCAGCGCCAGCGCCAGCGCTTGAATGCCGATCGCGCGGCGGCCTTGCAGGCCCTGGAAGATGCCGAGTGGGAAGTGTTCGGCAAGCCGGTTGGCGGGCTGTTCATCTGGGCGCGGGCGCGCTTGCGCGACCAGACGTCGGTGCGCAGGCAGGCCCAGCACTGCGGGCTGGAGTTGTCAGCAGCGGACGCCTTCAGTCCCAGCGGTGAGTGCGGTGACTGGCAGCGCATCAATGTGGCCTGTGCCTGCGACCCACGGGCCCGGCAGTTTTTTCGCAATACTTGCGCGGATCGACCTCCAGCATTCTGAAAACGACGCGGGCGTAGCTTTTTGCCATTATTCCGACGCCAGAGTCTTGTGCTGGTTCGAGCCCGTTGCGAATCTTCGGCAACAGACTTTGGCAGGGGACTACGCGCAATGATTTCGGCCGTGCAAGGACGTTTTGCCAACCTCGGTATGGCGAAAAAACTGGGTATCGGATTTGTGCTCGTCTTGTTGCTGACTGCGTTGGTGGCGGCGATCGGCGTCTGGTCGCTGCAAACCATCAGTCTGCGTTTCGACGGCTTGAAGCAGATGTCCGCGCTTAACAGCGGCCTGCTCAAGGTGCGCCTGCTCGAGCAGGAGTACGCCCTGCGCGGCAATCCGAAAACCGCCGATGCCTTGCGCGAGGGCGTCGATGGGCTGATCGTCCTTGCCGGTGAGCTCAAGGCACATTCCCCGGCCAATGTCCCGGTGATGAGCGATGTCGAGCAAGCGCTGGGCGCGTATCGCAAGGCCTTCGATGAATTCGTCTCGCTGAGCCAGGCCAAGGACCTCGCGCTGGAGATGGCCAGTTGGTCGGTGTCCAGCGTGGCCAATAACCTCGACGTGTTGCAGAGCGGGCTGGCCGATGATGGCGCTTATACGTTGAAAGACACCGAGGGCAAGGACGGCGCGCAGTTCATCGAACAGGCGAATCAGGTCAGTCAGGTCTCGCGACTTATGCTGCAAGCGATGAACGAAGCGCGGGTGCGGCTGGATCAAAGCCGCAAGGGCGATGCCGACAATGCCGGTCAAGGCAACATCGAGCAGGCCGCGCAAGCGCAGGAGCAGGCCGAGGCGTTGAAAAGCACGGTCAAGGACGAGGGCTATCTGACGGTGCTCAACGAAGTGTCGGGGCATATCGCCGGATTCAACGAGAAACTGGCTGAATACACCGGTTTGCTGGCGCAAGAAAAGACGGTTTATGACCAACTGCATCAGCGTGCTGCTCAGGTGGTGGACCGGGTCAATCAGGCCTACGTCGCCGAAGATGCTTCGATGCAGGCGGAGCTGAAAAAGAACACGGTGTTGATCATTGGCTCTTCGGCGCTGGCCTTGTTGGTTGGATTGCTCGCTGCGTGGGTGATCACGCGCCTGATCGTGGCGCCGCTGCGCAGTGTGATTCGTGTGGCGCAGCAGATTGCTGCGGGTGATCTGACGGCGAAGGTCGAGGTAACGCGCCGCGATGAAATGGGTCAGCTGATGTTGGCGATGCAGCAGATGGCTGCCGGCCTCGGCACGATTGTCAGCGGCTTGCAGGCCGGTATCGAGCGCTTGGCCGGTTCCGCGCAATCGCTGTCGGCGGTGACCGAGCAGACCAATCTGGAGGTCAACAGCCAGAAGGAGGAAACCGAGCAGGTCGCCACCGCCATGAACCAGATGACCGCCACCGTGCATGACGTTGCGCGCAATGCCGAAGAGGCGGCGCTGGCCGCGCAGACGGCGGATGACAAGGTCGAGAGCGGCCAGCAGGTGGTGCGTCAAAGCATGGCGCGGATCGAGCAGTTGGCGGATTCAGCGACCTCGGCCAGCTCCAGCATCGAGAGCCTCAGTGCCGAGATTCAGAATATCGGCACGGTGTTGGAGGTGATCAAGAGCGTGGCCGAGCAGACCAATCTGTTGGCGCTGAACGCGGCGATCGAAGCGGCGCGGGCCGGGGAGCAGGGCAGGGGGTTTGCCGTGGTCGCCGATGAGGTGCGTGCGCTGGCACGGCGTACGCAGCAATCGACAGAGGAGATCGAGCGCTTGGTCAGTGCCCTGCGGGCAGCGGCGCAGTCGTCGGTGCAGCAGATTCGCAGCAGTGGCGAGCTGGTGAAGCTGGCGGTCAGTGATGCGTTGCAGACCGAAAGTGCGCTGGGGAGTATTGCGGCGGCGGTGTCGTTGATCCAGCAGATGAATCAGCAGATCGCGGCGGCGGCGGAGGAGCAGAGTTCGGTGGCGGAGGAGATCAATCGCAGTGTTACGCAGATTCGTGCGAGCGCGGATCACTCTTCCGTGGCCATGCGCGGGAATGCGGCTTCGAGTGTTGAGCTGGCGCAGTTGGGCGGGGAGTTGCGCTCGATGGTTGGGCATTTTCGGCTTTGAGTCTTGGCAGCCTTTGGGCCAGCCAGGCTCTTGGCTACGCCGCGTGGGGATGGCCCGGTTTTGCTTTTGCTTTTCTGTGGGAGCTGGCTTGCCAGCGAAGGCGGCCTGACAGCCGACCGATTTTTAGCTGAGAACACTGCTTCCCAATGTGGGAGCGAGCCTGCTCGCGAAAGTGGTCTTCAAGTCACATCCTCTTTCAAGTCGGCCACAAAAAAGCCACCTGTAACGGTGGCTTCTTTATCAGTATTCGCGCCTTAGTCGTAAATCACTTTCTTCTTCCAGTCCGCATCGGCTTCGACATCCTTCAAGCCGGCGGTCAGTTGGTTTTCTTCACCTTCCACCGGGGCGATCTTGTCCATGACCTGGGCGTTGGCTCGGGCGAGGAGTTTTTCCAGATATTGCAGTTGCTCGGCATACATCTGCGGGTCCTGCTGTTTGCGCAGATATTGCACGCCGCGTTCGAAGGCGAGGCGGGCCTGGCCGGGTTGGTTTTGTTGCAGGGACTGTTGGCCGAGGTTGTTGAAGAATTCGATGTGCAGCAGCACGAGGATGTGGCGCACCTCGCGAATCCATTGTTTGGCTTCGTTCGGTGGCAGGAAACCGTCGTGGGCGGCGCGGGTGATCTGGCCGTGCAGGGCTTCGAGGAGGAAGCGCACGTCTTTGGCTTTGGCTTCGGTCAGGATCGGCGCGGGCGGGTTGTTCACCGGGATCGATTCGCCTTGGGCAACGAGGGCGCTGAGTTCGGTGATGCGGGCCTTGGTCGTCGCGCTGGTTTTTTCCAGGTTGAGCAGGCGCTGGCAGACGTTGAGTTCCAGGCGGGTCAGTAGCAGCTTGAGCGCCGGGGTCATGAACTGGCCGGGGAAGGTTTCGGTCAGTTCGCCGCAGCGGCGCAGGCGGTCGTTGAGTTCGACCTTGGTGCGGACCTTTTCCAGTTTGTTGTTTTCCACCACATGGTTCATGTAGCCAATGGCGATCAGAATTGCGATCCCGGCTACGACTAGCAGGGTGATCATGAGTGGTGTCACCGGTAAGACCTCTTTATAGGGTTCGCATGCGAGTGTAGTGGCTGGGCATTTAGTCGCCTAGCGCCGCTCGACGAGTTGGATCGGCAGGTTCAATCTGTATCGGCCGCACGCTGCTTATATGAATGCTGGCGCTGCGAGTGCAGATTGCCATCACTGTGGGTGGACTATAGCGTCTTGG
>Ga0308163_10001376_pt1 | contig 27014 bp, 31 predicted proteins | sample PhyTR1_FD_201037 | JGI IMG/M metagenome (GOLD analysis project Ga0308163, IMG submission 201037) | Phyllosphere microbial communities from UC Gill Tract Community Farm, Albany, California, United States - DLSLT.R1 | ecosystem: Host-associated > Plants > Phyllosphere > Unclassified | place: USA... | reverse complement strand
GTGTATGGTTATAGTAAGCACGCTTCCATGTGAGGAAGTAGAGTAGTTCGCAACTACTTGAATCGCAAAACTTGACATGATAAGAAAAGCATGGTATAGTTGATACATCAAGTCGCAAGGCTTGAAAGTAAAACTTCATAGGATATTTGAGCGTAGTGTAATTGAGAATTATGCACGGCAGGATTACCTGCAGGGCTGGTGGTTTATCTCGCTGCCAGTAAGCCATTTATCTTGTGAAACATCAAGTCGCAAGGCTTGAAAATAAAACTTCATATAGGAGATTCCACAGTATAACGGCTTTTATATCCCGTTTGACGATTTGTTTGTCAAGTGTTTTAGTAACATCAAGTAAGCACGGAACAAGTTTTAGGGAAGATGGTAGTTCGATTCTACCTGGAATCACTGGTGACATAGGGAACATCTTGGTCGCGCTTGATGGGAACTACGTTGACGGTTATCGTGAAACCGTATAAGCTGATAGTGAATGCTAACTGCCCAGGTAATAACTATAAGATACAACGACTTCTTCTGTTGTGATGTATCAAGCTCCATAAGCCCTGAGGGGAGCAGATGATTAGGGTAATCGGCGGATTATCTTCCTTGTTACGAGCATAAGCACGTATCAGGGCGAGTATCGCATAGTGGTGAAAGTCCATCAGTAGGTAGAGTAGACTTGACGGAAGTCATGAGCCAAAAAGTTGAAATCCTACGAAACCTGGCCCTATGGTGTAGTCTGGTTAGCACGTCACCCTCTCAAGGTGGTAGCACGGGTTCAAATCCCGTTAGGGTCACGCTAGGTAAAATCGGAGTTTTTAGCCGATAAGCATAAAGCAACAAAAAGTAAACAAGTATGGCCCGTTGGTCTAGTGGTCTAGGATGCCTGACTTTCACTCAGGAGGACACGGGTTCGAACCCCGTACGGGCTGCCATGCTGATAGTAATATCACAGTTGAAATAAGAAAATAATATGGACGGTTGCTCGAGAGGCTGAAGAGGCAATCCTGGAAAGATTGTAGGCGGGGAAACTTGTCTCGTGGGTTCGAATCCCACACCGTCCGCAAAATCATCTAAATTTGACATAATATGTCAAAACTGGTATGATTCTAAACATACAGTAACTTGAAAAATCCACAGAGAACATATTCTATACGGCACGGATGAATTACCTATGGTGATGGCTCCCGTGTCAATTACATCTTGTTAACAGCAAGATGTTTTTGCCCCATGGTGTAATGGCAGCACAGAAGACTTTGAATCTTTTAGTCTTGGTTCGAATCCAGGTGGGGCAGCGAGCGGGTCATGCAAATATAAGAACCCGCAATAAACCTCTTCAAGAGGGACCTTCAGTTCAAGCATGATATAAGAAACTGTTGAGTATTGCCCCTTAGCTCAATTGGCAGAGCAGGAAGCTGTTAACTTCAAGGTTGCTGGTTCGAGTCCAGCAGGGGCAGCGACCATTGATAAACGAGGTTGTTATCGTTTTTCAATATTCCAGCCAAGAATGCCTGTATTCTTGAAAGTTCTGGATAAACGCAGGTTGGTAACTGCATAACAGGAAGCAACCTGAAACCGAACAACTGGGGAATGGTTGCGATATGGGCCTCTAGCTCAATTGGTTAGAGCATCGGACTTTTAATCCGAGGGTTCAGGGTTCGATCCCCTGGGGGCCTACTCACTGCTCGCGGCTACTCCCGCTGGGTCTGAATTAACCGTTCAGGCAGGTGGGGGCAAGTACGAGTTAGCATCTCGGGATATGAGTTCCAAGCCAAAGCGGACACTGTGGTGGTGTAGCGCAGACTTGGGTGTACGACGAGGGTTTTATGGTCTGGTAGCATAGCGGCTAATGCACTTCTCTGTCTAAGAAGTTACCGCGGGTTCGAGTCCCGTCCAGATCGCTTAGGGTTTCTTCCTGATTGTGAATGAAGAAACCCTTTATAGAAAGAAAGTTCACTGCGGGATGCAGTTGACATAGAACATTTATGGCCGAATAATTCAGCGGTAACTGAATTTGTATTCGGGTAGCGGTAATGAAATGATGTGTTACCGAATCAATTTCATGTCAGGCTACTAAAACGAGCTGACAAGAGTTTAGTGTAGCGGATGCACAAGAGCATATAACCTCTCAGCGCAGGTTCGAATCCTGCAACTCTACAAGTCTTGTCAAAGACTCTAAAATATGGCCTAGTGGCGGAATTGGTAGACGCGCTTGACTCAAAATCAAGTGTCCGAAAGGACGTGTGGGTTCGAGTCCCACCTGGGCTACGTAAGAATATGGCGCGGTCGCTCTACTGGTACGGGCAGCTAGACTTTCAATCTAGTGCTTCATTGCGAAGTTGCGGGTTCAATTCCCGTCCGCGTCACATGGGTGGCAACAGGATTGTCGCAGTCGGTGAGCAGTACGGAACCGTGGCTCACTTCCAATCAAAGTCAGTTTAGAACTGAATAACGGTACCGTTATATGGGGGCTTAGCTCAATTGGTAGAGCATCTGCTTTGCAAGCAGAAGGTCAGGAGTTCGATTCTCCTAGCCTCCACGTTTAGTCCAGTATGGCTGAGTGGCTGAAGGTAAAATCATGAATTGCTAAACCAGTTTTTGGCATGCAAGAAATGGTTGGTTGGTCTTCTGCTAATGGGAAACTGTTAACAGAAGGGCTGCCCGAAGGTTCGAATCCTTCTACGGACTAAACAGATGCGATAGTAACTCAGTTGGCAGAGTGCAACCTTCCCAAGGTTGATGTCGCGGGTTCAAATCCCGCTTATCGCTCGGAGAACGAAGTAAAGGAAGTTAACCGCTCCTGGATAAGTATTTCTTCTGGCTCGCATGAATAGCCAATTTACCAGAATTAGTAATTCTGAAACATGCTGTGATATCGGTCAATCTGTTCACACCGCATTCGTAAAAATACAGACAGATGTTCGGCTACGGAAGGAAAACGCACAGTAGCACCCGCCTACATTTGATTTCAGAGGGAACTGGAAGAGTAGGGAATGGGCTTGTAGCTCAATTGGTAGAGCGCCTGCTTTGCAAGCAGGAGGTCAGGGGTTCGATTCCCCTCTGGTCCACTTCACATAATCGTGAATAATGTAAGTTCTTTTTCATAAGCAGATGGCATTTAGCGTCAAATATGATTATGAAAGAGGTGCTGACATGAAATACGAAGATGTGATCCAGCTGTGGGGACGTAACATGTTACAGAACCAGGGCTACAAGGTAAGCGACACTGATTCAGTGTACGTTTCTTTGGGTTATGAGATATCAGGATATTGCGAAACCTGTGAATACACAGTTGGAACAATAGAAATTAGCTCTGTTGGTTGTCATATGACAATTGAAGGCTATGATTTCACTCGTGTCCTGAGCGAATTGGTGGCTTTGTCAGCTGAAAACGCCGATAACATCATCAAGTAAGATCAACGGTTTCCAGAATTGTCCGTAACAATCCTGGATTGGACAGTTGGCTGAGCGGCCTAAAGCGGTAGTCTTGAAAACTATTGTGGGTAAAACCACCGGGAGTTCGAATCTCTCACTGTCCGCCAAAAGTCCCACCTTGCGACTTCATGAAAGCTGCATTCAAGTCAAGCTTGTTTGTATGGTGGGTTTTATCTCTTGCTTGGATCAAACTTTGTATGATAAAGCCAAGTTCAAGAAGCGGGATCACTTATCATACGATATCCCAGCACATTCTGAAAGAGTCTGTAATAAAATGTACAGCGAGCTACCACTACCAGGAGGGTGGCACAGCAGATAATGCTGTTTACAGGATGTTTGGGGCCTTAGCTCAGCTGGTAGAGCGCTTGCATGGCATGCAAGAGGTCACGGGTTCGAACCCCGTAGGCTCCACATTCCCTAGGATTGCTTTTGGCCGATACAATAGGAAATATCCTCGCATATGCGAAGTGGTCACTCCTTTGAGTCGTAGAACAATGTAAGGGATACCATCTTGAAAATATGTTCTCTGCAATAACTTAAAACGGATATCATGGAGAGTGAACCAGTCAGGGGCTGGTCCTCTTTGTAAAAGAAGGGTGAGCGCCTCTTGACGTGGGTTTCAACTACTCCTCTCTCCGCAGATATGTTCCTGTAGTTTAATGGTAGAACACTACTTTGACTCAGTAGTAATCCAAGTTCGATTCTTGGTGGGAACACACAAATTTCATTCATACGTTTGACTTTGCTCACTCTGTATGCTATGATAGTAGTAATAATAAAATATATGCCCGTATGGTCTAGCGGTTACTGGATAACACACTGATAATGTGTAGGTCATGGTTCAACTCCATGTGCGGGTACGCGCGGATTCGTAGGACGTTTTGCTACAAACGTTACACTTGATTGTGTTTTACTATGATGATGCTGCCTTGTTTTCGGCAGGTAGCCAATGTTGCCGATAACATGTTAGGAAGCCGTAATAAGCTTCCTGATATGCCGCCTTAGCTCAGCCTGGTTAGAGCGCCATCCTGGTACGATGGAGGTCATGAGTTCGACTCTCATAGGTGGCTCCATAGAAGCAGGAAACCAAACAAGGTTTTCTGCTTTTTTCGTAAATTTTATTCAAAACCCTGGAAAAGTACAATTTTCTGTGTTAGAATGAATACAGAGCAACACTTAGAGAATAGCACACAGTTTTCTGAGAAAAGAGTTGTCTGTCAAGGTTTTTCACTAAACTGAACCAGCGTATGCAAATCAGTTAGAACTGTGTGACATGGCGAAGTGGCGGAATGGTTAACGCGGCGGACTGCAAATCCGTTTCCGAAAGGAGCTGCCGGTTCAAATCCGGTCTTCGTCTCCAACTATAACTAAAAACCGATAAGCATGAATAAGATAATATGCCTCCATAGCTCAACGGATAGAGCAGTACCTTCCGAGGGTAAAGGTTGTGGGTTCGAATCCCGTTGGAGGCACCAAAGAAAATAATTGAATATTTAGTTGACTATACAGATAACTCTGTGTACAATTGAAAATGTAAGCTGTTGTACCCCAACGGAAGAGGGGCTACGCTCAGAATGTAGTTATGTGTGGGTTCGAATCCCACCAGCAGTACGGCCTCCACATGTGGTAATAAGCTGGGAAAACCCCGTCAGGACGGAAACGTAGCAGCGGTATTTCAGTGAATTAGGTGCATGTGGTGGTTTATGCCTTCTTAGCTCAGCTGGTAGAGCGCTTCTCTCGTAAAGAAGAGGTCACGGGTTCGAACCCCGTAGAAGGCTCCAAAATGTCTACCGAGTTGGTTTCAGCTTGTGCTGCCAACATGATTCGCCTCTGGTTGCTCGTTTGCAAGAGGAGCCATCCTGTGTAGCAGCGCCACAAGAAACAAGTTCAGAAGCGGGCACACCTGCGGTGCGAGGCGTATTTCTTGTAACGTCAACTTTTTTCTGTTCAATTCGCTTGCTTATTTCAGCTAATAGTGCTTCTTCTTGACCATTAGGTTCAGGAATAATTGCATTAGTAGGTGGATACGGAATCTCATCTGAAAGTACCGCTCCGTCAGCAATAACCGCTCGTTTGATTCTTAACTGACCATTTTTTACACGATAATTAGATTCGTGATGTCCATGTTGGTCTTTCTCCACTGTGCCTTTGACGACTTCTACTTCATAGACCCAATACCCTCTCAAAGGATTAGGCGGTGTTTCTTCTTCAACAGAATATTTCTCATTGAATGCCTCTTGTTCTTCCGAAGACATAGCTTCCCATTCAGTGGAAGTTGCATATCCTTCCGTGGAACGACCTAAGTCAGAAAGATTCTTACGTAAACGATATACATCTTCTTCCGTCATAGAGGAAGCTGCTTTTTCATACGCTTCACCTCTGGCATCACCATAAATATCTATTACGCTGGTAGCAAGGCTTTGAGAAAGAGGATGCACTCTTCTGGTCGCAGTGTTTAGTCCATAGTAAATAGCAGAAGCATATGCTTTTGTCTCAGTAGATGTCTGCTTGTCCTGAGGGAGTTCTAACTCTTCCATTCGTGGAACGAAATCATTTTCAGGGTGTGCTGGTGTGTACTCAGTGTCAACAAAATACACGTGATCTGCAAAGCTATTGAAATAACTTGTTTTTTGCTTTCGAGAAGCTGCCGATGTAATCAAACTCCCAATAGGAAGAGGAGTTCCTGTGCCATGAAGTAACATAGATCATTCCTATCAATATCATAATCGGAAAAAGAACTGTGTCGCAGTGAACCAGGACGATAGATGTAAGCAAGTCAAATTATTTGAAAGGTGTGACTACTGTGGCTGTTCCAGCATTATCAGAAAGCGAGCTGCGCGAGGCTCTTGAAGCTTTGGACAAGTACAAAGGACTTGGTTTGAAGTCTTCTCGTTTCGACCCAGAGTTGAACTCTGGTAAGACCATTTCATTCCAGAAGAATGACAATGAGAACGAATGGACTCTCAAGTAAAGTCCGATCTGATTACTAAACGTGTAAAAGCTGGTTTTGTTTCTTGCAAAACCAGCTTTTTGCGTGTATACTGTCATTATGCTTTTGAAAGATATTCTCTCCGACTATAAACCAGCCTATCCTGATAACGGCTTGTGGTCAGACACTTTTGAAATGTTGGCAGAGAATTCTTACGATAAGGAAATTGTCGATACACTCATCGCAGAGTACACTCGTGACGGCGAATTCCGATCCCCTATTATTCTCTCAACCCTTGCCGAGGATGGTGGGGACGAAGATTATGAATATGAGCCGTACGTCAAGAACGGAACTCATCGTGTTTACGCTCTGTACCTGATGGGCGTAGAAGAAGTTGAAGTGCAACATGGATATCAGGATGTTTCGTCTGAGGAAATTTATGGAGAAGAGTGGACTCCTTACCCGAACACGGTGACTGTCATCAAGTTTGACAAAGACTTCTCTGATGATGAGTATGAAAACCTGTGGGATAACCTGATGCAGGCATTGTGCTCTTTCAAGGTTTCTGACACGTTCTGGTTAGAATCTGACTTGGGAGTATCATCAAATGTCATCACAGTATACTGGGCTGGGATGGAGTTTGATGAGGATAGATTGAATATTATCAATAACGCTACTGCTCAGCGAATTGCTGATAAAGTAACGAAAGAACAATGCATCACTAAGACAGTAACGTTCTTTTCAGAAGAAGATGAACAGCGTTTTCATCAGGAAGCTGCCAACTGGTAACATCCTGCTCGCCCTCGTAGCATAATCGGTAAATGCAGGACTCTTATAAAGTCAAGATAGTGGGTTCAAATCCCATCGAGGGTACTTATCCGATAGGACTGTATCATGACAGATTTCGGATCAAACAACACCCCAAAGTTCAACAAGCCAGCTAGCCCATTCCCTGGCAAGCCTTTCCCTCCTCAGCGACCTGTTCAGAGTCCACAGAAGAGCGCTCCGCAGGCGAATACGCCTTTTGCACAAGGGAATCCATCTGCGGCTCCATTCGCGCCTCAGAGCGGCGCACAGCCTTTCCAGGCTCAACAGCAGTATCCAGCAGTACAACAACCTCAGAGCTTTCAGGCACCTGATTTCCAGAATCAGAACCAGCCAAACTATTACAATCCTGCCGTTCCTCAGCAGAACCAGTTCCAGCAGCCGAACCTGTACAACGCCGCGCCTCCTCAGTTCCATAATCAAAATACAGGCAAGTTCAACAACCAAGTATTCATCGCCTTAGGTCTTACAGTAGTTGGCGCACTTATTGTTCTATTTTGGAATTTTACAGCAGTACTGCTGCCTATTATTGGAATTGTTGCAGCTCATAAAGCTGTTAGAGCAATTAGACAGACAGGTGAAAAAGGTAGAGGTTGGGCTATTGCGGCATTAGTCGTCGGCTACTCTGCTATTGCAATAGCACTTCTAAGCGCAATAGCAACGTTCGCGTTCGGATTTTAATAACGGATAAAGAAGATTATGAGTAATTACAATTCAGAGTACAGCGATTCTATAAACCCTGACAATAGGGTGAACATTCAGAAGCCTGCTCAAGAAACACCGAACTACTATGGTAATACGCCACAGCAGGTGCCACCGTTTCAGCAGTCTGTACAGCAGCCTTTCAATAATGTTACTCCTCAGAATTTGTATCCTAATCCTCAGCAGAATTCTTACGGCACACCAACAGGTTATCCACAAACTCAACATCAGTACCAACAGCAATATATGCCCTACCCTGCACAAGCTATAACCAATAGGTTTGCCATCATGGCACTTATCTTCTCGCTAATAGGTTTTGTTATCGTACCTCTTGGAGTTGTTGGTATTGTATTAGGTCATCGTGCTCTATATGAAATAAAGAAAACGGGGGAGGGCGGAAAAGGTGCAGCTATTGCAGCTCTTGTAATCGGGTATCTTGAAATTCTTGGTTCTATCCTGTTTGTAGTTTTTTACTTACTCTTGTTGCTGGCGGTGGGACAAGCTTCTGGCCGCTAAAATTGCGATACTTGACAGCCGATAATAAACCTGCTATTATCATTCAAGTGCTGTTAGTACATAACGGGGCAGTAGCCAAGCTGGTTAAGGCACCGAGCTCATAACTCGACGATTCGTGGGTTCAAGTCCCACCTGCCCCACTTCAATGATATAAAAAGTAATCCCCTCCTTGGTGGCGTGCCCGAGCGGTCCAAGGGAACGGTCTGCAAAACCGTACAACCACGGGTTCGAATCCCGTCGCCACCTCAAAATATAGTATAATGAAAACTCTATGACATCCGCTACGCAAGGACTACACTTGACAGACCAGTATCACAAGCTGCAAGAAGAAATCTCATTCATTGCAGACGCTCACTCTCGTTCACAGTATTTGACTAATGAGGAAACAGCTCAGGTCCTTGAAAAGCTTTATGCTCACAGAGGTTTGAAGTTCACTGCTGTTTTTGAGGGATTAGAGCCAGTTCAAGCTTACGGTGATATTGATGGCATGCGCTTCTACTTCCGTGAACGCGGTGGTATCAGTTCACTCAAAGTTGGTAAGTATAATGTAGAGCTGGAAAGGAAATACATGCAGAAGCAGAATGATAGCTTGCGTGAAATTTTCCCTGAAATCCCTGATGTTGTTTTAGTGGATGTCAATGACCCAAGAAACACTCCCACAGTTGTACTGTACAGCTCTACAACGAAAAAACCATTACTTCTTCTGGAACGTTTTCAGTTCCTTTTGCATGAATTACGTAGAACCGATAACTGAATAGCGAAAATAAAGTTGACACACTTCATAAGGTTGTGTTACACTTTATACAGTGGAAACACTGAATGGATGATTGGCAGAGCGGCTTATCGCATCACTCTCGAAAAGTGAAGTAGGAAGTATTCCTTTCTACCGTGGGTTCAAATCCCACATCATCCGCTTAACGGAAAATGTTTGAAAAAGAAAATCTAAAAAACTTGACTTTTCAAACAAAAGCCGATATAATAGAACAAGTGCCGCGGGGTGGAGCAGTTCGGCAGCTCGCCAGGCTCATAATCTGGAGGTCGGGGGTTCGAATCCCTCTCCCGCAACAACATAATTCAATAAAGACTTGCAGTGCAAACTGCATGGTATAGCGCGGTAGTGAAGTTCGGTATCACACGAGTCTCATAATCTCGAATCGTCAGTTCAAATCTGGCCTGCGCAACGAAACAACTAAATACAAACAAATTATGCAGCAACTTGTTGCACAATTACGTGGCAGAGTAGAGCAGTTCGGAGTGCTCGCTAGTCTCATAAACTAGAGGTCGCAATTTATAAGTGGTTCAAATCCCGCCTCTGCAACAAAATAATTCAATAAGCCAATAAAGATTCTTTATTTGGCCGCGTAGCTCAGTTGGTTAGAGCGCTACCCTGTCACGGTAGAGGTCGCGGGTTCGAGTCCCGTCGTGGTCGCCATATAATTCAATAGCAGTACAAGTTTGGCCCGTTAGCTCAGTTGGTTAGAGCGCTACCCTGTCAAGGTAGAGGTCGCCGGTTCAAGTCCGGTACGGGTCGCGTAACAATTTAATATATGGGGGCTTAGCTCAATTGGTAGAGCATCTGCTTTGCAAGCAGAAGGTCAGGAGTTCGATTCTCCTAGCCTCCACAAGAAGTAAACGCTGACAAACGGTTCAATTCCGTGAGGCTACATTAGGTCGAACTAATGGCGGCAGGTTCAAGTCCCGGCGAAGATTTTATTTCTTATTATTAGACACTCTCCTCCTCTGAACTGCAAAGTTCACGGGGAGAGTTTTCTTTTGTGCATCGTTAGGAACCCTTTATGAGTACAACAACTATTCCTTGCCAAGCCAAGAACCCAAGCCGATGCCGCTACCATGGCGCTGTCCTTCGCTCAGAAAAAGCGTTGCGTGCAGGCGATATGGATGCATATTTGACTGCACAGACTGAAGTGACAGAGGCAGCAAAAGACAGCCAAGAAGTCCGTGAATTCTTTGCCCGTCGAGGCAATCTCAAACTTGACAATCATGGCAATGTGGTACCAGATGTTGACAAGAAAACAGTTCTCTCCATTGTTACAAACATGTACAAAGGCCACCGAATTCCTGACCGCACCGAAACTGTCAATAATGTCATGGCTGTCATGGAAGAGCCTAACCAAGGAATGCACCCATGGCATGACAAATACACTCGTGTACAGCAAATCATCAGTGCTGGTTATGAAGGCGTAGACAATAACGGTGTGAAATCGCGTGTTGCAACGGACCGTATCTACCTCGCAAATGGTCTTATCGTCACAACTACATTTGATGGAAGCAAACGTATCATTGATGAGCGTAGGGCTGTTGAAAGTACAATTCCAGCTGAACAAGTCAGAGTAGGCGATGTTATCCACCTGGATAAAGCACGCTATGAAGTCACTGAAATTGATTATGAAGGTGAATCCGATGGATACATTGAATTTGCCTTAGAGAATGGTTTAGTAGACCGTAAACCTCACCTCAACCAGCCTTTCGTATACACTGCTGGCATGACACAGGATTTCAAGATTCTCCAATAAGTAAAAACTACTATTGAACCGATACTCTGAGTTACGAAAAAGTTTCCACAAAACTTGACATGACTCGTCAGGGTATGGTACGATAGTATACATACGAAAGGGAAACCTAACGTACGTATGGTGGTCGTGGCAGAGAGGCCCATTGCACCTGACTGTGACTCAGGATAACCGCGGGTTCGAATCCCGTCGATCACCCCAAGTAAACGAGCCAGATTCCAACCGAGTCTGGCTCGTTTTGCATTTGACTTTCATGATAGTTTCCAGTAGAATAGTAGGGTACTTACTTTTGAAAGGCTCCTCCAAATGCGAACCCTCCTCAGCCCCTATGCTGGCACTGATCTTTACGAGAAGAATGTCACCATGGATATCCATCCCCGCTCCCATTACTTAGCAGAGCAGGGCTACGCTGACGCAATCCTTCTTGCACAGACTCGTGCACGTTACGGTGAGAACGTGGTCGGAGTTGAAATCAAATACCCTCGCTCCTGGTATAAGCCAGCAAGTAACACCTCTGAAAAGGAAGAACTCCTTTATGGTGTTTTCAGTCAGGACAATGAGCTTCTCATCGGTGGTTTCACAACCCTTGCAGAAGCTCGCGGTGTTGCAGCTGGAATTGTGGAACAGGATAGGTTCAAGATTTCCCTTGCTTCTACATACGAAGTTCAGGTAAAGCTTTACATCGGAAAGCCTGATGTGTTTACAGGGTTCCCTCCTGTTGGCTCTGGTAAGCCTTTTACCGCTGCTGCAACCTTCGTGACACTCACGCTCTCCACAGATGCCGTAGTGGCTCCTGCAACCGCACAGGACGTTACAGAGCTTATTATTGGTGATGTGCTACATGTTGGGAAGCGTTCCGCGCAGGTTGACCCATACGTAGCTATTCTGGTACAGAACTCCCCAACACAGGAACTGAAAGTTGACACAAGTTTTGTAGCCCCTAACCAGGAGTTGGTGTCAACCACATGGATTTCAGGTGGAATCAACAAGCTTACTAAGGGCGACCAGAATGGCTTTTTGAAGAAGACAGTTATCTTCGGCTACGAGACAATCGCTCGCTGAGGGCTGGATGAAAAAGTTTGCTACAAAGTGTTGACATTGTAGAAAAATCGTGTATACTTGAATATATGCCGATAACGTTCGGTAAATAACTCAACAGGTTGGAAATTGCGAGCAGGTAACTGCTTCCCTCCCAACCGCAAAAAGTCAGTAAAGGTGTTACTTCCCCTTTGAGGCGTATGAACTCAAAGACTTGCGAGTAACTGTTTTCCTGAACTGACTGTTTTGCCTCATGGTGTAATTGGCAACACTACGGTTTCTGGTACCGTCATTCTTGGTTCGAGTCCAGGTGAGGCAGCGACAAAAGTTCTAACATTATCTAACTGGCGTGAGTGAAGAATATGTAACTGTTCAGATATTGAACCGGTACTTGTACACAATAACTGAACACTGCTTCATGATGGATGGCCATTCATCGTGGAGAACCTGGGGATGTCGTATACTGGCTATTATGTCGTCCTTCCAAGTCGAAGAAGCGGGTTCAATTCCCGTCATCCCCTCCAAAATGAAAGCCCCGCCTCAGTTGAGGTGGGGCTTTTTGCTATGCTATAATAGAAGCATGACAAGCTACGATGCAATCCTTGAAACACCAATCACAACAGTCCGTAATGTCCACACAATCCGAGAGTTCCTAGAACAGCTTCTGACAACAGTCTGGATAGAAGAAGAGGGCTTCTCAGGAAAGCGCCCCTTCGGAAACAGTGGTTGGAAACAGGATATCGCTGTGGCTCTCATTAAAGCCAAAGTCATTGACGGAGAGCTTGATGAAGACGGATACATTGAAGACTACGATAGGCAAGAATTTGAAACGCTCATGCGCGACCTTATCAAGCATATCTTCACCAAATGAGCATAAGGAAAGCCCCTCACTTAGTAATTCAAGTGAGGGGCTTTCCTTATAGGAGATACAGCTTACGACTCCAACGTCTCAGCGATGAACTTCTTCAGCTTGCCGTTTTTCAACGTGATAGTCACCAAAGCATCCTGAGCGCGAACCAGGTAATTAGTGATAGTCGCATCCTCATCCTTGACCTCAGCAGCAACATCCAACGCCTTGACAAACTCACGCTCAAACGTTGACCGCTTCCACAAACCATTGTTTGTAACCTTGTCAAAGGCAATCTCAGTATCGTACTCAGGGAAACGGTCAGCAATGAATGCAGCAACACGTGCCTCAGCCTCGTTCTTTGGAGCTCGAAGAGCAGGCACATCAGGCTCAGCTACAACAGCAGCCTTCGCCTCAGCGTCAGCCTTAGCAGCCTCATCAGCTGCAACCCTCTCGGCTGTCTTCCAATCATCAAAGCTCAGCGCAGTACTCACGTCAACAAGCTCATCAAGGTAGTCAGCGTACTCGCTCAAACCATCAAGGCTATCATCGTAGCCATCCCAGTTGTCAACGCCACCAGCCTCCAACGCGTTCAGGAAGTTCAGAGAATCCTCAACATAGTCATCAGAAGCCTCGTAGCCCGCATCCTCAAGGGAATCTGCATACCAGTCCCAGTTGTCAACACCGTTGTTCACCAACAGGTCCAGCTTCGCCAAAGAAACCAGCGTATCAACATCCAACGTCTTCGCCATAATCGTATTCTCCTTTGTCATAAGTATGATACTACCAGGAACCACTGACATTTGCAAACTATGATACACTTACTCTCAGGCCGTCATGGTGGCCAGTCTTGATTGAGTGCTTACTACGCAAGAACTCAAATTGAGAGCAAAGTCCTCAGTGGATTCCATCAACAAGAACAGCCTGATTATCTTCACCGAACAAATCAAGCTGCCAAGCGTAGAATGTCAGCTTGTAAAGGATAAGAAGATGACCCGCAACAGCACCCGTAAAAAAGCTATCCGTGACCGCATGCAAGAAACAGGAGAACCTTACTCCGTAGCAGCGCACGCAATCACCCCAACCTTCGGTGTTCCCTACCCAGTTGGAGCAGAAGAATGCCCAGGGCACTTCACGTGGTCCGCATTCGGAGCACCTTACCCAGATACTGTATGCTCAACTGCTGTTATATGGGAAGATGGTTACGAAGGCTGGGGACTTTGTGATGCAGATGATGACTTCCGTGACAAAGGAGTGCCATGCCCATTCCACGATCAAGAAGCATTTCTTGCCTACCAGTACGAAGGTTCCTACTATCGCCCATACTGGAAAGGAACAGATGAACGTGTGCCAGACCATACCCCCATTCACTTCCACGAAAACGGTCAAAGCCTTATCATGTCCGCTACCCATCCAAAGCATGGCGAACTCCGAGTAACTGTACGAGAAGAAGTGCCAGAAACTGATGAGGAAGAAGCAAACTTCAAGTCCTTCATCCTCGCAGACCACAGTACACTCTAAACAAACAAGAAGGCCCCAGCCGAATTGGCGGGGCCTTCTCCTGTAAACCTTAGTTCACAGCTTTCGTAATAATACGATAATCATACTGATAACGATTCTCAGGGTTCTTCTTCCCATTCACGATAACACTGTACTCATTATTCTCAAACGTTACCAGCTTAGAACCATCAACATTTGTCACCTGCTCAGACGGCTGGAAACCAGCAACCTGATAGTTCGCAATAATCTGCGTCAGCGCCTGCTCATCAGCGTACAAGCTCACCTTATACTCCTGCTGAGCAGCAGTATTCATGTACGTCTTATAAGAACCAGGAACATATTCATCGTTGAACAATGGAACCTTTGGGAACTGAGCAGGCAGCGTCACAGCAGAAGGTGAAGCGGAGCCAGAAGGAGTAGCTGTCGCAGAAGGAGCCACAGTCTTCAACACATCAATAGAAGGCTCCTTATACGGATTCGCCAAAGCAGAGCAACCAGACAGCAAACATGCAGCAGCCAGCGTTGTTGTCGTGATGAGGATAAGTTTCTTCATAAGAATCCAGTAGGTAAGTAAGTGTATAGAGAATATCGGTTTTCCCGATAGAAACAATATATGCGTAACGAATGCCAGAGCAAGAATCCTGATACATGTAGAGTGCATGGTGTCAAAAAACTGGCTACGCCAACACCCGAGTCTCAACAACTAACTTCACCAAATGAGAAGTACTGCAAAGGATGCGATACTACCAAACCAGTGAGTGAGTTTACTAAACGGGGCAATTCTTACCGCTCAATGTGCAAGAAGTGCACCTATCAAGAAAATAGGGCAAAGCAAATTGCAAAAATGTCGTCAGAAGAGAAAGCCCGCATCAAACGCTACGAGGAAAAGAAAGCTCTTGAAGAACAAGGTTTTAGAGCATGTGTCCGTTGCAAAGATAACAAACCCCTAAACGAGTACTACTCTAAATTAGGTAAATTAACGTATCAAGTTTGCAAAGCATGCCGCCCAGCTCACCAGAAAGAATATTTAGCAGCGAACCCCGAGGTTGAAAAGCAAAGACGGAGCAAAGATAAGCTATATCGTCAAATGGTATTGGATTACACTCAACCACTCAAAGAAGCAGGATGTGCTGATTGCAAACGGTACTTCCCTGGCTCCATGGACTTTGACCATACTTGCCCACCAGAAGAAAAGCTCTATAATATTACCAATATTCATACTTATGGTGGAGCGAGCACTAATCTCCTAGAGATGCTCAAAACTGAGTTAGCTAAGGGTGAGTATGTTTGTCGTAATTGTCATCGAAACCGTACTGCCCAGCGACATAAGAGCAACCGTCGTATTAATTATCTAGCTAATCCCAGCTCTGACAAAATCAATGAACGAGCTAAGGTAGCTTATGAGCATCTCAACAATACTCCTTGTATTGATTGTAATGAGACTAACTTTATAGCTTTGGAGTTTGACCATGTGATAGGCCAAAAGAAAGCTGACATCGCACAAATGATTGGAGCAACGGCAAAGTTTACCGTTCAGGATGTGAAAGATGAAATTACCAAATGTGAGGTGCGTTGTGGAAACTGTCACCAAAAGAAAACTACGGCGCGTGCTAATGGATTAGAGTCTACCCATCAAGAAACAAAAGAGTTCCAGAGTTTAGTGTGTCCAAAATGCGCAGGTAGAAAGACGCGGGCAGCAGTAGTGTGCTATGATTGTTCTCGTCAAGAAATTTCTGAAATGACCGATAAGAAGTATGGTAACTTGGAAAATCTTTTGATACAATTGCGAGAAACCAGCTTCGTACAGGTAGCGAAAGCCTATAATGTATCAGACACAGCAGTAAGAAAATATTTAAAAACGAAAAAAGTTGACATACAGACACTTCGTGTGTTAGAATAATATCAACAACAAAACATGCGAACGTAACTCAGTTGGTAGAGTACGACCTTGCCAAGGTCGATGTCGCGGGTTCGAGCCCCGTCGTTCGCTCAACATAAATAAATAAAACATGCGGATGTTGCATAATGGTAGTGCCTCAGTCTTCCAAACTGATAGTGCGGGTTCGATTCCCGTCATCCGCTCACAATAACTTAATATATAAATACGCGGATGTAACTCAGTTGGTAGAGTGCAACCTTGCCAAGGTTGATGTCGCCGGTTCGAGCCCGGTCATCCGCTCCATATAACTCAATAATAAGTAATTTCATGCGGATGTTGCATAATGGTAGTGCCTCAGTCTTCCAAACTGATAGTGCGGGTTCGATTCCCGTCATCCGCTCGCAATATAAATAAATATGGAAGCGTGGCTGAGTCCGGCTTAAGGCGCGTCACTGCTAATGACGAGTGGAGTAAAAACCACCGCAGGTTCAAATCCTGTCGCTTCCGCAGTAGAAATCCCTCTCAATTGTTATGGTTGAGGGGGATTTTGTTTTTTAGTATTGGTGTTCTGTTGTTTACTGTGTTATCATTGAGTATGGCTGATTTTTATTCTGATGATCCTGGTGTTATGGTGGAGTATGGTATCCGTGTGACGGAAAATGGTGATACTCGTTTTCTTCCGTTTGGCGATTTCGGTGCTGCCGAGTCTGCGTACTATGATTGGAAGCGGGATGTTCCTGATGGGAATGTTCAGTTTGCTTCTCGCGTGGTGAAGTTTGCTGGGTGGGAGGTCCGTGAGGACCCTGCTGCTGTTCAGCGTGAACTGAATGCGTTGAAAAAGTACAGTTCTTCTGCGGAGGTGTTCCTGTGAGCGGCCTTGAACTGAACAGTGCTGTCGTTGTGGCGGAGTATGGTGTGCTCGTCATGCGAGGTAAAGTTTCTGAGACAATTCCTTGTGCGTCTTTTGCTGAGGCTTGGGAGTTGCTAGATACACTTCGTGTTGAGGAGCCTGACAGCATTGTTGATTTTGTTAGTCGTAGGGTTGAGAAGTCTCGTTGGGGTTTGGTTAATATCCCTGGCGTGTCCAGCTGACGATATTACTTATATGACAAAATTTGATGAGTTGCCTGCTAATGAGCAGGAGGAGCTGCTTGCGTTGCAGGCTGCTCGTGTGGAAATGATTATTGAGCGAACTAATGACTGCTGTGAAGTGTGTCAGAGTGATTGGTTCCGTAACATTGATTACACGAAGGGTAATTTTGTTCGTGTTTCTGATGAGGGTCGTCGTATTTTGAGTAAGATTCTGAATGATGAGCCGTTATCTGAGGATGAGGCTTTACGTTGGAAGAATCATGATTTAAGCTAATTTGATGATTTTTCTCCACTTTGTGAAAGGCTCCCCAGTTTCTCTTGTTAGCTATGAAGTATAAGTGAGGGAAGCTGTTGTAAGCTTTTCGTTAGATTGTTTCGCTGAATACTTACTTTCAGTGAGAAAATGGGGTGGGAACGCATCTGACTTTCGGGTTAGGTGCGTTCCCTTTTTCTGTTTGACAGACGATTATGTGTGTGCTATGATGAGTGTACATTGTGATGATGTGGAGCTGAGCTGCCGGGGTTGCATGTATGTGCTTCTCAGGAAAGTCCGTGCTGGTGCGTAATAACCATGTGGGAGATACAACTTTTAGGTTGTATCGTTTGCACCACTAAGCCTAACTTAAAAAGCAGGGTTGAGGTTCTTGCCAGCAATACCAAGCGTTTCTAGGGTCTTACGCCCCGATGATGAACAGGTAGGTAGCGTAGATAGATGGTAGCTTAAAACAGAACACGGCTTACGGGTTCCACATCATCACTGATCTTGTTAGAAATGGGTTTGTTAGTGTTCCCATTTTGGAGTTATTATGTCTGAACGTTCTGATCGTCCTTGCCGTGCTGCTGATCCAGCTACTTGCCGTTTCCACCAGGGTGGTGTGTTTGCGGATTCTGCTGTTGAGATGTATTACCAGGAGCTGAGTTCTCCGTATTCTTCTGCGGGTCCTACTCATTTCCAGACTGCTGTTGCGAATCGTGATGCGGTTTCTCGTTATGCGCATGAGGTTGTTGCTCGTGTTGAGGCTGGTATTGCTGATAAGAGTATTGATCCGGATAACAAGAAGCGTCTGTTGCAGCAGATTAATCGTTTGTCTCAGGATGTTGAGTTGGAGATTCTGCGTGATGGTGCTATCTCTGGTGAGCATTACAACGAGATGGTGCTTTCTAAGGTGAATAAGCCTATTGCTGAGCAGTTCAATCGTCGTGAAACGTTTGTTGCTCCTGCTGATAATGCGTTGGACCCTGATTCTGATTCAACTGCGTTTGACCGTTCTGCTGCAAGCTTCTTGCTGGCAAAGGGTGAGTGGGTTGAGCAGTACAAGGACACGTTCTATGGCGGTTGGCGTGATTATGAAGCTCGCGCTCATGTTGATGCTTGTGGTGTGCAGTATGTTGGTCAGGCTGAGGAAGACTCTTGGGATTCTTTCTCTGGAACATTTGCTGATGACCCGTTTGATACTGACCATGGTTTGAGTGCTGATGCTGTATGTAATTGTGGTTCTTTGCGAAGTAAGATTCGTGTTGAGGGTTCGTTTACTGATTTGGCTCGTAGTGTTGCGAATTGGGGCTTAAACCGATGAAATGCCGTTCTCGTTTTGGGGTGGCGGGGTGCTCTGCTGGGTCCCGCTGCCCTGAACGAGGAATGCCTGAGCTGTATGTGCCCCGTAATAGTCCTTTGGGTCCGTATTATGAGGCGACGGATAGAAAGCATTTTAGTGGCGGTACGGATGTTCCTGGGTCCAAGTTTTCTAACCCTTTATTGAAGCGGGTTGAGGATGTTGTCCAGCTGCTGTTGGATGAGGGTCGGGATTTGTTTACTGATGATGACAGGGGTGTATTTTTCGTTGAAGATAATGTACCTGAGGAAGCTTTCTTAGATCAGTACCGTTATTTGAAAGTTCATACTGGTGGTACGTTAGGAGCGGTGAAGGCTTCTTCTTTGTCTGATGATACGGTTTTGGATGTCGTTCGAACAAAACCTGGTGCTCATTGCTCGTTGGTTGTTACTGTTGAGGAGCAGCCGTTGACGAATTCTTCTGTGGTGATTGTTGGGGATCATAATGATACTGGGCTACCGTTCATTGTGACTGCATTCCCTGGGGTTCCAACGAAACCTGTTGGTGATGATCGGGTTGACGAGTTGGAGGGTTCTTCTGTTTCTGTGAAGGATGTGAAAAATTTGTTGCAGGTTGACAATTTTTGGATCAATACTCGGTCGTAAGAAATATTTTGATGTAAGTGTTGTGTTTATCCGATAACTGTGTTACTGTTGTTGTATAACACAGTATGCGCGTGTGGCGGAATGGTAGACGCGCCAGCTTCAGGTGCTGGTATCCGAAAGGGTGTGTGGGTTCGAATCCCACCACGCGCACAGTAAAAAGAGGGAACAAACATAATCGTTTGTTCCCTCTTTTGTTTTGCCTGTTTGTGTTGTGTGATACGATATTCAATGTTATTGATTGGATTGTACTGTTATGCCGAAATATGATTTCACTCCTACTGAGGATTTAGTGTTGGAGGTTCTGATTGCTCGTTACCGTTTGGGTGAGCATTTGTGGACTTTTGATTCCAGGTTGACTGCTACTGTTGAACGCTTGGCTGAACGTGGCTGGGTTATGAGTATGCATGGCATTACGGAAAATACTGTTCGTGCTTCGTTGACGGATAAGTCTGTGGCTCAGTGGATTTCGTTTGAGTATGTTCCTCCTGTTGCTCGGGACAGTAAGAAGTTGCGAAAGATTTTCAAGAAGATGTATAAGGAAGCGAAGCAGTTGAAAGAACGTTTGCAAGCTTCTGAGAATAATGTGGAACGATGTCCTGGTGCGTAAGTTCTCTTCATCTACCGATAAATCTTTGCGTAACGCTCTGTAGCTCAGTTGGTTAGAGCACACGACTCATAATCGTGGTGTCGCGGGTTCGAGTCCCGCCAGAGCGACGCGAACAACTGTAAGGAAAAGTTATGTCTTTCAAAATGTTCAACTCATTGACTTCTTCTGTGGAGGAAGTTGTTCCTTCTGATGGTCCGTTGCATTTGTTCATGTGCGGTCCGACTGTCTACGGAAGTATGCATGCTGGTCATGCGAAAACGTATGTGCAGATGGATTTCCTGGTGAGCTACATGCGGTCGCAGTTCCCTGTGAAGTATTTGATGAACATCACGGACGTGGATGATAAGATTATTCAGAAAGCGAACGCTTTGGGTGTTCCGTTTTCTGAGGTTGCTGTTGAGTTTGAGGAGGAGTTCTTCAATGATATGGCTTGGTTGCGGAATTCTCATCCAAACATGGTTGCTCGGGCTTCGGAGTTCATCCCTGAAATTGTGAATCAGATTGAAAGGTTAGCTGCTGCTGGGTTTGCATATCAGTTGGATGATGGTTGGTATTTTGATGCGTTGAAAGCGCGTGGATATCATTCGTTGGCAGCTAATCCTGTGGCTACTGCTGGGGATGATGCACGTAAGCATTCTTCTGCTGATTTTGCGTTGTGGAAGTTGCATAAGCCTGGTGAGCCTGCTTGGGAGTCTTCTTTGGGGTTTGGCCGTCCTGGTTGGCATGTTGAAGACACTGCTATCACCGAGTCTTTGTTCGGTTCTCAGTATGATATGCATGGTGGTGCGGTTGATTTAGTGTTCCCACATCATGAAGCTGAGATTGCTATTATGGAAACACTTTCTGGGAAAACTCCTCTTGCGAAGCATTGGACTCATACGGGTTTGCTGTTGGTGAATGGTGCGAAGATGGCAAAGAGTGCTGATAACTTTATCACGGTGAGTAAGCTTCGTGAGGAGTGGTCTGCTGAGTCTATGCGGTTCCTTTTCTTCTCCAGTCATTACCGTTCCTCCTCTGAGCTATCAGAACATAGCGTACAGACCGCTGAGGGGGCCAGGAGCCGTGTTGAAGCTTTCTATCGTAACGTGCAGGGTGAACAGGATTCTGTGGCCTTAGAAGAGCTTACAGCGGAAGCGAGGATTGAGTTCTTCAAGCATTTGGATGATGATTTCAACACTCCTGAGGCATTACAGGTCCTGTTCACGTATATCAAGACGGTGAATCTATCTGAGGGCGTTCCTGGGAAATCTGCGAAAGCTTTCTTAGATGACATCAATGATTTGTTCAGACTGTTCACTTTTGATGAGCAGAAAAACCTCGCAGCTGACATTCAGGCGTTGATTGACCAACGTGAGCGAGCTCGGCAGGAAAAAGATTTTGCTACTGCTGATAATATTCGTGCAATTCTTACTGCTCGCGGGGTTGCTTTAGAAGACACTCCGAATGGTCCTATCTGGCATCATGTGTGAATTCCGATATAGCAGTGTATGACTGATTATATTTTGTGGGATATTGATGGTGTGTTCAATCCGTACATGGCGACGGATTTGATTGAACGTGGGTTCAGCAGGTATAACCAGGACTGGATTTCTTGGGACTTGGATGTTGTCAATCACGGCCAGTGGATGCGGGAGCTTGAAAGCGCAGCTAATTTTGTTTGGGCTTCTAATTGGGGCGACGAGTCGAACGCTCTTGTTAAATGGTTCTTTTTAGAATCATTGCATTATCCTCATATTCCGTTGAACATGCCTACTGAGCATTCAGGAACCTGGAAGTTGCCTTCTATCAGTGATTGGGTTCGTAACGATGTTGCTCCGGCTGAGAAAGTTGTTTGGGTGGATGATGAGTTGGATGAAGATGCCTTTGTTTGGGCACAACAACGCGGAAACACGCTCCTTCTCAAAACTGACCCTGCTGTGGGCTTGACAAGAGAACATGTTGACACTATTCTTGCTTTTCTCGGACGTTAGAAATACAGACGAGTTTAGATCAAAGGATTATCATGAGAGACGCTTCTGAGTGCCAGGCTAAAGACCCACGCACATGCCCGTATCATGGCGCAGTTATTACCATGAATGAAGCTTTGGCGAGCATGCAAAAGAACGGAACAAATCCGAAAGATTTGGATGCGTATTTTGATTCCCGTAAGAATGTTGAGCTGGCGGAAGAAGAATTCCGTAAACATCAGTGGATGGATGAACTACGTTCTAACCATGCTGCTGCTCCTCAACAGCGTGCTACCCGTCCTCAGCGTAAGCCTTCGAACCGTTCTGAACCGAAAGCTTCTCAACCACGCAGCGGCGGCAAAGGTGGCCAGAGCCGCAAGCAGTATCAGCCTCGTCCAAATCGCCAACCGCTGGTAAAAGCTTCCACTCCGTATTCTATCCAAGACTTCCCGCAGCAGGTTCAGCTTCCTGATGAGACTGGGACTCAGGCATTCTTTACTCGTCATGATAAAGCAGCAGGAGTACCTCACGGTGTCATGTTAGCTGCAAGTCGCCCTATCACTGAGGATGAGCGTGAGCATCTATTGGGACTTCTGCGCTACCAGCACACTGTTTCTACTCGTGAGGACAACAAAGCAAAAACTGTTGAAGAGTCTGATTTGGTGGAAGAGCATTCCAGCAGAAGTGTGTACATGAAAACACAGTTCACTCCGAATGGTGCTGAACTGCGTGAGTTCCATGCTGGGTTGAATAAGATTCTTCAGGAAGGTTCCGTTCCTCGTCGTGATGGTACACGAAAGTTTGAACCATTTGCTAATGATGTGCGTGTAGCGGTTTACTACAAGAACTAACCTAAAACGCCTCCGATACGAAATAGCCGATATTCTTGGTGTATGATTTTCGTCGGAGGCGTTTTATAATGGATAAGAAACAGCGTACTATTGCTGTCGCAGCAGGTAGCGGAGCAGCGGTTTTGGGAATTGCTGTAGCTGTTAGCTTTATCTTCATTGGTCAGGCTCACGATAACGGCTCTCAGGAAGCAACTCAACAGGTTCAGTCTGTGCAGAAAGCCCATCCTGATGCGGAGTTTATTTATAAGAACCCTGGCAATAATCAAGTTGAGTCTTCTGCTGATAACACTGCTGAGACGAAACAGCCTAACAGCAGCGCCCCTTCTGCTTCTCAACAAGCAGCTAATACTACTGTGAATGCTGTACAGGTTGAAAGTCCTTCATATTCAGCTCAGGTGAATAAAGAGGGTAATAAGATCACTGTTTTCAAACAAGGTAGCAACACTCCTGTTCGGGAGTACGATTTTGCTGGGAAACATGTTTCCGCTGGTGAGAAGTTCGTCAACCAGTTGGATTGGGTGACTCCTTCCGTTTTTGCATTCACCTCAGTGGAATCTACTGACGGTAACATGGGTGCACATTTATACGTGTACAGTGTGGATTCTACTAATCCAGTTGCTGATTATGGCACGTATGTACAACAGTGGTTCAGCATGGAGAATGGTAATAGCTACACTATTGCGTATGCGGACACAGTGAACGGTTCACGAACTATTTCTGTTGGTACGGATGGAGCAGCTGCAAAAGCTATTATCCGTGGAGCTGACGGGACATATGGACTTCTTCCATATAAGAATGATGTTGCTGTGTGGTACCAGTCATCTGCAAAGAAAACAACGGTTGTTTCTTTGACAGGTCAGAATGAAACCACTGTTGACGTTGATGGCACAATTTCGTTCCTATACGGTAAGGGTGATGACATCATTGTTGGTACAGATTCAGGCATCTACTCTTGGAATGGTAATAGCTCTAAGAAATTGAAAGGCTATGATAAAGCAGATGAGCCTTTCACGGATACTGTGAAAATTAATGCTGATAAAGGTTTTATTACTCAACAGCACCGTATTAATAGTGAAACCCAGTCAAGCGTTTATTCTGTGGAGAATAATGAACTTGACTGGGTGAACACTACTGATGTTACTGTCTGGTAAGGAACTCTGGCGGTACTGCTTTTGTCAACCAAACACCGTTTTCAGCTTTGAATAGTTCATGACCTGCTGCTAAGAATGGTGCAGTTTCAAGTTTCAGAAGGATAGTTTCACCTTTTCGACGTGCAGCTACCGTTTCCGCTACTTCTACCGTGGGTGAAAGGTGCACAAACTGCCGGCTCATCGGCTTCAATCCTTCGCTGAAGATTGCAGGAAGAAACTGCTCAACAGTTCCGTGCCAAAGAACAGCAGGGGCTTCTGCTGTTTCAAACTCTAACTCAACAGGAAAGCTGTGACCCTGGGCTGCTCGAATGCTTCCGTTCCGAACAGTAAACCGCTGCTTGCTGTCGGCAGAGACAACGGCAAGAACTTCAGATTCTGGAACCTGCAATGCAGCAGCGAAAACAGGCAGCTCAATCCAGCCAGAGGGGGTCAGGGTCAGACCTGCGCTCTCTGGCTTGTGTCGAAGCAAAAATGACATCTTTTTGCTGAGTTCAGTGTTTGTCATACATTTATCCTATCAGAAGTTTGTTCTGTTGTATAGTTGGAATATGCGAAATTTTTTGGAACGGAACAAATTAGTACTAATAGTGCTTGCGTTTCTTCTTGTCATCGGAGTTGGAGGGTATATTTTCTCCCAATCTTCACAACCTAACCAATCAGCAAACTTTGCCTGGAACACGAAAACGCAACGGAATATTACGCCGTTTGGCGTTGACTCTTCTATTCTTCGGGACAAGTATGGGTATTATATCAACGCTGATAGTTACTATCCTTTGTATACACAGAAGTCAACAGGATGTGAAATTTTAGGAAAGATTGATAACACTCAGGTCACTGCTGGCAATGAGGAAGCAGCTTCTCAACAGCTGGTGACTGAGGTTACTGGTGTGCAAAAAGCTAGCCAACGAAGCATCCGTTTCGGTCAGCAGAAAATTGTTCCCGTGAAGCTTTCTGAAACAAATGCTGGTGGGAAGTATGTTGCTGCATTCGGTCGTGTGTTCAATCAGGAGCATTTACAGCTGGAAGTTACTGTTACATGCGATAGCGATGCGAAACGTACGAAAGCTTTAAATGAAGCTTTGGATAGTTTTCAGATGGTTCAAGCTTCTTCTGGATATTAAAATTGCGAAAAATCACTTCTCTCTGATTTTTCTGTTAGAGTATTAACAACTTGATTCACATCAGGTTCACATCTAAATATTGTTCTTCCGTTGGATTCTGACAGATTCAATGGAGGCGTTGGGCGAAGTGGAATTTTGGCGACTGTCAGAGTTAAAAGGAAACAGCTGACAACGATAAAAACAGCAGACATGTAGTGTAATAGGCAGCACATCACCGTAATGTTATGAGATTGGTGAAGGTCCAGGTTCGAATCCTGAGTGTCAAGGCGGAAACTTCGGCATGCAACTAAGACCGGAGTGAAAACCTCCATTGAAAGGCTCCTACTGTTCTTTGGTAGGAGCCTTTCTTCTATTAATCAGCAGTTAGATATAACATGTTGAAAGGAAACCCCATGACTGAATCCACCCAAAAATGCCGCGCAAAAGGCGGGCCTGCTGGCTGCACTGATCCTCGTTGCCCTGAACGCCAACAGTATTTAGCAGAAATTGTTCCAGCTGAGTATAAAGCGTTAGCGAAACTTCGTAAACCTGTCGCGCCAAATGCTTGGAGTGAGAAGGATACTGTCCTGTTCAAAACCATCCATGGATCACGACTGTATGGCTTAGAACATGCAGACTCCGATGATGATTTCTACATTGTCACTCCAACAGTGAAAGCAAAGAAATTGTCACTGAAAAATGCCAAACATAAGATTGATGGGAACCTTGATACTCTCAGTGTTGACTTCGCCACTTTTGTAATGTTTGCGCAGAAAGGAACCCCGCAGGCTCTGGAAACAATGTTTTCGCAGAAAGCAGAGAGTCCTTTCTTTGAAGAGTTCCGTCAGAGTTGGTTCGCTTCTGACCCAGCTGTCATCACAAAGTATATTCAAACAATTCATAATTTTTCTATGAATGAAGGTCCTAAACAGGAAAAATATAAGCGCCATGCGTTGCGTCTGTCAATGAACCTGGATGAGTTGGTTCACACTGGACGTTTCAATCCTACCTTGAACCCTCACCAAGTTGATACTGTTCGTCGCTTGTCTAAGCTTCCTGAAAAGCGTTACCTGACCGAGTTGAATGCTACGAACCCGTTTGATTTATATTGGACTCACGACTGATGAGTAACCCTCTGAAAAATTCTATCAAAGGTGCGATGAATAATTGCACTGCGAAGAATGGTCCAGCTTCTTGCCGGTATCATAGCAAACAGTTTACTCAAAATCCTGAGCTTGCTCGTTTTAAATCAATGGCAGATATCTTCATGCGAGTTGAGGAAGATTTAGCGCCGAATGAATACATTCCAGCAGCTTATAAAAGCAAAAAAGACAAAGATAACAAGCGGCTCGCTTTTTATTTCAAAGCTGGTGATGTGTACGAGACTATGCCTCGAGATTATAAAAACGCTGTGCATGGTTATGCTGACGAGTATGGTAGCAATAAGATAAGAACAGTTCTGATGAACCCAGGTGCTGAGTATAACTTCAATGGAGTTTCTATGGATTCAATACGGAAGGATATTGCTTCATTAGATGCGACTATTGATGAATATGGTGATGATGTAAGTTCTATAGAACTATGGCGGGGAGTAAAAAGTCTGCGTTACGAATTAGAGAATATTTCAGTCGGTTCAACGTTTAATTCTCCGAGTTTCACATCTACCAGTGAAGATATTGAAACTGCTGTTTCTTTTACGACCGAAGATTCTCCTATCTTATTGAAGATATCAGCGAAGAAAGGTTTTCGTTTGGGAGGCTACCATACGTCTGAGCGAGAAGTGCTCTTAGCTCGTGATACTCAATTCAAAGTAAAGAAAATTACCGAGAACGTTCATGTGGAGAAAACTGAAC
>Ga0308163_10001371_pt1 | contig 27083 bp, 28 predicted proteins | sample PhyTR1_FD_201037 | JGI IMG/M metagenome (GOLD analysis project Ga0308163, IMG submission 201037) | Phyllosphere microbial communities from UC Gill Tract Community Farm, Albany, California, United States - DLSLT.R1 | ecosystem: Host-associated > Plants > Phyllosphere > Unclassified | place: USA... | reverse complement strand
AGCAACTCCAGCAGGAGTATCCCGCCTTCCGTGACTGCCTGCCACTGTCGATCGGTATCGACAAGCAGTTGCAGGCACGCATGCCGGGCCTGGACAAGAAAACGATGCGCGCCGCCCTCGGCATCCATACCGGCTCGATGCGCTACCTGCGCGCGATGGAAAAAGCCAAGGTCCGCTTTGACCTCGACGGCACCGCCGGCGCCGAAGTGCCGGAAGCGCACCGTCTGCACGCCAAAGAGCAGTTGCAGCAGCGCTTCAAGAAGGAAGCCGACCGCAAGAAGGCCGAGCGCGACGCTGCCCTTGAAGAAGAAAACAACCGCAAGCGCCAGGAAAAGCTGCAGGCGCTGGCGTCCAAGTTCTCGAAGACTTGAATTCGGGCGACGCCTTGAAGCACGTGGTCGCAGATGGCCTGCAAGCCGATCTGTCACCCGAGCTGCCCGCCTACATCGGCATCGACCCGGCCCATGTGCGGCTGGTGCGCTCCGATGCCGACGCGCAGCAGGCGCTCGCGGCGCTGCTTGCGGCCGACGTCATCGGCTTCGACACCGAATCCAAACCAACGTTCGCCAAGGGCGAAGTCTCGACCGGGCCGCACCTGGTGCAGCTGGCCACCGACGAGTTCGCCTTTCTCTTCCAGACCGCCACGCCCGCTGGCAACGCCCTGGCCTTCACCGTTCTGGAACCCGTGCTGGCCTCCGGCAGCATCCTCAAGGTAGGTTTTGGTCTGGGTGACGATGTCAAGCGGCTGAAGTCCAAATTCGGCATCGAGCTGCGCAATGTGCTCGATCTGTCGACAGCTCTGCGCCGGCGTGGTGAGAAGAATCCGCTGGGCGCAAAGAGCGCCGTGGAACGCTTCTTCGGTCAGCGCCTGCAAAAATCCAAGCGCATCACGACCACCAACTGGTCGCTGCCACATCTGTCGGACAAGCAGTTGCAGTATGCGGCCGACGATGCGCATGCAGCGCTGCGGATCTACCGGCGCTGGAAAGCGGAAACGCCGGCAGCCTGAATCCCGCGGCGTTCAATATTCGCGCTATCATCGTCAGCGTCCATGCTGCCGGTGAATCCATGATGTCTCGATGTTTCCGTTGGCCCGCCACTGCGCTATGGTGTTCGGTAACAATCGTCGCCAACGCTGCGCCCCAACCCGTTCCCGACACCCTCACCCAGCGCCTGCTCGCCTGCGCCACCTGCCACGCGCGCGCCGATGCGCGCGGCAACCCTGTCAACGACAGCTTCTATCCGCGCATCGGCGGCAAGCCGGCCGGCTACCTGTATCACCAGCTGCGCAACTTCCAGGATGGCCGGCGCCACTATCCCGTGATGACGTACCTCACTGAGTACCTGCCCGACGCCTACCTGCGCGAGATTGCCGCGCATTTTGCGGCGCAGGCGCCGACCGTGCTGCCGCCCACGCCCATGAACCTGTCACCCGCGCAGCGCGAACGCGGTCGCCAACTGGTGCACGAGGGCGACCGGGGGCGCGCCATCCCGGCCTGCATCGCCTGCCACGGCGCGCGCCTGACCGGCGTGCAGCCCGCGATCCCAGGCCTGCTTGGTCTGCCGCGTGATTACGTCAACGCGCAGTTCGGCGCTTGGCGCAACGGCGTGCGACGCGCCCATGCACCCGATTGCATGGGCCAGGTGGCCGCGCGCCTGTCGCCCGACGATGTCGCCGCCGTCTCGGGCTGGCTGGCGGCGCAGCCAATGCCGGCCGACCCGCGGCCGGCCGATGCCGCACCCCGGCCGCTGCCCATCCTCTGCGGTAGCGCGCCATGATGAAGACCGTCCGCATCAGTCTGCTGGCAGTGGTCGTCATCGTCGGCGTCGCGATCGCCCTGGCATGGCCGCGCGCCGACTTCGTGCCGGCCAGTTCGCCCTCCGCCTGGGCGTCCACGCCCGCCAACATCGCGCGCGGCGCGTACCTGGCGCGGGCCGGCGACTGCATTGCCTGCCATACGGCGCGTGGTGGCGTGGCGTATGCGGGCGGGCGCGCACTCGATACGCCGTTCGGGCGCTTTTATGGCCCGAACCTCACGCCCGACCGCGACACCGGCATCGGCGCCTGGAGCGCCGACGACTTCTGGAACGCGCTGCACAATGGCATCGCACCAGGCGGCCGCCTGCTGTATCCGGCCTTCCCGTACACGAACTACACGAAGGTCACGCGCGCCGATGCAGATGCACTGTATGCGTACTTTCGCAGCTTGCCGCCGCAGCGCCAGGCAAACCGGCCGCACGACATCCGCTTCCCGTATGACCAGCAGGCATTGCTGGCCGGCTGGCGCCTGCTGTACTTCCGGCCCGCCGAATACGCAGCGCAACCGGCGCGCAGCGCCAGCTGGAACCGGGGCGCCTATCTGGTCGAAGGCCTTGGCCATTGCAGCGCCTGCCACAGCACCCGCAACAGCCTGGGCGCGGCGGATGGCGCGCTGGCCGGTGGCATGATCCCGACCCTCGGCTGGTACGCGCCGTCGCTGACCGCCAACCACGAGGCGGGCCTGGGTGACTGGCGTGATGCCGATATCGTGGCGCTGCTGGGTACCGGCATCTCGCCGCGCGGCGCGGCAACGGGGCCGATGGCCGAAGTGGTGGCGCGCAGCCTGCAGTACCTGACACCCGACGATCTGGGCGCGATGGCGGGCTACCTGAAGTCGCTTCCCGCCACGCCCGTGCGTGCGCAGCCCACGCCGGCATTGCTGCCTGCCGCTGAACAGGTGCTGGCCGAAGGTGGCCGGATCTACGCGGCGCAATGCGCGGCATGTCATGGGGGCGATGGCAAGGGACGCATGCCGGCCTACCCGCCACTGGCCGGCAACCGCGCCGTATTGATGACGCCGGCCGTGAACGCGATCCGGATGACGGTCAACGGCGGCTTCCCGCCCGGCACACGCGGCAATCCTCGGCCGTACGGGATGCCGCCGTTCGGGCATGAACTCGATGATGCGCAGGTGGCGGCGGTACTGAGCTGGATCCGGGCCAGCTGGGGCAATGCCGGCGCGCCGGTCACGGCGACCGAGGTCAATCGCTATCGGGCGGTGTCGCTCGACTGACCCGCCAGAGACTCACACCATATCGGCAAACGCCACCCGATCGGTGGTGGCGTTGCGTGCATCCTCGAGGCGCACCTTGTGCGACGCCAGCAAACCTTCGAGCGAGGCATTCATCGTGTGGCAACCGGCATCGATGCCGCGATTCATGTGCGCGCGGATGCTGCCCAGGTCCCCTGCTTCGAGCATGCGCACGACGGCCGGACTCGGGGTCAGGCATTCGGTGGCCAGGTGATAGCGGTTGCCCTCGACAGATGGCAGCAGTGCCTGGCACAGTACCCCGCGCAGTGCGTGGGCCAGCGCTTGCGCCTGCGCGTCCGTGTTGCCCAGCAGGCGCAGCATTTTTTGCAGGCCCAGCTCAGTCGAACGCGCATGCAGCGACGCCAGCACCAGCGGGCCGGATTCGGCCAGCGCCAGCGCTTCCTGCGCCGTCTCGGCGTCGCGGATCTCGCCGATGACGATCACGTCCGGCCGCTCGCGCAGCGCGTCAAGAGCGCCCAGATAGTAGCTGTCGACATCGCCGTCCTCGCCCACTTCGCGCTGCGTGATGATGCAGCGGCGCTGCGGGATCAGCGTTTCGACCGGGTCTTCGATGGTGATGATATGGCCCGACCGGTGGCGGTTGATCTCGTCGAGGATCGACGCGATCGTCGTCGACTTGCCCTGGCAGGTGTCGCCGATGATCAGGACCAGGCCGCTGGTCAGGCTCGCGAATTCGCGCTCGTCGTCCCACAGGCCCAGGTCGGCCAGCGGGATCGGCTCTTTCGGGAAGCGGCGGATCACGCAGCCGATCCGCTTGCCGCCCTGGAAACGGAAGCAGTTGGCGCGGATGCGCGCCGTGTGCAGGTCAATGGAGCGGTCGAACGCGCGCGAGGCGATGCGCTGCGGCCAGTTCGGCTCGATCACATCAAAAAATTCTTCCAGCTCTTCCTTCGTGATCGGCGAATCGGTCACCGCCACCAGGCCCTTCGGCTGGCGCAGCATCAAGGGGCTGTTCTGGTGGATGATAATGTCCGAAAACACCAGCTTCGAGTTCAGCAGATGCAGGATCTGCTGGACCAGCGTTTCGAATACCGGATGGTCTTCGTTCTCGATATACGACAGGGTGGGAATCTGCGAGGACTGGTGATGTTCCATCTGGCCGATGCTGGTAAAAGATCAAGTGTCGACCATTATAGAACCCAAATATTGCAGAAAAGAAAAAAATCTTCAGCGTGACATACTAGCAACAATGCGTTCGCCGAACACCGTGATCGTCACCCCGAGCACCACCACCAGCGCACCCGCAATGCGCACGCCGGACACCTTTCTCGTCGCCATATTGATCAGGCCAAAGTGATCGATCGCCATTGAGCTGAGCAGCTGACCGGCAATCACCAGCACGATCAGGCTGAGCAGCCCGATGCGCGGCGCCAGGAACACGGTCCCGAACACGAACGCCGCACCGAGAAAGCCGCCCAGGAACTTCCAGGCGGGCTGCGACGGCAAGGCGGCCAGCGTCGCGCCCAGGCCACCGACGCCGCTCTTGGCCAGCGCCACCGCCAGCAGCACCGCCGTGCCGCAGCTGAACGACACCAGCGCCGCCATCATCGAATTGGCCCCGATCGAATGGGCCAGCTGGCTGTTGATCGCCGCCTGCACCGACATGGCCATGCCCACACAGAAGGCCATCGCCAATAAAATCACGTTCATTGCACTACTCCGTAGCAAAAAGCGCACTATCTTAGTGCATCTTGCGTGGGCGTGTTGGATCATCGGAGCACGCGGCTTAATCCGCACAGTGGCATTTCACACCACGCCGCGCGCAGTCTGTCGCAAACGGCTCGGCAGCAAGAGGCCATCCTGCCAGGATGTGCAGCATTCCCACCGCCTTTCAAGGAGCCCTGCCATGCCGCGTCACGCCTATTCCACCCCTGCCCTGCGCGCCCTGATGCTCGCCGCCGTCCTCGCCTGCACCATCGCGCCCCCGACGGCCATGGCCTGGCCATTCGGCAGCGAACAGGTCGAAGGCAATGGCAACGTCACGCGCCAGGCGCGCAAGGTCGAGTCGTTCAATGGCATCGCGCTGGGTCTGCCGGGCCGGCTGGAACTGCGCAATGGAAACGTCGACAGCGTCACGGTCGAGACCGATGACAATCTGCAGGCGCTGATCGAGACGCGCGTCGAAGACGGCATGCTGCGCATCCGTCCCGCCAAACGCAACCTGAACCTGCGCACCCGCAACCTCAAGATCGTCGTGACGGCGCGCCAGATCGATCGTCTGTCGCTGGGCGGCTCGGGCTCCATCGATGCGGATGTCCTGCGCGGCAAGCGCCTGGACCTGGACGTCGGCGGCTCGGGCAAGATCCAGATCGCGCGTCTCGAAGCCGAGACGGTTTCGGCCAGCGTGGCCGGCAGCGGCGACCTGCGCGCCGATGGTGGCGCGGTACGCGACCTGTCGGTGTCGATCGGCGGTTCGGGCAATGTCGACCTGGGCAAGATCGGCGCCGATTCGGCGCGCGTGAGCATCGCCGGATCCGGCGATGCGACGGTGTGGGCAAAGAATGACCTGCGCGCGAGCATCGCCGGGTCGGGCGATGTCGGCTATTACGGCGATCCGAAGGTGAGCCGCAGCGTGGCGGGCTCGGGGGAAGTGCGGCGCATCGGAAACGCGCCGCGCTGATGGGGCAGGCGCCGCTGCGCTCAGCAGCTCAGCGGCTCAGTGGCTCAGTGGGCGGCGTGGCCCGCGTGCGCACCGTGCGCATCCTGCGCTGCCGGCTTGCCGCTGTGCGTCAGCGGCATGACCGGCAGCGTCACTTTCACTTCCTGGCGCTTGGCGGCGGCATCCTGCACCACCAGGGTCAGCTCGACGTTCTCGCCTTCTTTCAGCTGGCGCTTCAGGTCCAGCAGCATCACGTGGTAGCCACCCGACGCCAGCACGACCGGCTTGCCGGCCGGCAGATCGATGCCCTTCACCTGACGCATGCGCATCACCTGGCCTTCCATCGCCATCTCGTGAATCTCGGCGCGGCCAGCCACTGGCGTGCGCACTTCGAGCAGGCGCGCAGGCGTGGCCGATTGCAGCTGCATGAAGGCGCCCGTGCTTTTCTGGGCCGGCACGGTGGCGCGTACCCAGGGTTCGGTGACGGTGACCTGGGCCAGCGCGGAGACGGAAAACAGGCCCGCGGCAAGCGCGGCGATCAGGTGACGGGTCATGGCAATCCTTGGCTAGTTGAAGTCAGTGAAAAATACAATCTTACACTGCGCCGCGCAAGGCTTCACGCTCGACCAGCACCGTGTCGGTGCCGTCGGTCAGCCACACCTGGCCATCCTGGATCGTGCATTGCAGCGCCATCGAGCGCGACGCCATTTTCTCGAGCTGGGCGCTGATGTCGGCCGGGATGTTGATCACGCTGACGTTCTTCGCGCGCTCGATCTTGTTGGCAATGCCCTTGAACCAGATGCTGCTCGTCGCGCTGTAGCTGTAGACGATCACTTTCTCGGCCCGACCGGCTGCCTTCAGCAGGCGCTTTTCGTCGGGCTGGCCCACTTCGATCCACAGGTCGATGGCGCCGGTGAGGTCCTTGAGCCACAGGGCCGGCTCGTCGACGTCGAACAGGTCTTTCGTGAACGCCAGCGCCGGGTCGGCGTGCAGCGCGTAGGCCAGCACGCGGATCATCACGCGTTCATCGGTCTCGGACGGATGCCGGGCGATCGTCAGGCTGTGTTCCTGGTAATAGTTGCGGTCCATGTCGGCAATCGACAGGTCAGCCTTGTAGATGGTCGCTTTGATAGCCATTGGTGCGGTGCTTTGAACGGATTGATCGGTAGAGGAACCCGCTATTGTCGCATGCGCAGCGCGCGCCGGGCGACGGCGCGGTATAGACTTCCTGGCACAGATCATTCAACCAGCCAGGGAGACCCGCATGACCGACACCTTTCCACCCAATCAGCAATTCCTGCTCGCTGCCCGCCCGGTCGGGCTGCCGCAGGCCCACGACTGGCAACTGCACGAACAGGCGGTGCCGGCGCCCGCTGAGGGCGAGATCGTGGTCAAGGTGCTGTACCTGTCGCTCGACCCGGCCATGCGTGGCTGGATGAACGAAGGCAAATCGTATATCCGGCCGGTTGCCATCGGCGAAGTCATGCGCGCCGGCGGGCTGGGCCTCGTGGTGGCGTCGCGCTCGCCCCGCTTTGCGGTCGGCGACCATGTCGCCGGCGGCACCGGCGTGCAGCGCTACTGGTCCGGCCCGGCCGACGACAAGAACGCCGGCTTCGTCAAAATCGATCCGCGTATCGGTAACCTCACCGCATGGCTGAACCTGCTCGGCATGCCGGGCATGACGGCGTACTTCGGCCTGCGCGAGGTCGGTCAGGCCAAGGCGGGCGACACGGTCGTGGTGTCGGGCGCCGCCGGCGCCGTCGGCATGACCGTGGGCCAGGTCGCCAGGCGCATGGGCTGCCGCGTGGTCGGCATTGCGGGCGGCGCCGAGAAATGCCGCTTCGTCGTCGAGCAACTGGGCTTGGATGCCTGCATCGACTACAAGGCCGGCGGCCTGCACGCGGCGCTCAAGCAGCATTGCCCGCAGGGCGTGGACGTCTATTTCGACAATGTCGGCGGCGACATCCTCGACGCTGTCCTCACGCGCATCAACATGAAAGCCCGGATCGTGATCTGCGGGGCGATCTCGCAATACAACGCCACGGCGCCCGTGAAGGGACCGGCGAACTACCTGGCGTTGCTGGTGAACCGCGCCCGGATGGAGGGCATGGTGGTGTTCGACTACGCCCCGCGCTACCACGAGGCGGTGGCCGAACTGGGCGCGTGGCTGGCGGCCGGCGAAATCACCAGTCACGAGCACGTGGTAGACGGCTTCGAACAATTCCCGCAGGCGCTCCTGATGCTGTTCGAAGGGCGCAATCTGGGCAAGCTGGTACTCAAGGTGGCCGACGCCTAGTCGCACCAACACCGTCTCTGGCCGATTCTTAAGTGAAAACGGCGGAACTAACGCTCACCACGTTTCTCTAAACACGAGAGCGCATCCTGTGTGCGCTCGTGGCATCGGGCACGACCTCTTCCACTGACAGCCCCACGGGCACAAGGAGATCGACATGGCGACGAGCAAAGAGAACGGCAGCAAAGAGACGGCCACCGGCAGTGCCCAGAAAAGCGGGCAACCGGCCAAGCGGGGTTTTGCGGCAATGGACCAGAACCAGCAACGTGAAATCGCCAGCAAGGGCGGCCAGGCGGCGCATCAAAAAGGGACGGCGCACGAATTCGATTCCGAAGAAGCGCGCCGCGCCGGCCAGAAAGGAGGCGAAGCCGTCAGCCGCAACCGCGCGCACATGGCCGACATCGGCCGCAAGGGTGGCGAAAGCCGGCAATCGGCGCAGCGCGCGGCGGCAGCGGCCATGGCCGACAAAGGCAATCGCCAGAGCAGCAAGGACAGCTAGCCCCTGGCAGCGTCGTTCCCCGGTGCTGCGGGAACGACGCTTTTGCGCGGCGTCGCCCGCAGCGCGTTTCTCTCTGTTCGCGGCAGCGGCTTGCATCGGCAAGGTATTGCATCTGGGCCCTGGCCCAACATCCAGGCACAGCGCCACCCCCTGTGGTACATTGCCCGGCTTATGCACACCCTGAAATACCTGACCGCCTACCCCGAGCAACTGCGCACGCAGGTCAGTGGCCTGATCGCGCAAGACCGCCTTGGCGACACGCTGCGCCAGCGCTATCCGGCGCCGCACGGCATCCGCACCGACCGCGCGCTGTACGACTACGTCCAGGACCTGAAGGACGAATACCTGCGCCAGGCCGCGCCGGTGTCAAAAGTCGCCTTCGACAGCAAGATCCAGGTGGTCCAGCATGCGCTCGGGCTGCACACGGCCATCTCGCGCGTTCAGGGCGGGCGCCTCAAGGCCAAGCACGAGATTCGCATCGCCAGCCTGTTTCGCGATGCGCCGCTGCCATTCCTGCGCATGATTGCCGTGCACGAACTGGCGCACCTGAAAGAAAAAGAACACGACAAGGCATTCTACAAGCTGTGCTGCTGGATGGAGCCGGCCTACCACCAGCTGGAGCTCGACGTGCGGCTGTACCTGACCTGGCTCGATCTGGCGGGTGCACGCTTGTGGAACGCCGAACCAGCACCACGATCGCGTTGATGTTACCATGTGCAATTATCGTTGCACAAACGCAACAAAATCTTTGCCATTCGTCTGTCCTGTTGAGCACCGCTCGACATTGCGGGTACGCTTCGCTAGAGTCCTCGGATTCCAGTCCGGCGTTACCCGACAACGCACAGGCCCATGGCGCCAACCTCACATCACATGCTTTCGCACTATTTTTCTGGCACGCTATTGCCTGCCGCATTTGCCACTTGTATGCTCGCCTGCATGCCGTTGTATGCACACGCGCAGACACAAGAACAGGCACAGGCCGCCGACCCGGCGCCTGACATGGCTGCATCTCCCACGTGGAAGCTGTCCGGCTTCGGCACGCTCGGCGTGGTCCATTCGAACAGCCGCGAGGCCGATTTCAGCTCGTCCATCCTGCGCGCCAGCGGCGCCGGCGTGTCCGGAGCGTGGAGCCCGGACGTCGACAGCCGCCTCGGCGCCCAGCTCGATGTCAGCCAGGGCGACTGGTCGGGCGTGCTGCAGGTGATCAGCGAGCAGCGCCTCGACCGCAGCTACCATCCGCGGATCGAATGGGCCAACATCAAGTACCAGATGACGCCCGATCTTGCCGTGCGCGTCGGCCGCATCGCACTGCCCGTCTTTCTGGGCGCTGAATCGCGCAAGGTCGGCTACACCATTCCATGGGTACGCACGCCGGTCGAAGTCTATGGCGCATTGCCGATTTCAAGCAGTGACGGGGTCGATGCCACCTGGCGCTGGAACGCGGGCGCGGTACGCCACGCGACGCAGGTGTTTTCGGGCAGTACCGACCAGGATCTGGGCTACGGCCTGCAGATCGATGCCGAACATATCCTGGGCCTGTCGCACAGCATCGACTATGGCCCCCTGACCGTACGCCTGTCGGCAGCGCGCGCGCGCCTGAACACCGACATCGCCGCCGACCTGTTCGCAGGCCTGCGCATGTTCGGCCCGCAGGGCCAGATGCTGGCCGAGCGTTACGCCATCGTCGACAAGCGCGTGTCGATGATCAGCGCCGGCGCCAGCTACGACCCTGGCGCCTGGTTCGTGACCGCCGAAACGGGGCGCACCCGCACCGACTCCCTGCTCGGTGGCGGCACCTCGGTGTATGTCGGCGCCGGCTGGCGCCAGGGCGCATTCACGCCCTACGTCGGTTATGCGCAGATCCGCGCCGACGTGGCGACGTCCGACCCGGGCCTGTCACTCCAGGGCCTGCCCCCGCCGGTCGCCGCCGGCGCGGCCCAGATCAACGGCGCGCTGAACACGCTGCTGGCGACGATTCCGATCCAGACCACCTGGAGCACCGGCGTGCGCTGGGACGTTGCTACCAACGTCGCCGTCAAGCTGCAGTTCGAGAGCGTGCGGCCGCGCGGCGGCTCGCGCGGCACCCTAATCAATTCCACGCCTGCGTTTCGTTCGGACCGCACGACCAACGTGACCAGCATTGCGCTGGACTTTGTCTTTTGACGCCGATGAAAACACGCCTCGGTACCTATTCCCGCCACATGCTGGCCCTGTGCACGCTGTGCCTCGTCGCCACGAGCGCGTCGGCCGAACTGGTCGTCATCGTCTCCAGCCGCAACCCGAACCCGGTACTCAACGCCGAGCAGGTCAGCGCCATCTTCCTCGGCCAGACGGGCCGTTTCCCGGATGGCGCGGCCGCCGTCGCCATCGACCAGGGTCTGGGCGCAGCGCAGCGCGACCTGTTCTATCGCCAGCTCACCGGCAAGACCCCGGCGCTGCTCAAGGCCCACTGGTCCAAGATGGTATTCACCGGCCGCGGCCAGCCGCCGCGCGAAGCCGCGAGCGACGCCGCCGTGCGCCGCATGGTGGCCGACAACCCGTCGATGATCGGCTATATCGAGCGCGCCGCGCTCGACCCGTCGGTGCGCCCGGTGCTGGTGCTGCAGTGAGCACGCCATGAACATGGTCGCGCGTCCCACCGGACCGGCGCTGCCTGCCGACGGCGAGCCGTCGGCGGGCGCCCGACGCACGCGCGGCCTGCTCGCGCGCTGGCTTGGTCTGGCGCTCGAGACGCACATCTCGCTGCCGCTGTTTGCGCTGGCGCTGCTGGGCGCGATGTGGTTCGGCACCCTGCACGTGATCGAATCGGAACGCCGCGCCGCCGTCGTGGCCACGCGCGACGCTACCCAGGAACTGCTCGACACCTATGAGGCGCAACTGGCGCGCAGCCTGAGCGCGATCGACCAGACCCTGCGCGTGCTCAAGTATGCGGTCGAGCAGAATGGCCCGACCGGCGCCCTGCCCGCGCTCGCAGCCAAGGGCCTGCTGCCGCCCGGCCTCGTGTTCCAGGTCGAGATCAGCGACGCCAGCGGACACATCGTCGCCAGCAATCCCGCGTCGAAGAAGCATGACCTGGCACGCACGGCCTGGTTCGAATTTCATCGCCAGACCCGCGACGACGTGCCGTTTGTCAGCCTGACCAGCCTGGGCGACGGCTCGCAGGAGCCGACTGTCCACTTTTCGCGCCGCATCAACGATGCGGCCGGACGCTTTTCCGGCGTGGCGGTTGTCGCGCTCGACCCGGCCTATTTCACCAGCGGCTACGAACGCTCGCGCCAGGGCGACCGCGGCCTGCTCGGCATGGCGGGCACCGACGGCGTGCTGCGCGCATTGCGCATCGGCGAAACGGTGTCGTGGGGCCAGCGCTTCACGCCGGGGGTGAACGGCGGCGTGACCGCCGGCACGGGCGCGCGCGGCGCCCCCGTGCTCGAAGACGAGGCCCGCGCCATCGCCAGCCGGCCGATGAACAGTTTTCCGCTGGTCGCGGTAGCCGGGCTGTCCGAAGCCGAACAGATGACCGGGTTCTACCAGGGCCGGCGCGCCTGGCTGTTGGGTGCCGGCGCGGCCAGTGCGTTATTGATCGCCGTCGTGATCCTGGTCAGCGCCTGGTCATGGCAGCTGGCCAAGGCGCGCCGGCGCGAACGGCTGGCGCAGGAAACCTACGCCGCCGCGTCCGAAGCCAGTCCTGACGCCTTCTTCGTGCTGCGCACCGTGTTCGGCCCGCGCGGTGAGGTGCGCGATTTTGTCGTTGCCACCACCAACAGCCGCGCCGAACGCTTCACCAGCCTGACCAAGCACCAGATGGCCGCCAAGCCGATATCGGGCCTGCTGCCACCATCGATCAGTCAATCCGTCTTCGACGATCTGGCGGCGGTGGCGCGCGACGGCATTGCGCGCGAAACGGAATGGCAGGCGCAGACCCTGCCCCAGCCAGGTGTCTGGCTGCACCGCCAGGCGGTGGCCGTCGAGGATGGCGTGGTCGTGATCGTGCGCGACATCACCGAGCGCAAGATGGGCGAGCAGCGCATCCGCCACCTTGCGCACCACGACGACCTGACCGGTTTGCCCAACCGCAGCCTGCTGCGCGAGCGCCTGGGGCAGGCCATCGTGACCGCCGCCGAAGCGGGCCGCGCGGTCGGCCTGGCGTTCATCGACCTCGATGGCTTCAAGCTGGTCAACGACACGCTGGGCCACAATGCCGGCGACGAACTGCTCAAGGTGGTCGGTGCGCGCATGCACCGCTGCCTGCGGCGCGAAGATACACTGGCACGCTTTGGTGGCGATGAATTCGTGATCCTGCTGCCAGAGCTGAGCGGCGATCCGATGGCGATCGCGCCGCTGCTCGAGCGGGTGCGCGAGGCCGTCACCGAGCCGGTGCTGGTCGAGGGCCAGGAAGTCCAGGTCAGCTGCAGCGTCGGCGTCACGTTCTACCCGCGCGACGGCGCCAGCGCCAATGCGCTGATGATGCACGCCGACGTGGCCATGTACCGGGCCAAGGAACTGGGCAGCAATAACGTGCAGTACTACGTCAGCGAGATGAACGAAAGCGTCGACGAAAAGCTCGTGCTGCTCGAAGGCCTGCGCGCGGCGATCGACACCTGCGCCGAAGACTATCCGGGCCCGTGCCAGTTTCAGCTGCTGTACCAGCCGAAAGTCGACCTGCGCACGAATTGCCTGTTCGGCGTCGAAGCGCTGATTCGCTGGCACCATCCCGAGCAGGGCCTGGTCTCGCCACTGCGCTTCATCGGCCTGGCCGAAGAAAGTGGCCTGATCGTGCAGATCGGCGACTGGGTGCTGCGCACCGCCTGCGCCCAGGCCCAGGCCTGGCGCACGAGTGGTCTGCCGCCCGTCAGCGTGTCGGTCAATGTCTCGGCGCGTCAGTTCGAAGACAAGCGCCTCGTCGAGCGTGTTGCCGATGCCCTGCGTACCAGTGGCCTGGCGGCCGACGGCCTCGAAGTCGAGGTGACCGAAAGCCTGATCATGCGCGACCTGGGCCGCTCGATCGACAAGATGCGCGAGCTCGAAGCAATGGGCGTGGCGCTGTCGATCGACGACTTCGGCACCGGCTACTCGAGCCTGTCGGCGCTCAAGTCATTCCCGATCAGCCGCCTCAAGATCGACAAGTCGTTCGTCGCCGACCTGGCCGATTCGGCCGATGACCAGGCGATCGCCATGGCCGTGATTTCGCTGGGCCACAAGCTCGACCTGCGCGTGATCGCCGAAGGCGTCGAAACCGAACAGCAACGCGATTTCCTGCGCGCCAACGACTGCGACGAAATGCAGGGTTACCTGTACAGCCGGCCGCTCCCGGCCAGCGACATCGCCCGCCTGCTCGCAGACAGCGCAGGAGACGCGCATGCCCCCTGCGCCGCGTAGCACCGGTACGCCCGCTGCGCCAGCCCATGAGGCGCTCATGCTGCGCCGCATGCGCAACTACTGGATCGCCACTGCCATGCTGTATGTGGCCACCATGGGCCTGCTGGCGGCGCAGGTCGGCGCCGGCTACACGCCGGGAGGGCCCGCGCTGGTGCTGAGCCTCGTCGCCGCATGCGGCACGCTGGCGTTCTATGCCCTGATCCGCTTCAGCACGCGGCTGGGGATCGCGCCCGACATGCTCGCCGCGCTGCAATCGCTGTTCGCCATCGGCTGCACCATCGCCGGCTATGCGATTGCCGGCCCGCTGCGCGCCTCGCTCCTGAGCATGCTGGTGGTGGCGATCGCCTTCTGCACGTTCGCCATGCACCGGCGCCGCGCGCTGCTGCTGGCGGGCGCTGCACTGGCCGGCATGGCCGGCATCATGTGGTATCTGCAGGCCAGCGATCCCCTGAAGCATCCGCCCGCTGTCGAAGCGATGAGTTTCGGCTACCTGGCTGCCGCCCTGCTGGCAACCACGCTGCTGGCCAGCGAAATGACGAAGCTGCGCCGGCGCATGAAGGCCAGCCGGCAGGAGCTGATGGCCGCCCTCGACACCATCCGTACGCTGGCCACGGTCGACGAATTGACATCGCTGGCCAACCGCCGCCACATGAACGAATTGCTGGGCGCCGAAGAACGACGCTCGGCGCCGGCGACCAGTTGCGTGGCGCTGCTCGACCTGGACCTGTTCAAGCAAGTAAACGACCAGTATGGCCACGCCGTGGGCGACGCCGTGCTGCGCGGGTTCGCCGGCGCGGCGCACGGTGCGCTGCGCGAGCATGACACGCTGGCGCGCTGGGGCGGGGAGGAATTTCTGCTGCTGCTGCCGGACGCGACGCCACAGGCAGCGCGCCAGGTGCTCGAGCGCATCGTCACGCGCGTGCATGCGCTGCAGATCGACGGCATGACGCCGGCGCGGCGGATCAGCTTTTCGGCCGGCCTGGCCGAACGCCGCGATGGTGAACCGTTCACGGAAGCGATCAGCCGCGCCGACAAGGCGCTGTACCGCGCCAAGGCGGCGGGCCGCGACCGGATTGAAGTCGCCTAACCTTTTAACTCGTCGGCCGCCGCCGCTGGCAGGCTCGACTCCAGCACGACGGGTACTGCCGCGCGCAGGCGCTGGATCAGCAGGTCGGGATCGCTATCGGCGATCATCAGGTCTTCGTGCTCGGGCCGCACGAACCCTTCAGCCACCTGGTGGCCCACGAACGCACGCAGACCGTCATAGAAACCGTTGACGTTCAACAGGCCGATCGGCTTGGCGTGGATGCCCAGCTGGGCCCAGGTCACCATCTCGAACAGCTCTTCGAGCGTGCCCATCCCGCCCGGCATGGCGATGAAGCCTTCGGACAGGTCGGCCATCATCGCTTTGCGCTCGTGCATGTCCTTGACGACAAACAGGCGCGTGAGGCCCGCGTGGCCGACTTCGCGCTCGACCAGGGCGCGCGGGATGACGCCGGTGGCTTCGCCGCCCAGGCGCAGCACTTCATCGGCAATCACGCCCATCAGGCCGACCTTGCCGCCGCCGTAGACGAGGCTGATATTGTGGTCGACCATCGCGCGCGCCAGCAGGCGCGCGGCATCGGCGTGGACAGGGTTGACGCCGTGCGCGGCGCCGCAGTAGACAGCAAGGGTTTTCATCGTGTGCATTTTCAGAGGAAGTCGGCGCCGGGTCTGGCGTCGGCCGACAGTTTTTTGAGGTAGTCGTCAGACAGCTTCTCGAACAGGACCCGCGTTTCGCCATTCAGGTAGGGCCCGACCATCGACAGCACCTGATAGCAGCCACGCGCTAGGGCATCGGCAATGGCCTGCTGTTCGCTGTACTTGCGGGGGTTGCGCACGTATTCGAACGAAAGCCAGTAGGTTGCCACGACCACCATATTGGTCGCCATGGCGCCGATCTGCTGGTCGGATGCATCGAGTGAACCTTCGCTGCGCAGGTCTTCGCACAGCTGGCGCGCGACCTTGATCTTGTGCGCGTGGATGGCCTTGAAATGCAGTTCGAGCTTGCGGTTGCGCGACAGCAGATCGTTCAGGTCGCGGTAGAAGAAGCGGTAGCGCCAGATCAGCTTGAACATATGGTGCAGGTACAGCCACACGTCTTCCATGTTCGAGCGGCGCCCGGCCGGCACCGTCAGGATGCGCTCGATCTCCGCCTCGAACTGGACGAAGATCGAGTTGACGATATCGTCCTTGTTACGGAAATGGTAGTACAGATTGCCGGGCGAGATATTCATCTCCTCGGCAATGACGGTGGTCGTGATATTGGGCTCACCGAACTCGTTGAACAGCCTGAGCGAGAGCTCGAGGATGCGTTCACGGGTCCGGCGCGGAGCTTTTTGTTGCATGTAGGCCGCTGTTCGTGTTTGTTCCCGCAAGGATATCATCGAACGGTCGTTCTATCGAGCCATCTGCCCGCTGACCGGGCCGGGACTGGCTTTATGCCGTACCGCGCGCGCTCTGCAGGCGGAAGGCTTCGTCGAGCTGCTCGCGCAACGCCCGGGCGCCGAGCGGCTTGATGTAATGGCCATCGGCCACACCGCTCTTGATGGCCGCTTCGATGTCGGTCAGGTCGGGCTGGCCCGACAGCATCAGGCGCACGGTGTTCGGATAGCGCGCCGCTGCTTCGGCCAGCACCTCGGTGCCGCGCATGCCGGGCATGGCCTGGTCGCACAGGATCACCTCGACTGGCTCGTGCGACAGCACCTCGAGTGCTTCCTCGCCCGAACAGGCACTGAGCACGCGGTATGGCTGGCCGATCAGCATGTCGTTGAGCACGCCAAGCATGAAGCGGTCGTCGTCGACCAGCAGCAGCGTACGCGCGCTGGCGATCGGCGCAGCCGCAGCATCGTTTGCGGCCGCTGTGTGGACCGGGGGCGCGGCCTGCGCCGGAGCAGCCGCTGGCGTGGCTGGAGCAGCAGCGGACGCCGGCGCCGTGGGCAGAAAGGCTTCGAGTTCCGCCACGAAGCTTTCAGGTTCGATCGGCTTGCTGATGTAGCCATCGAAACCGGCGGCCAGCACTTTTTCACGGTCACCCATCATCGCCAGCGCAGTCACGGCCAGGATTGGCACATGGGCCAGCGATGGATCGCCCTTGAGCTCGGCCAAGACGGCAAAACCATCCATGCCGGGCAGATTCACGTCGCAGGCGATCAGGTCGGGGCGCTCACTGCGCGCAGCGGCCACGCCGCGGGGGCCATCGGCCGCGCTCAATGGCGCGTGGCCATACGCGCTGAGCAGGAAGGACATCAGTTCGATGTTCGCCGGGTTGTCTTCGATGATCAGGATGCGCGCCACTGGGTGCTCCAAAGGATGCGTTATTGACATCACTGTACCACGCGCGGGCACGCGGTGGCTTCACGTGCGCCGTACGAAACAGGGGGTGCCGGACAGGCCGTTTGAAGCCGCCCGATCTCCGTCATGACAATGGCCAGCACGCGCCGGTTGCGGCCCAGCGCAACGTGGCCGACGCCCCCCAGTTCGATGTTGCGCGCGCCGGCCAGGTGCCCGGACGTCTGGGGCGCCACGATATTGTCGTGATGCGTGTAGATCGACGTGATGCGCTCGCGCGTGGCCGGGTCTTCATGCGCAGCAAGCTCGTGCAGCCATGCGCAGGCAGGACCGTCGATACCCGAGCGCCGCATCTGCGCCGCGTTGACGCCGATCCCGAACGCCGCAAGGCATGTGCCGTGATGCGGCGTGCCGAGCGTGATGACGCGCGCTGCCTGCGCGCTGCCATGACGGCGCAGCCAGGCGCGCGCGGCCAGACCGCCCATGCTGTGGCCGATGACGATGACCTGCTGCGCACCGGCCGCGCACCGCAAGCGTGTCGCGCCCGCGTCGATCGCATCGGCAAAGCCGTCGATGTCGCCGGTGAGCGGTTCCAGGTCGAGCGTGGCGTGGCTGATGCCGGCGGCGTCAAGGCGCGGCGTCAGGTGCGCCCAGTAGCCGCTGTTGCAACCGTAGCCATGCAGCAGCAGGACAGGCGGCGTGCCGCAGGCGGGATGGATGCGCGTGCGGGGCCGCGCGCGCGGCATGTGCCAGGAACTGGTCAGCATGCTGGCGCCGAACTCTTCGCCGAACATCCGCACCGCGGCAGCCATTCCGATCCGGTGTTCGGGCGGCGTCGGGCTGGCAGCGCGCCGGCTCATCACAAAATTGTTCACGTTGATCGCCAGGCGCACCAGCACGATGCTTCCCAGGCCGATGGCGGCGGCTTGCCACGGCCCGGCGCCAGCCCGGGCGGCAGCCACACCGATGGCGCAGGCGACCAGCGCCTGCACGAGCAGGACAAGGCGCAGCAGCTGACGCGAACTCATGCCGGCGCCCTGCCTGAACGGTCGGCGCGGTACGGTGCCGGATCGATGCGGTCGGTGTCCATGGGGCGAGTATAGGCTGGCTGCGGCGACGGCATCAACGGGGTGGCGCGTCCTTCAGGATTGCGCGCGCGATGCCGCGCAGGATATTGACTTCTTCGAGCTCCAGGCCACCGCGCGCGAACATGCGCTTGATGCGCGGCATGAGCTTTTTCGGGTTGTCGGCATTCAGGAAACCGATGGCGACCAGGGCCTGCTCGAGGTGCGCGTACATGCCGTCGATCTGGGTCACGCTGGCAGCGTCACCCTGGAAGCCGACGCCACGCGTATCGGGCACGCCGCTGACGGACGCCATGCGCGCCTCGTAAGCCAGCACCTGGGCCGCCTGCGACAGGTTCAGCGACGAGTAATCCGGATTGGCCGGGATGTTGATCAGCACATTGCAGCGCTCGACGATGTCGTTCGGCAGCCCGACGCGCTCGTTGCCGAACACGATGGCGGCGCGCAGCTCGGGCGCGGCGCCGGCGTGTTCGGCAAACGCGCGCGGGGTCCAGACGGGGGGCGAGAATTCGCGCAATCTGGCCGAAACGGCAGCGGCGAAGTTGCAGCCGTCGAGGGCCGCGCCGATATCGGGCACGACCCGCGCGTTGTTCAGGACATCCCCTGCGCCGCTCGCAAAGGCGACTGCCTCGGGATCGTTGACGAAATCGGCGCACTTCGGCGTGACCAGCACCAGATCGGTAAAGCCCATTGTTTTCATCGCACGCGCGACCGAGCCGATGTTGCCGGCGCGGCTCGTTTCGACGAGGACGAAACGCAAACGGCCAAACAGCGGCGGCGCTCTGAAAGAAGAAGTGTCGGTTTGGGTCGGGTTCATTTACAATAGCGACCATCGCGTGGTGCGGACGGTTTTACGGTAGCGGGGGCAAGCCCCGGATTGTAACGGGTTCCGGCGCCGCCCTGCTCTTTAATCACTCTTCAATAGCTGATCGTTCACGGCGCCCCATCGGTGCGTGAGTGGGCGTTCGCGTTCTTACGGAAAAGCCTCCATGCACCCAATGCTCAACACGGCCATCAAGGCCGCCCGCCGCGCCGCCACCGTCATCAACCGTGCGTCCTTCGATATCGACCGCATCGTCGTTTCGGAAAAGCAACACAACGATTTCGTCACCGACGTCGACCAGGCGGCGGAGCATGAGATCGTCGAAACGCTGCTCAAGGCGTATCCGGGCCATGCCATCCTGGCCGAAGAAAGCGGTGCATCAGCCAATCTGAACGACGAGAGTGAAAACGTGTGGATCATCGACCCGATCGATGGCACCACCAACTTCCTGCACGGCTATCCTAATTACTGCATCTCGATCGCGCTCAAGCAGCGCGGCGTGATCACCAACGGCCTGGTCTACGACCCGGTCCGCAACGACCTGTTTACCGCCACCAAGGGCGGCGGCGCCTACCTGAACGACAAGCGTATCCGCGTGCGCAGCACCGAGCGTATCGGCCGCGCCCTGCTGTCGTCGGGTCACGGTCCGGATCCACGCGCCCTGGCCGAATACCTGCGCATGTACGAAGTCGTCGCCTCGCGCAGCCATGGTGTGCGCAGCGGCGGTTCGGCAGCGCTGGAACTGGCCAACGTGGCCGCCGGCCGCATCGACGGTTTCTTTGAAAAGAACCTGAAGATCTGGGACATCGCCGCCGGCGCCCTCCTGGTGACGGAAGCTGGCGGCATCGTCGGCGAGTTCAGCGGCGAGTCCGATTACCTGAACAAGGGCGACGTGATCGCTGCCGGCCCGAAGGTTTTCGGCGCGCTTGTCCCGCTGTTGTCGCCTTTCGCGTAAAATACGCGTTGTAACAGTCAGGCCACTCGCAGGCGGTGCTTGCCAGTGGCCTGTGCTTTTGTACAATACGTTACAGAGTTCTGCATTAAATACTTTCTACAGTGAAATACACTTCACTATAATCCCTGCCAGCCGCCTTTGCGGCAGCGTCCGGGCGCCCGCTAGCTTGCGCGCCTGCATCGATCAATCCGATTCCAGGACTGCCGCCAAGCATGGCGACGGGCCGCTTTTTTACTGAAAAAATCTATGTCATTTTCTTCACTTGGTCTCTCTGACGCGATCGTGCGCGCGGTAACCGAACAAGGCTATACCGCCCCGACCCCGATCCAGAGCCAGGCCATTCCAACCGTGCTGAACGGCGGCGACCTGCTCGCCGGCGCCCAGACCGGTACCGGCAAGACGGCCGGCTTCACGCTGCCGATCCTGCATCGCCTGTCGAACGACACGATCGGCGCAGCGCAGAAAAACAAGACCTCGCCACGCGTGATCCGCGCGCTGGTGCTGACCCCGACGCGCGAACTCGCGGCCCAGGTCGAGGAAAGCGTGCGCCTGTATGGCACGTACACGAACCTGAACTCGGCCGTCATCTTCGGCGGCGTCGGCATCAATCCACAGATCAAGCTGCTCAAGCATGGCGTCGACATCCTCGTCGCCACGCCGGGCCGCCTGCTGGACCACGCTGGCCAGGGCACCGTCGACCTGTCGAAAGTCGAAATCCTGATCCTGGACGAAGCCGACCGCATGCTGGACATGGGCTTCATCCACGACATCCGCAAAGTGCTGGCGCTGCTGCCGGCCAAGCGCCAGAACCTGCTGTTCTCGGCCACGTTCTCGGAAGAGATCAAGACGCTGGCCGATCGCCTGCTGAACAACCCGCAGATGATCGAAGTGGCGCGCCGCAACTCGACCGTTGAAGTCATCGCACAAAAGATTCACCCGGTCGACCGCGACAAGAAGCACCCGCTGCTGTCGCACCTGATCAAGGCAAATAACTGGACGCAGGTGCTGGTATTCACGCGCACCAAGCACGGCGCCAACAAGCTGGTCGAGCAGTTGGGCAAGGACAGCATCGGCGCGATGGCGATCCACGGCAACAAGAGCCAGTCGGCACGCACCAAGGCGCTGGCCGAATTCAAGGACGGCAGCCTGCAAGTGCTGGTCGCCACCGACATCGCCGCACGCGGCATCGACATCGACCAGCTGCCACACGTGGTGAACTACGACCTGCCGAACATCCCGGAAGACTACGTTCACCGCATTGGCCGTACCGGCCGTGCCGGTGCGACGGGTGAAGCGGTGTCGCTGGTCTGCGTCGACGAACACCAGATGTTGAAAGACATCGAAAAGCTGATCAAGCAAACGCTGCCACGCGAAGTCATCGAAGGCTTCGAGCCGGACATGAACGCCAAGCCACAACCAATCCAGCTGCGCAGCGGCGCCCCGGGCCACACCGGCCGCGGCGGTCGTCCCGGCGGCGGCAATGGCGGTGGCCGTGGTAACGGCGGCGGTGGCGGAAATGGCGGCGGCAACGGCAACAAGCCCCGCGCCCCGGGCAGCGCCCCCGCAGCCGCAAAGCGCAGCGGCCCCCGCCCCGCCGCCGCCCGCCGCGACCGCTAACCCAAATCAGGGTCAGTGTCGAATTATCGAGAAACTTTGTTACACCACTCATATATTCGATGTCACCTGAAGGTTAATATCGCTAAGGCTCTTGCCCAATAATGAGGGTCAGAGTCGAATTAAATGACAACTTTTAAAGTTGTCAAACAATTCGACTCTGACCCTCATTTTTTTTATTGTTACTGGTCACCAAAACTGCGAAACCTTCGCGAATCAATAGCCAGTAGAAAAGTGATTGCCAAGCTAACGCCTATTTATTTCCGCCAAGCTGTTTTTGACCTTGTATTTAATTAGGGTCAGAGTCGAATTATTGAGCAACATCCGGGAATCAGTTAATCACAAGATTTTTGCATTATCGACTTCCTCAAAATTAATTACTCCACAATGAGGGTCAGAGTCGAATTATTTGATAACTTTTAAAGTTGTCATTTAATTCGACTCTGACCCTCATTGTTTTTTTGGTGTTGTTAATGGGTGGATATTGAGGAATAACAAGGTTGTGTGGCAGCTCGGTAGGAAGAATGGGATTTTGGGGTATGGGAGGTGGTATGGCGCGCAGGGTGCTGGTGCTGGTGGGGCTGTTGGTGGCCGGGTGTGCTTCTACCGGGCAGGTCAGCTTGGGGGAGGTGCGGGAGTTTGCGGATGCGTCGGCCAGATTGGGCGGGTATGCGGAATTGTCGCGGCGGTATCGGGATACCTATGAGCGCGAGTTGCCGTATCTGTCGCCACAGGCCGAGCGTGTGGCGCGCGATACCGATACCAGGCGGCGGGCGGTGTTTGATGATTTTGTCGCGATTCAGAAGACGCTCGTGCTGTACATGCAAACGCTGAGCTTGCTGGCGGGCGATGGCCGGTACGATTTGTCCGGGCGCATCGATGATCTGGCAGGCGGTCTCAATGCAATGACGGACTCAGAATTGAAGCAGCGACATGTGGCAGCGTATGCAGGGATGACGCGACTGCTGACGCGGGTGATTACATCCCGTTATCAGAACCGCAGCGTCGACACGATGGTGCGCGATGGGAATGCCGATGTGCAGACGCTGATCGATGCGATGATCGTACTCACCCGCATCTATGAAAAAGCCAATGAGAGTGAACAGAAGACCGTGCTGGGTGTCTTCAATGCAGAAATTCCGATGACCAACCGCAATGCCGATCGCATGCTGGTGACGCTGGCCAAAGTGCATCTGCAAAACAAGACAGCCGAATACAAGCTGATCGACCGTCGCTACAAACTGGCCCAGCAGGGCCTGACCAAAGTGGCGCTGGGCCACCAGAAAATGCGCGAAAACATGGATCAACTCAGCAGCGCGGAAACACGCCACATGCTGGCGGGCTATGTGAGCGACCTGAATCTGATCCGCAACGCCCTCAGCGGCGAATAATGGGGAACATCATGCCGACATCGTCACACAGCAATCCTGAACCGGTGCGCGACGACGCAGACGCGACACCACCATCGACCGGGCCGCTCCAGCAGGCCGGACCGTCGCTGTCGAACCAGCCCTCTGCGCCCGAGGCGATCGGCCCCACAATGGCGCCCCGCACGCCGCCAGCAGCGCAGCAGGCTGTCGCAACCGGGCTCGATGTGGACGGCGCCACTCGCGCCAGCGCACTGTCGAACATACAGTACGTCGTTGATCTGGCCGACAGTGTGGTTTGTATCGCCGATGACCTGCACGAACGTATTCTGCAAGAGATTGCCAGTTACAACGGCCGCACCATGCCGGATACGCAGAAAGCCCTGATGCGCGCATTGACAGACGATGAGCTGTTGCTGCGCCAGTACGCCCATGCGCTGTACGCCGACGCGGCCACGTTCGTCGTTCACGATCTGGCGGCGCCACAACATCGCCTGATGGCACTGACGACAGAGGCGGCCGAAAAAATCCGGCGCATCCGCGTCATCAGCGAAGTGACCGGGCTCGTGGGTGGGATTCTTTCGCTGGTCGGCAGCATCGCCAGGGGCCAGTTCTCGCAGGTGGGCGCAGCGCTGGAGAAAATACAGGGCCACAACGCCGCACTCAAAACGCTCAAGCCGGGTTTGCTGGCCAAGACCTGAGTTCTGCTACGTGCATGTAGACGGTGGCGTCAGCCGCGTCACCAAGTCGTCAACCCAGGCTATCCGACGATCTGAGACGCGACACGATCGTGTCGCAGCTGGCGCGGCCTACCGACGCTCAGGCAATCACGTCAGGCAGGCTCGACGGATCGAAATCGGCCCAGTCCCCAGCCACGATATTGCCCTGCGCACGCTCGATATGATGTGCGCCGAGCCCGCGTAACAGGTCGACCGCGCGGGCTTCCAGCGCGGCATCGGTGAACGCCACCGCTACCAGCATGCCGGCCGTGCGCGGCGCGACGGCGTTTTCGCCGCCCTCTTCCGGCTCGCCCCGGTCTTTCATTTTCGAAAAGCTGAACAGCGAACCGATATGCCCACCCACGAGCCCGCCAACGATCGGCCCGATGGGCCCGGTCAAAGGCGACGTAGCCGCGCCGACGGCCACGCCTACCGCGCCACCCGTCGCCATGCCCTGGACCACGCCTTCGGGTGTGTCCTTCGCACCGGGCGATTGCAAATTGTCGCCGCCGATGGGCGTCATATCGTGCTGACCCGGCTGGCTGAGATAGAAGCCGCTGATGCGATCGGCCTCGAAGCCGGCGTCGACCAGTGCGCTGCGCGCACGGTCGACGTCTTCCTGAAGCTGGAAACGTCCTGCAATGATCATAGACATGGGCAAGTTCTCCTGGATAGAAAGGCCAGCATGCGCCTGCGGCAGCGACCCATCTGTACGGCGCCGCACGCACCCTGTCACAGCCAGTCGCCACGCACTTGGCGGCTACAGCGTTTCAGCGCCACTGCCCATAGACCATGCCATACTGCGGCGGTTCCTCGATCGGCGCAGGCGGAACAGGCTGCCATTGACGTGGATCGATCCTGTAATACTTGAGGAATTCGTCGTACAGGGCCGGATGGCGCGCGGCAAGCTGGTGCGGTTGCTCGAAGAAGCTTTCCGTGGCCACGGCGAAAAATTCGGCAGGATTGGTGGCGCCGTAATGGTCCAGCACACTTTGCGTGCCCCACATGGCATCGTGCCGCAAAGTTGCATAATCGCGCGACAGCACTTCAGACCAACTACGGTAGCGCTCGCTACTGCCCAGATACGGTGCACCATTGGTGTCGCCGGACTCGCTGTCAAGCTGATGCGCAAACTCGTGCAACACGACGTTGTGGCCAGGCGCATCGGCAGTATCGCCGCGCCGTACATGATCCCACGACAGGATGACACGCCCGTCACCCCACGATTCGCCCAGCAAATCCTGCCGCTCTTCGGTCACAACGCCGGAGGCGTCAATCCGTTTACGCGGCGCCAGAAAAGCCCCGGGGTACACCAGGACCATCTCGAGTGTCGGATAACTGACCAGCTTTGCATTGCCGCCGACACGACCCAGCAGCAGCAAGCACGCCTGGCCTGCGATGGTCACGCGCATTTCGTCGGTCAGTTCAAGACCGGCGCAGCCGACAAACTTCTTGTGATGCAAAAAATGCTGGACCATCCTCGCCAGCTGTTGCCGCTGCAGATCATCCATGCCGCGGTATTGCATGACATTGCGCGCCAGGATCGCCACATGCTCCGGCGGCAGCGGCCGGGATACGGCGCGGCGAAGGCGCCACTTGGGCACCAGCCAGGCGGCCAGGATAACGACGCCCAGCAACCCGACAGCAAGCGCTTCCATCATCAGGTCCGGTTGGCGAGCCAGGCCTGCACGTCGTCGGCGCCGCCGATCAATTCGCCCCCAACAAATACTTGTGGCCACGTCATGCGCCCGCTGATGCCGCGCAAGACGATCGAATTGATCTTCTGGTCTTCGGAAATATCGGTGAAATGGATGTCCTGGTCCTGCAGCGCTTGCCTTGCGCGGGCGCAATGCGGGCAGCCGGGCCGTGAAAACATGACTACCGGCTCGGGTACCTGGGCCTGCGGCGCAACATAGTCGAGCATCGTGTCGGCGTCCGACACCTCGAACGGATCGCCTTCCTTGTCGGCCTCGATGAAGATTTTATCGATCACACCATCGCGCACGAGCATCGAATAGCGCCACGAGCGGCTGCCGAAACCGAGGTCGCGCTTGTCGACCAGCATGCCCATCCCGGTCGTAAAGTCACCATTGCCATCCGGGATGACGGTAATGTTGCCCGCGTCCTGCCCTGCCTTCCATTGGTTCATGACGAAAGCATCATTGACCGAAATACACAGCACCTCATCCACACCGTGCGAACGCAGTACAGGCGCCAGCTCGTTGTAGCGTGGAAGGTGCGTTGATGAACAGGTGGGCGTGAATGCACCGGGTAGTGAAAAGACCACCACCGTGCGGTCCTTGAACAATTCATCGGACGTCACATCGCGCCACTGATCGTCCGGGCGCGCCTTGAAAGTGACGTTTGGAACGGGTTTGCCTTCCAGCGATTCGGCACTCGGTAACATCGATACTCCTATCTGGTTGATTGTGCATCGCGCAAACGCAGCGACATGGCACGACAGGTGAGGACTATTGATTTGTTTTCAACACATGCCATGCAAAAAACGGAGCCCCAAAAAACAAAACCGCGCAATATGCGCGGCGAAGGACGACAGCGTTCGTCAGAACCGTGACCAGTGCGGGTCTCGACCGCACCAGCCCGGGGGCGCAATGATGGCGCCTTACTTGACTGCAGGTTGACCTGGTGGCGGGCCGAACAGTGCTGCAACGAGTGGATCGCGTGCCACAGGGCTGCGATTGACGCGGATGGCGTAGTGGGTGTCATCGGCCAGGATGTGGAAATGACGACCGCTGCCAGCCATGTTCTGCTCGCGCAGGCCCGGACGCTCCTTGCGTGGAGCGACGCCTTCGCGCTTCGGCTGGCAGATCGCTGCCAGGAACGCTTTGACGCGGTCCGGATCCGGCGAAATCTGGTACACGGCCTTGCCCAGATAGGTAGCGGTACCTTCGATATAGCGTGCCAGTTCGATCACGCCGGCTTCACGCAGGTCGCGGATGTACTTGCGTGCGCCGGACGGCGAAAACTTGAGGAACCAGGCGATTTCATCGGCCAGCATTTCATGGCTCGAGAGCTCATTGATCAGCTTTTGCATGTTTTCAATGCGGCGCTGGGTAGCGGACGTCGAACGCACGCGCTCGATCGGGGCCAGGGAAATCGGCGCGCGTTCGGTTGGCTGTGGTGGGACGCGTTCAATCAGCGCCGAATTGCCGGAGGTGTGCACTGCGCCGGTCTCGCTATGTACCGCGTTGTGCTGTGTCGTTGCATGCATATTGATTAGCTCCAATAGAGAGTGAGACTGTGTGGTCCGGGTCGCTGTGTGTCGTGTGACACCCTGACAACATCTCGGTTCCGCTTAACTAGCCTCAAG
>Ga0308163_10001369_pt1 | contig 27143 bp, 28 predicted proteins | sample PhyTR1_FD_201037 | JGI IMG/M metagenome (GOLD analysis project Ga0308163, IMG submission 201037) | Phyllosphere microbial communities from UC Gill Tract Community Farm, Albany, California, United States - DLSLT.R1 | ecosystem: Host-associated > Plants > Phyllosphere > Unclassified | place: USA... | reverse complement strand
GTTTATGAAAGGCTATAACACCGGAGACATAAGACAGGGTGATACTTTTAGTGCATTATTGAAATAACAATTACATCCAATTATATAAAAAAAGCCCCAGATAATCTGGGGCTTTTATGTTATTAAGGTTGGGTTAAAAGCTGATTCCATTCTAAGCTGATTTATAAAACTAGAGGGCGTAACTCCTGTTTCTTTTTTAAAGACTACTACAAACACCTGTGCTGATGTATAGCCACACTCTTCTGCAAGGTAGCTTATTTTATATCCTCTATACTTTGGCTCATCGTACAACTTCTGGATAATATAATTCATCCTTAGTTTATTGATATATGCTGTAAAACTTAGCCTTTTATGGGTATGAATGATCTTCGAAAGATATTTTGGATTGGTTCCTTTTTGCCCTGCCATAAATGTAAGAGTAAGGTCCTTTTTCAAAAATTTTTCCGAAGCTTCAAAAGCAGCTAATTTTTTCAATAGTTTTTTCTCCGTATCCTCAGATATATTAATTCTATCTCTAGAAATATTATGGATCTCCGGATTATTACTTACTACACTATCCGTATTCTTTTTAACAATAGATGGGCGAGGTCTGTCAGCAAGAGTTTCGTTGGTCAACACTGCAACTGGAGAAATACCACGAAACAATAGACACGCTGATATAAACGGTTTACACCTGTCTATTAAAGAAGGAAAAGATATTTATTGTAACGTTCGGGGGTCGCTCCCGAAATATTATACCAAAGGCGAAACAAATTCAATTGACTACAGTTTTAATGATTTTTTATCTACTTGCAAGCAACTTAAAAGAGATTTAGGTATAACGGCAAATGAATCTATCTTACACGGTTTTGAATTTGGTGTAAACATAACAGTATTAGGATATGTAGATGAGGTTTTAGCTTGTATCAAATTTTTTAGAAAGCACACTTTTGGTCAGTATGTAGAAAAAGGGAAAAGACTTGGAATTATTTTTAAGTTCCAACAGTACTGTTTGAAAATTTATGATAAAGTTTTGCAAGAAACAGGAAAAAAATCCCAATTAATGAGGTTTGAAATTTCAGTTGATAAAATGGAATGGGTAAAGCATTTGGGAATAAAAACCCTAACAAATTTGCAAAGTCAAAGCGTTTGGGTGGAACTCTCAAAGATTTTATTAAAGGCGTGGACTGATGTAGTTTTTGTAGATGAATTATCAAATTACAAATCTATGACGAACCATCAACAAAAGAAATATCTTAGGTTCTTAGATGCAAATTACTGGGCGAAACTAAATAGAAACGTTTTTGACAAAGCCAAAAAAGACCTCAACAAATTGCAGGATATGTATTGTATTAATGAGAACGCAAAGCAAACTATTTACAATCTTATTTTAAATAAATGCGAATTATTATCAATGGAATACACCTTCGAAATTGGCGACAATTTAACCGCTTTTTCAGAACAAAAAAATATGTTTGAAAATACCGAAAGTTGGCAACGTTTAAAAAATCAAAATTGGCGACAAATTAACCATTTAGATAAAGGGTTAAAAGCACTACCAAACCCATCTTCTTTTTTAACAGAAAGTGACCCCGAAGACAAGTCCTATAATCTCAATAATGAAATCAGAGAAATAACAGCCAATAATTGCGAGTGTATGAACTGTAAAAAAGTATTAAAAGAAAAAAAAGCGACCGCAAAATTTTGCACAGACAAATGTAGAAAAGCATTTCACGAAAGGGGGCGAACCAAAGCCAATCAAAAAAAGCGTTTGGAAGAACAAGAACGGCTCGAAAAGGTTCTAAATAATTTGCAGAAAACAAACTTATCTCTTTTGATAATCTATAGGGCGGACGGACTACAATACGCCGACCAATTAAACCAAAAGGAAATTAGCGTATCAAGTGAATGGATAAGTCAAATTGAAAAGGTTTTGATAACTGGTAATGAAAGCAAAACAGAGATAGAATTTACCACACTTAGGGCGAAAAAACTAATCAGAGAAATAGTAAAACTTAATCGACATTGATTTAAACCGTTTAAAGGTGGAAAAAAAGCGTCGAAAGCATTATGAACAAAGGCTTTAATTGAAACTGCTTGTGTTTTATAGGTTTAAAAAATTGACTATAGTAGTTAACCTTAACAGAGCAAAATTATTCCTCGACTTATTCCAGCTAAAAAATAAACGCCGTAAACACTATGAATAAAGGCTTTGGACTAAATTTTTATGTTTTTAATGCTAAAAAAAGCGGGCTATAGTCAAACAGCCGTAAAGAAACTCACAAATTTTACTAAATTTGAAGTATTAATTTAACGATTACACAAGCGTAAGCTATCGTTTTGGCTACTGAAAACTGCGAATCTTCAAAAAGACAAAACTCGATAGACTTACGCCCGTGCCTATTTATGGGGTACGGGCTAGGTCTTTCTTGTCTTTGGGTTCTTCGCAGTACCTCAGTAGCAGACTGGCTTTAGTTCCGTACCTTTTGCTTTGTGGTAACCCTCTACTTTTCGGAACTGAGTAGAATAACTTTTAATAATGATAAAAGTATTTCGCCCAGTTATTTTCGCTTTACGGATTCACGTAAATAAATACGCTTGTAAATACTTTTATTTGCTGATTACAGCAAAGAGTCTTCTTCACACAAAACAATTTTTTAATTATAACAAGCTAAACAAAACAGAAACTATGAATCGAAAAAACTATGCAATAAGCGCATTGCTATTTATAGCATTTTCCAACAATGTATTCTCGCAGGATGCAACCCCAGACCAAACACCTCCACCAAAGGAATTTAGCGTAAATAAAGACCAAGAATTGACCGATTTTCTTGTCATTACTTGCGAAGGTAAAACCAAGAAGAACTATACAAAAAGACAGTTGAATGGATTAGTAAAACTTACAATAAACCAAGTGAAGTAATAAAGTCGCAAGTAGAAAATGATTATATCCGCTTTCAAGGTATAAGCAAAAATGAATATTGCAGAAAGCCACTGGGTTTGTTTTGTGAAGATTTAAGATATGAAATTGAAATTTCCGTAAAAGATGGAAAATATAAATTTGATGTTGTAAGTTTAGAAGTTGCGGAGACGAGTAAATACGGCAATATTATTGGCTGGAATACTGCCGAAATCAAAAAAGGTTGGATGCACTTCAAAAGCAATGGCGAAGTTCGTGACCAATACAAAGATACAATGCCCAAAATAGCCCGTTATATTAACGCTCTAAACAAAAGTCTAAATGATTATATCTATAATCAAAATGAAACAGCAAAAAGCAACAATTGGTAATTACTAAAATTAAATAAGTAAAATAAAAACATTCAACTATGATATTCGTTATAACATTCATTTCCGCAATTTTATTATATGCTTTAATAAAGGGCGCAGTAAAATCAAAAGGGAAGAAATTACAAAGAAAATTTATTTCATTAGGAAATATGACAGGCAAAACTAAACAGGAAATTATTACCAAATGTGGGAATTTTAAATCTATCCAAAATATACAAGGCGGAAGTATCTGCGTATGGATGGAAACGGGCTACATTATGACGTTGCAATTTGATAATAATGATGTCTTTGTAAAAATTTGTAGTGAGACAGCAATATAGCAACTATACAACCCTATTGATAAAACCCTAAAAAACAGAACTTTACAATACTATTAAAAACCAAAAACACACAAAATAATATTTTTTATTATTTTTTTGGTTTTTTTGTGTGTTTTTTATATCTTTGTAAAAATAAATCACATGAACATTGGAGATAGAATTAAAGAGTTAAGGGTGCAAAAAGGTTTTTCACAAGAAGACCTTGCCTTGCGTGCTAACTTTTCTAAGTCCTATATTCAAAAATTTGAAGAAGGGCAAAGAGAAGTTAAATCTTCACAGCTGGTTCAGTTATCGACTGCATTAGAAGTTAGTATAACTGATATAATACAAGATACAAACTATAATTCAGATGAATTCGTTTTTCGAAATATCGAGTTTAGAGAAGGATTTAAAATATTGGATACAAAATCATTTGAGAAAAAAATAATTTTGGGTAATATCTTACACAACAAATATCCTGCATATTGTAAATTAGAAAAGTTACTAAATAATGTTTTGACTTTTCAGAATCCTTTAAAAAACATAGGGACTATCACATCAAAAGAACAGGTTGAAGAATCGGCAAAAATCTTAAGAAAGAAATGGAAGTTTGACAATACTCCCATATATGATTTGGTTAGTTTTTTAGAAGATTTAGGTATTAAAATTTTTGAAGTATCAGAAGATGAAAATTTTGTAGGGTTTTCTTGCTGGGAAAAAAATACACCAATAATCGTTATTAATATTACAAATACTGATATTCCGAGAAGGCGTTTTACCGTGCTTCACGAGTTAGCCCATCTACTTTTGACATTTAATGATGATGAGGTAAATATTGAACATTATTGTAATCATTTCGCTGGTGCAATGCTTTTACCAAGCGAAATTCTCCAAACATACATTGGAGGAAACAGTATTACTCTCGAAGAGTTAAAGAGAATTAAAAGCAAATACGGTATTTCAATTTTTGCAATTCTTGTAAGAATGGTAAACTTAGATTTTATCAATTGGGAAAAATATCACGAGTGGAAAGAACAATATAATTCTTGGAAGGATAAAGAATGTGACTTTAATGGTGTTGAGTCGGTAAGCAGATTCAACTATTTGTTAGCGAAAGGTCTAAGAGAAAATATTTTCACTAAAGATATGGCGAGCGAATTATCAGGAATGTATATTTCAGAGTTTAGCGAGGATTTAATAACAAAAAAATTCTCTTTCTAATGATGGTTTTAGGCGACATATTATTCTTAAACCCAATGCGAACTTTGAGTTTATTAAAGAATAAAGAATTTCACGTTTCTTATTTTTACTTAACAGGGTATTATCTTAATGTGAATGAAAAGAATATTTTAAAAAATTTAGAACAATCTGGATGTGTGGAAATTTTTGAACTTGGAAATGATTTTTATGAATTTTACAATCAGAACATAAGCCACCATTTTGCAATTACGGAACTTTCATCAATTTATTATGCAAAAAAGATGAGTTTACCATTAGTTACAGAGTGTGAAAAAATAGCAAATTTTGCGATTCAGAATAATATTGAAGTTTATAAGCCCAATAAGGCTTTGGGCTTAATCAATGTTGGACAAGAGAGAATTGATTTTTTGAATAACATAATGAAAATAGCATAGAAAAAGCACAGTAATAAAAAAGAAAAGCCTAAAATCGTTTAAGAATTTAGACTTTTATATTGAAGAATAATTATCTTCTTTTTGAACTTGAGACCTCAAAATTAGAATAATTATACTTCTCTACCAAGATTTTTCTCTTAAATCTATTGGGCTTACTTTTTAAATTACTGTTTTATAGTTTAATATATAATTTTAAAACAGTCAATCATGGCGACAAATGCACCAAAAGACGGAAGTCGAAAAGGAGCGGTACGAGACCGCTCACAAGTTCAAAACCCTAAAACAGGTTTATGGGTTAAAAGAGATACCGACACAGGTAGATTTATAGATGTTAAAACATCGAGTCCTAAACCTTTCAAAGGAGTAAGAAAAGAGAAGTAATTATGAAAGAATTTTATCAAAAAACAGTAGCATTAGACCCTGAACAAAGTACGGGCAAGCTAAAAGTAAGCAAGTTATGTGAATTAATAGATTCTCATCCTTATAGAGATGAGATTTATAAAACCTTTAAAATTGAGGATATCAAAGACGAAATCATTTGTATTGATTTTATTGATTTAATTTTTAAGAAGGTCAAGTATTATAATGAAAATTATAAGCGATATTCCATTTTTTCGCAAATCAAAGACATTGATTTTTTTGAAGAAGAAAAATTGATAGATGGGGACATCCAAAGAGACTATATTTTCAACTTTGAAGAATATGTCGATATTGATGAGGTAAAAAATAATCTTAAAACAATCGCTATTTATGATTCAAAAAATACTTTTTTAGATGGTTATGAAATGACCAAATACGCAAATAAGTTATTCAAAATCAGAGAATCGGGGCTTGCACGTATTAATATTCAGCATTTTAAAGAAAAAGCAAAAACAAATTCAAAAGTAAATAAACATAACAGTTACCGTCTTGTTGAGTACGAAAACATAGTTTATTTAAGGGGTATTACGTCCATTAACAGATATTTTGAATATGGGGTAGATTTTAGTTTTGTTGTAAGTATGTTAGTCTTACATCAAAATATGAAAAAGGAAGTAGGATTGGAATATGTTATTAAAAGTGCTGTATTAAATGAATCAAAATTAGATTTAATTGTCTCAGAAAAACTTTTAAAAGACGCAGGTGCGTTCGGCAAAGTATCCACAGCAATAAAAATATCTACGAATGATTTAGGGCAAGGTTCACTTAGTTTTTCAAATATTTTGAATGTTGGAAAAGTCGAAAAAGGATTTTTCATTTACAGACGAAAATATTCAGATATTGAAAATAATATTGAAAGAATATCCCATACGAGTAAACCTGAAACGGTATTCCCGATTTTCAATAATTTAGATGGTGTCTTGAACACAAGTCAAGCTTTTATTGATGAACTGAACGAGATAAAAGCAATTAAAACACCTGATGAACTAAGAGTGAAAATTTTAGCAAAGATTAAAAGCCCTAAAAGTTCATTAAAAGACATTACAAAACTTTCAGATATTTTTAAACGTAAAATTGATAATGAAATATCAAGTTTTGCAAAGTTGCTCAATATGTGCGAAAAAGCAGAAGAGTTAGAAATTGAATATGACCTAAAAGACAAACTAAGATATATCATATCTGATATAATTTTGTACGGAGGATAAAAATGTGTAAAAATATATTTAGTAAGAAACCATTGTAATTAGATAAGCAATGGTTTTTTTATTCTACTATCTAAAAAAGTATGAAAACAGAATGCGATTTTTCGGCATAATGTCGGCAAAACAAACTATTATAAAAGTAAAAAGCATTGAAAACCAAATGATTAACAATGCTTTTAAGTACCCCAGACGGAGGTATTATAGAAGCTTTCTTTATTTTCTTCATTTTTAATCCACTTATATTCAATAACTTTGTAAACAAAGGTAATTAGAAATTATACACTACTTTCATTTTCATAGATTTAATTTCAAATTTAACCACCTTTTTGACCACCCTTTATGTAGTTTTAACTAATATTATTTAGCAATGAAGATAAATTTTGAATTAAGGAAAGAAAAGAAAAATCAAAACGGCTTAATCCCTATTCAACTCATTGTAAGGAATGATGGGAAAAGAATAAGGAAAAGTACAGGCTTTTCTGTTTTGGAACATCATTGGACTGGACATAGAGTTAAGCCTAATCTTAAAAAAGAAACTGAAAATAATTATCAGTTAATAAATCAAGAATTGCAGGAAATAGAAGATAAAGTGAGTAAGCTTTTTCTTTTTTTAAAAATTAATGACATTCCTTTTTCAACAGAAAAGTTTACTGAGCTTTTTGAAAAAACAGAAGAAATTACACAAAATGCCTTTGACTTTTTCCAATGTTTTACAGAATACATCGACAAAGGAAAATTAATAAAAACTCCGAACACAATAAAGGGTCAAACTACTGTAAAAAACTATCTGGAATTCTTTTGTAAGGAAAATGGAATTTTGATTTCTTTTGATAAAATTGATGATGATTTTTTTGAATCATTACGAGATTACTCTTATGAAATAAAAAAGATGAAGCAAAACTATTTTGCTAAAGTAATCAAGGTTTTAAAATCATATTTAAACTGGGCAACCGAAAAAGGATATAATACTAACAGGGAATTTGAGAAATTCAGAGCTGTTGAGCACGACATTGACATTGTGTACTTAACCTTTGAAGAATTGATGAAATTGTACGAAAAAGATTTTGAGAGTGATCGACTTTCTCACGTGCGGGATTTCTATTGTATGGGATGCTTCACAGGTTTGCGGTTCTCTGATCTTTCAAAACTACATTTAGCCAATATTTCTGAAGACCATATAGTTCTTTCTATTCAGAAAACTAAAACACAAAATCACGCTATCAAACTAAATAAGTATGCAAAAGCTATTTTGGAAAAATATAAAGGAACGATCTATGAACCATTACCCATTATCTCTTCTCAAAAATTCAATGAATACATTAAAGATTGTTGTGAATTAGCAGAAATCACACAACCGTTCACAACCCATTGGTTTGTTGGTAATAAGAAAAAATCACTCACACAACCCAAATGTAAATTCATAACAAGCCATACCGCAAGAAAAACATTTATCACAAATTCTTTACTATTGGGAATGGAGCCCAAAGCAATAAAGAAAATTGCCAACATTAAGAAAGATACTGTTCTGGATAAGTATATGAAAGTAACCGAAGCATTTACAGACGAACAAATGGACAAAGCGTGGGGATAGTTTGTCTTATAACTTGATTTATTTTAAATAATATCCAATAATCTTTATTCATGAATTAAACTAAAGAGAAGTTAAACTATATTAAAACGAGATGTTTTTAGTTAAATTTAGTTAAAAATCCGACTTTAGTCAAAAGTCTAATTTGGAATAAATTAGATTAATCTGGATTTAAAAAAGTAAAATTTGGGCTAGTTTGAATTAGATTAGATGAATCTGGACGACACCTAACCATTTGATTTACAGTTGTTAAATTGATATTATTGCATTTGAATTTAAACCAATTTAAAATACAATAAAATGTCAATACAACTCTATTCCCATTCCAAAGGAGATTTGGAAAAAGCGGTTGAAATCATTCTTAAGAAAGCAACAGAATTCACATTACCCGCTAAAGCAGAACAACAACCGGAAGACCTAATCCCGCAGATTGAAGCTGCGAAATTCCTGCACGTTTCTATTCCCACTATTATTGATTGGAGAAAAAACAAAAACCTACCCTATTACAATTTTAGCGGTCGCTATTACTATTCCAAAAAAGAACTTTTAGAATACGGAAAAAATCGAAGAAAGTAAGTGTAACTAATTCTCAGTGAAAGTTGCATTCTTTCTTTTGTTTAACCTATCCGTATTTCTGTACGGAATCAAACCCATTTAAAATGAGCGAAAAAATTCCTTATCTAAGAGTAGGAACAACGTACTATAAAACGATTGAAAAACCATTAATCTCCGGAGACAAGATCTCAATTTTGGTACGATGGAATCGTGAAACTATTATTAGCGACCACGGAAAAATCTACGTTTCAAAAGTTTCAAAGTACGATGGCTTCTGCTGTATTCCTTCTCATCTTAACTATAAACAGATCATTGACGGATTCTACAATATGTACAATGAGATTCCTTATCAACCAGTCAATGAAAATATAAGCTCTGAAGCTTTAGAAAATAAAGTTCCATTCTCACTTAAATTTATGGAGCATATTTTCGGCGAGCAATTAGCATTAGGATTAGATTACATAAAGATATTACTTGAATATCCAACACAAATTCTTCCGATTCTATGTTTGGTAAGTAAAGAAAGATCTACCGGAAAGTCTACTTTTATCAAATGGCTGAAATCCATCTTTGGATTAAATATGACCTATATCAAAGGAGACTCATTCAGCAGTCAGTTCAATTCAGATTGGACATCGATGCTGATAGTTGCAATTGACGAAGTATTCTTTGATAAAAAAGAAATCACTGAACGCTTAAAATATCTTTCTACTACTGACAAAGACAAAAAGGAGGCAAAGGGAAAAGACCGTGAAGAAGTCGAATTCTTTGGCAAATTTATTCTCTGCTCTAATAACGAAGATAACTTTATTCAGATCGATGAAAATGAGATCAGATTCTGGATTATCAAAATAAAATCGATTAAAAGCGAAAACACCGAATTCTTAAAAAATCTCAACAAAGAGATTCCTTATTTTCTTCGATACTTAATTCAAAGACCTTTCCACAGTCATAAGCAGACAAGGATGTGGTTCACAGAATCCCAGATCAGAACAAAGGCTCTTCAAAAATTGGTTTGGAAAAATAATAATAAACTGGAATCTAAGATCATCGAGCTTTTATATGAGTTTTTTGAAAATACAGAAGACAGTAATATTCATTTCGTTCCGCAGGATATTTTCAATATGCTTGGTAAAATGTTCAGCAAACAATATTGGACAGTTAACGATGTCCGGAAACTGCTGAAAGAAAACTGGAAACTCGAACCTCAAAACAATTCATTGGCTTACATCAAATACGATCTAGATTATAGTGGAAGTTTTTACCAGCAGAATAAAACAGGGCGGTATTTTACAGTTGAAAGGAATTTTATTCTTCAAAAATTTGATAAAATGATGAGTTAAGATATAATTGAAAGAAAATCAATTAGTTATATCTCATCAAAAGCCTCATCAAATTTTAAACCCTTGATTTTTGATGAGAGAGTGATGAGAAGAATATCTCAAGTTTGATGACATGATGAGACTTTGATGAGGACGTAAATTATTATAATTCAATTAATTATAAGGTTTTCTCATCACTTCATCAAAAATTAGTCAAAACTAAACCCGTCCGCTTGAACCGACAGGACAGCTACAATTTCTTACTAAACGTTAAAATTTACAAAAAATGAACTGCAAACAATTCAACAGCATATCGTTGGAAGAAGTCCTCCTTTCTCTCGGACACCTTCCAACGAAACAAAATGAAAAAGAAGCTTGGTATCTCAACCCTTTTGCCAGCGAATCCCAAGCCTCTTTTAAAATCAATAAAAGCCTAAACTATTGGTACTTATTTTCAGAAGGGATTGGCGGGAACAATACCAACTTTATGAAGAAATATTTAAACGCTTCGGTAAGCGAAGTTTTGATTTGGGCAGAAAATCAAAATTTTTCTTCCTTTCACAAGCAAAATATTTCAAATCAGAAAGTAGAAAATCTTCCTAAAAATTATGAGATCATCGAAATTAAAAACGTTCAGCATCCTGCACTTTTGGAATATTTGAATGAAAGAAAAGTAGATAGCCAAATCGAATTTTTAAAAGAGATTCATTATCGAATGAATGATAAAAATTATTTCGGAATTGGATTTAAAAACGATTCTGGCGGTTATGAAATTCGTAATAAATATTCAAAAATTTGCCTGGGCAAAAAAGATGTTTCTACCATAAAAAATGATTCGGAAAATGTGAAAATATTCGAAGGCTTTTTTGATTTTCTTTCCTTTAGAAGCATTGAGAAATCTTTAGGAAATAAGTCGTCAGATTATCTGATTTTGAATTCAGTTTCGATGATTTCTAATATTAAAAATTCACTCAAAAATTACGACAACATCGAACTTTATTTTGACAATGACGATGCCGGAAATCGTGCTGTTGAAATGATTAAAAACGAAAATGAAATAGCAGAAGATTGTCGGATTTTGTATTCAAATTTCAAAGACTTGAATGATTGGTTGATCCACAAAAATCCATCAAATGAGAAACAAGTGAAGCTTAGGAGAAGGTGAGTAAAATAAATACAGGTAAAATACGGTGGGTAGTTAGTGCAAAAAGTACCCAAAGTTTACAATAAGCGTATCCGCTGATTGCAAAATTGGGATTTTTGATTTCTTCCTATCGTCAGAAATAATTTTAAAAACACTGAAATTAATACAATGGAAAAAGATTTTTTACAAGAATTTATAAACCAAGCCAACAAAGAAAATGAAGCAAAGATTGCTCAGGAAAATAGAAAAAAACATTTTCAAGAATTGGGTAGAAAAGGCGGTTTAAAAACCAAAGAAAATAAAAAATTAGATAAAGTGATTTCGATAAGAATGACCAATTCAGAATATGAAACTCTTATTCAAAAACAAGAAAAATATCCTCTGAAGTTATCAACCTATATCCGAAATATTTTGTTTGAAAAAGAATTGAAGATCAATGAATTTCAAACTGATGAGGTCTTACTTGAATACGGAACGCATTTCAAAAAAATTACCAACCTTTTGCGAAATCGAGAATGGAATTTTTTTGAAAATAAAAAAGAAATTTTATTGAGAATTGAAAATCTGATCGACTTAATTCATCAGTATTTATATTCAAAAACTCAGAAAAATGAATAACTCGGCTACCACAAGATCCATCACAAAAATAGCTTTGGAATATAATGCAAACGATAAAGGAACAGCAGAGATGGTGGCTTCTAATTATCTTTTGAGCGATACTGCTGAAGGTCAGTTTAACGAAATGAAAACCGTGGCTGAAAGAAATGCTAAAGTTAAGAAATGGGCTTTGACTGGTTATATTTCTCAACCGGACGAAATCGGTAAAAAATTGACGGATGAAGAATTCAAACAAATTATGATAGAAGTTCTTGCAAAAGTAGGTTTGACAAACAAAAATCAATACCGATTGGATATTCACAACAGTACAAAACATAAACATATTCATTTTGTCGCCAATAGGATTGATATTTCGGGAAAGTGCACTGTGAAAGCACAAAATATAGGAAAAAGATTTGGTGAAGCTGTCAGAAAAGTTTGCAAAGAGAAAGGATTATTAACCGATGTTGAAATTGGAATTCAGAAAAAAGCGGAGATGCTGAAAAGCTTGACCGAAGCAATTAGGTCAGAAGATAATTTTGATAATCTCATCTCAGAAATGAAGGAAAAAGGTTTTGAAGTTCAATTGTCTTCAAATAATAAAGATGGAATTTCGGGAATGCGAATTGTGATGGAAAAAGACAAAAATTTTCAGACGGAAAGGGTCTATAAAGCGGGTTACAAATTGTCTGAAATTTCAAATCGATTGAAAATTTCTGAAATAAAATCTTTGTTTGAAGTAAAAAAAGCGGTTAGGGAAGCGCAAAAAAATTCTCGCAACTTAAAGGAATTTCGGGAACATTTACAACAGAAAGGATTTTCTATAAAGATCCAATATAACGGAGAATTTAAAGCCAATCAAAAAAATGAGATTCAAGACGTATGGATAAATGAAGTTAATACTAATCAAGAGAAAAACGGATTCTTTTTTCGGAAAAATGTAGGGTTCACTCTTTCTGCAATAGATTCTAATCTTGAAAATCTAGTACAATCGTTAAGTCAAAATGTTATAAATAATGATTCAAGCAATTATTTTAAATCAGAAATAAATGAAAGATTAATAGAAATTGCAGGCGGATTATTAGGTGACCTCCTAAATCCAACCTATGTTTCTCAGGACGAAGATGAACTCTGGAAAAAGAAGCGAAAATTAAGACGATAATCAAAAATTAAAAAAAATAAATATGGAAAATGAAAATATAGAATCTAAAAGCAACGGAATGGAACTTTTAGAAAATGTGATCAAATCAAATATGGAAAATATTGAACAAAATATCAAACTTCAGTTTGCTATCGAAGACCATACGACTCTGTTGAACGACTTAAAGATCAGCTTAGAAGACGGACAGTCAATCAATAATGAAACTGTGGTCTTTTTCAAATTAGTGCAAACCAAAATAACTGAATTAATTACCAGTATTCCTACTAAGAGGGAAATGATTCTTTCAAAGGAAGCTAAAGATTATTTGGAAGATTTTGGCAAGAATATAAAATGGAAGAAGAAATTTATTTGGAGCGGAATTGGAGTTTTTGTCTTTGCAATTTTAGTATTGATCGTCTCCATCAATTTCGCAACCAATTGGTACAAAGAAAGCATCAAAGCCAAAAGTGAACTACGTCAAGATATTTTAAATGAAATTGCTGATGAAGGAAAAAAAATCTACAATGAAAATGAGATTAAAATTTTGAGAGAAAATACAAAAGTAATGCAATTGTGGATCAAGAATAACCCGAAAAAAGCAGATGATTTTCTGAGGTTTAAAGATGGATTTAATGCAGGACAAAGAAAACAATAATAAAAATTATTTTTTTTATTCAGCTTTTATAATCATCGAATCAAATTAGTAAATGAAAAAGATGTATTATTTAATGATCCTCCAGTATTGGACTATTACAGCCTTTTTATCGGATAAGCTTCAATCTGCAAAAAAAATTAAGTGAATACTTTTCGTAACAATTCGACTGAATAAATTATAAAAAAATGTTTGGATTAGTAGCGGACAATATTTCTATGCAGTTTGCCAACAAATATTTTCCAGAGTTACGAAGTAAACCTACAATTGCAATTTCTAATCCAGCATTGTTCGAAGTAATTAAACTAAAAATAAGTGTGCTTGATCTCAAATCGCAGTATTTTTTACAAAAAAAACCTTAATCGAAATTAAGGTTCTTGTAATTATTTGTTTTTTTAAATTGCAAATTTTAAAAATCATATCCAATTTTAAAACTAAGATCGGGAACAACCTGTGTGGAGTAACCTTTCTTTAAGATTTTTCCGATTCCCAAACCAGCTTTGAACTCATAGTTAAAATTCTTAGCAAAGTTCCTTCTAAATCCCCAAGTCGGAACTACTGAAATCGTTTCACTTACAGTAATGTCTTTAGTATTGGATATTACAAACCAATCAGGAATATATTCTACTTTAAGAGAAATATAATTACCAGAATTGTTAGAAATATTTTTTCCAGAATCCTTCCGTTTTTGAAGATTGTAATAAAATTTAGGAGTTAGAGAGATGGCTGGAGCCAATGCAAATCCCGTTTTGCTATACATATCTCCACCCCAAATCGATGGATAAAGTTCTAACTGACTTCTCAAAGTAAAACTTTCGGAAAGCCTAGCTTCATTATAAAACTCTGCACCAAAAAATCCTATCTGAACTCCTGTTAAGGATTTTTCTGCACTTGCTTTTTCTTGTGAATAAGCTTGAAGTCCAATAACTAATGACACTATGAATATTAGTCTTTTCATATTATTTTTTTTGAATTTTGAATGTTCCGCTCAATGTTTCGGTCCCACTCTTTTTAGTCCAATTACCAGTCGAGTTTTCAAAATTGGTTATTTGCCCGTTGAAAACGAAACCACTTCGTGTATTTGCTGAGAGTGTACCTGTAGATTGAACATATCCTAAAAAATCTTCCGTTGTTGTAGAATTATCATATTTTAAATTTCCAACGATATTACCGGCATTGGTAATTTTAAAGGACATTTCACCTTTATCATTTCCATCGTAGGAACCAATATAATTACCCTCATACTTCGAATTAGCTTGTCTTTCAAGGTCTTCATTGGAGGGATAACAAGAAAACAAAACTAAAAATTGCAGAAAAAATAATATTCTTAATAATCTCATTGGGCTACTTTAATTAACTTAACTCCATGCCAACCCCCATTCTTTTTTGCTACACCGTACATATTTACACCAGTAGCGGTTGGATGCTTAAAATTGAACTCGTAACTTGTAATGTCTACACCATTCCCAACTCCACCTCCAAAAGTATACGTAACCTGTGGTGACGCAATCCCCCAATCAAATACTCTCTCAATCACATCCTGATTATCTTCAATTTGACTAAAATCAAAATATTGAACATGTGTTATAGTTCCTGTCTCAACAACAAATACAACTTTATTATATTTTTTATTATGTTCTTGTCCAATTTTTACAGCTTGTTTCCAAGCTTGTTCGTAAAAAAGTTTTCTTAATTGTTCAGGAGTAAGAGAAGTTGTATTAACTACCCATTCAATAACACCATCAATTTTATCCTCAAAGGGTAAGTGAGGCATTTGTGAAGCTCCCATACTAGTGTAATTGTAATATTGATCTACAGATGTAAAAACCTTATTTTCGAAAAAATATCTCTGACCTGGAAGACCTTGAGCAAAATGGACAGGATGTGAAAAAGACCATGAAATTGAATTAACTCCAATACCTAATTTATCAGCGTTTTCTTTTCTCCAAGTGCCTGTCCAGCCTTTATACTGGTGCTTAACTTTACAACCGATAGCATACACTAACCACAAATCTTGGGAATAAAATTTTACTTTCACTCTTCTTCTATCTTCATACTTGTCGTCCGCTACCCAAGTTGTTCCAAAAATATTTCCTAATCTAGGTGTTCTTATTTCTCCTATTTTTAAACCTTCTATAATTTGTGCAATATCAGGCTCGACAGGAGGGTTGCTAGGGCCTCCTGGTCCTCCAGTTGGATTTTCATCTGGCCCACTATCAGGAGGAGGTATTAATGAATTATAATACTCAATTTCAGGCGTTAATTCAACTAGTGTCGCAGAAGGCACATTAGCAAGGAAATCTTGTACGATTGATTCATCTGTTGGAACTAATAAATTTGGGGAAATATTTTGGGTATTAAGATAATTTACAAGTACACCATAATTTTGGGTTGTTGTAATAAATAATCCCGCGTCAGTATATTTGTATATTTTATTTGCAACTTGAATTTCTGCATCTCCATTTAGCATAGCCGAATAAGCATCATCACCTAAAATCTCTTCCAAATCATCTAAATCTGTTAGAACATCTTCTACGGTTGGAGGATTTTGATTACCTACAATTCCATTATAAGTAGTATTATTTAGAGATAGATGGGTTTTTCTTTCTCTGATAATATCGATAACCTGCGCTTCATTATCTTCTGTAATGATCGGGCGAAGCGATTCAAAATTTTGGTTATCTAAATACTTTAAAATCTCTTTACCAGAAATGCCTTTAAGTTCTTCATATTTAGCTTTTAAAGATTCTTTACTTTGAAAATATAATCTCCCATTTTTTAAATTTGCATTCCCAATATTTGATTTGTTTTCAACTTGCTCCGATGCAAAAGTTTCCTCTCTACAAGAATTTATGCATAGGAATATCCCACATGCAATTAGCATCCTTGAAAATTTAATTTTCATAATTGTTTAATTTTTTTTGGTTATTAATTCGTTTGCAAAGAAAGAAAATAAAAAGCTGATATCAAAATAGTAATAAATTAATGAATGTCATATTTTCTATTACATGTTGATTAGTTTTCAAAATATATTCAAGCAAATATTTGCTTCTGGTTTTATTCATTATCTAACTTTAAAGCTAATCCCTGCTGCTTATTCAACGTTTCTCTATTTCTTCCCTAATGTATTTTCTGTTCGATATTAAAAAAAAAAAAAGAAGCCCACGCCGTTGTATATACTATCAGGTATTTAGTGAGTGTTCACGACCTCACCCTACGGGTTTACAAGCACCCTCATTATTTTTTTCAGTTATCCAATGATCAATTCGATACCTGCCTTTTCTGCCTTGTATTTTATTTTGGTCTGCAATTCATAATAACTCCAGTTACGAAGCACAAATTCCTGTTCTTTCGCAATGCCTATTTTATCTTCCTGATTTTTAAGGATAAGTGTTCCTGCTTGTTGTTGTATGCAGAAATCAATAAGTTTCCGGCTATACAAGTGAAGCCGATGGCTTACATAACGGCTTTCCAGATTTTCTGTTCTATGCAATGCCTTCTGTTTGCGTTTTGCTCCATTTCCTGAACGGGCATACGCCACACCATCTTGAATCCTTTTTTGACTTGCCTGAATCGCAAGCCTGCGATATAAAAAATCCTCTTTCGAGCCAATATTAATCCGCACACTGTTGGCTTTTACTACGATAGGATGTTCCAAAGACAACGAAGCTTCTGCAATGATCTCGGGTTTTAAATGGTGCTCTTCTTTTTCAAATTCGAATACTGCAAGCCAATAGATTTTTCTGGCTTTCAGCTGGATCTGTGATGTACAAAGCTTTATCTCTTCTCTTAAGAGACGTTCCATTATCAGACGCTTATCAGAGAAGTCTTTCCCTAAATATGTTTTGACCGGAATAGCAAACATATTAAAGCAATATGCCTTCTTTTCGGGATCATACTTTATTTTGCTGATGCATTTGACAGGAAGCGGAATTGGGATGTCTTTTTTAAAATTCCTCAAAGATTTTAGCCCCTGCCAGTAATCGGCTTTGTTTTTAGAAAAGGTTGATTGAATCGTATTGTTCAGGCTTCCCAGAATATCGGTAGGAACTTCTCCCTTGAAACGGTTGGAGACAAGCCGTGCCGTTGTGTTTGTTTTCGAACGGGTGAAGATTCCCATTTCATCCTTTTTTTCATCAGCTAACTTATATTGGATCTCTTCGGTTAGGTAAAAGAAATCCTTGATCATTTCCTGAACATACAGATGGGAAACAATAAAATTAGCCGCTCTGAAACAGCGGTTTTGATACCGATAGAGTTTTTCCCACATCTCTTTTTGTTCATTTGCAGGAAGATCGATCAGCAGCTGAATTCTTCTGGTAAGTGTAATCGTCGACTTTTCCATATCAAAGATGTATTTCAGAAGTGTTTTGATTTTGTAGATATTGATATGCATACAGAAATTCCCGATGTACTTCCTTTTCAGGTAATTTGAGTTCTCGGGCAATAACTGTAAATGAAGATTTCTCTTCAAACCTTCTTTTCAAAATATCGAGTTGTTGGCTACTGAGTTCTTTTGTCTGCTCTTTATTATCGAGAGCTTTTTCCTGTGGCTGTTCAAAAGACCTTCTATTAAGAATTTTCCGAAGATCATTTATAGCTCTGCTTACCTCATTGCTGATGTCTTTTACACTGCTTCCCATTGCTTCTGCGATTGGTTTGTGCTGAAAGCCATATTCTAAGCAAAGTTCAATCAGATGTTTTCTTTTGGGATGCAGAACGGGTAGAACCTTTTTGACTTCATCGAAATTTTTCTGATCTGATTCCTGACTGAGAAGATACTCTTTATCTTTCAAAGGGTCGTAACCTGCAAGATAATCCTGATAATTATCAAAACTATCAAGAGAAGCCATTAAGCGGGTAAATTTATTTCTTGGAGCAGTAACATACGATATACAATCTCTTTTCATAACAAACCGCAAAAAGCCGGTAATATGATCAGGCGTTTCAATGGTGTCACGGTGTAGCCACAATTTGAGAAATGTATCCTGAACAATAGTGTCCACTACAAAATCATCCTTAAGCACTTGCCATCCAACCCAGAAAAGAAGTCTTTTGTAACGTAGATGAATGTGTTCCAGAGCGGTCGGATTGCCTTTTTTCAGCAGTTCGTACAACTGAAAATTGCTCAACTTTCGTGGCAAAGAGTCTGTTCTTTTCATAAGCAGCGTATTTTAGCAAAATTATTGCTAGAAGGAACTGCTTAGATCAATTATATGAATTCTCTGCACTAAAATGCTATCTCTCTACATATTTCCTAAAAGAAACGGCGTGGAACTCAACTTATAGCATTAGAGGCACTGGTATACCCGTGTACGATAAGTGAGCCCACGCCGAAGTCGTGGGCACATTTACTTATCTTCTCGTACACATAAAATTACCAGTTTTCTAATGCGAGAATCTAAGCAATAGCTTCTATATTTCTTTGAACTATTGCAAAATTACAATACTGTAACTTGTTTTACAAATATAATAAAATATTTTGATACTTGGGATATATCCCAATAGGATTTTTATGGATTTATTGCACATTGCTTCAAATAAAGTTACGATGGACATTTTGAAGGATCTCACAGTTGGTATTGGAAAAAGGATTAAGGTAATTAGAAAACAAAAAGCTTTGACTCAAGAAACGTTGGGAATAATAACTGGAATTGATAGCGCAGATATAAGTAAATATGAGGCAGGCAAAATTAATTTAACCTTAAAAACAATCTCGAAGTTCGCTATCGCACTAGAAGTACATCCAAAAGAATTATATGATTTCGATCTTGCTATCACAGAATATAAAATTGAAGAATAAATATATCCCAACTTAAGTTGGGATTTTGTATTTATAGGAGGGGAATATATAACAAAAGATAATAGTTTTTCTTTGAGATGTCATATGCGTTTAAAGAAATTAGATAGTTAAGTAAGGTAGATTTTTGAAGATAATAAAGTAATAATTAGAGGCTAAAACCAATTAAACCTAAATCTTACAAAATTTTAAATATTTTTTAATTTAGTATATAATTGATGCTTATATTAGTGTTATAAAATATACTAAACCATGAAAGACAGAACAACACTACCAACTATTAGTTTTCAACTACCATGTAATCTATTTGATCTTCTAAAAAAAAGAAACTAATATTCAATAAGATGAAAAAATTCGTAATAATGTATGATGTAAAAGCTGATCATCAACGTATTATACAAGATCTGCTATTAAATAATTGGCATTCAATATTAGAAGGATATAATCTTGATGGTGAACCTATTATATGTTTTCTACCAGAAACGACGTGGTATAAAGAATTTAACACTCAAAAAGAAGCCTTTGATGCATTTAAAGCACTTGCTGGTGAGGACAATGTTATTAGATTGGCTGTAACAATACTAAGTGATTGGTGGTCAACAGCGACAAACCCTATGGGACACCAAATTGAAGAACTTAAAAGTTTCAAAAAGCATTAGATATGGAAACAAGGCATTTAGTAGTCCAATATGCAACAACGTTGGTAGAATACTCAACTATCTGACTACCTGAGTTACTTAATATAGACCAAAGTTAAAGCAATTAGTTTTGGTTAGACAGGTCGGTACTTGTCGGTCAATAGTAAGATAAAATCTAATATCTGATATTTCAATTACTGACAAGATGATTAAAAGTAAATTCCAAATTTTTAGTGAAATCAGAAAATACATTCTCAATCTTAGAGCTAAAGGTCAAGAAAAAAAGGCTAGGAAAAAGGGGAATTAGATTTATTAGTTGAATTCAAATCTATTATCTCAAATAAATTATTAAAAGTGATAAGGGATTAGAAATATTCGCGAATTATTTTAAAGCTTTAAAATGATTTATAATTTTGATACGACTTGTCAACAAGAAAAATTCTAGGTTAAAATATGACAAGTTATCAGCGTATTTTACCACTATTTGTAGAGAATAACAAGTTACAAGACGAAATACCACACTACAATCTAATCTCATAAAATAATAAAAATAAATTTTTAAAATAATATTATAGCCCAACAGAGTTATTTAAGATTGACATAATGAGTAAATTTGAAAAGTTAGCTTCAATATTTAAACCCCTTACTACTAATGTTTGATAAAGTATTTATAAGTTATGCAAAGGAAGATTACCAATTTGCTGAAAAATTATATATCTATTTAAGTGAAAATGGATTTGATCCATGGTTAGATAAAAAAAATCTTTTACCCGGACAACAGTGGGATTACGAAATCAAGAAAGGTCTTAGAGAAGCAAACTATGTTATTTTAATGTTATCTAATAACTCCGTAAAAAAAAGGGGCTACGTTCAACGGGAATTTAAATTAGCTGTAAAATATTTTGAAGAAAAATTGGAAGATGACATATATTTAATTCCTATTAAAATTGATAAATGTAATGCACCTGAGAATCTTTCTGCTTTTCAATGGATTGAAATAAGTGATCACTCATTTGACGTAATTTTAAAATCTTTAAATATTCAACAAAATAAATATTTGGAGTTTCAGCAAGAACAACTTAATAAACACAGAACTTTTGAAACTAAGGAAGTGAAAGAAGATTTTTTGTATAAAAAAAAAGATAAACCTGAAAATAGAATCTTTTTACTTCCAATTTGTCGATACTGAAAACCAATCACTAAATGAATTAAACAGATTTATTGCTGGACAAAGCATACAAGATGTCTTAAATGCAAGGAATTATTTATTAGGACAAGAGGATAATGATATTCTAAATCATGAATGGGCAAATGATTGGTACTTCGATTCAAGTTATTCAATTCACTTTTTAAATCAATCTGTTGTTAGTATTATTGAAAATAGCTACACTTTTACTGGAGGAGCGCACGGTTCAGCTGGAATTAAAGGGTTAAATTTCTACATCTCTCCTAACTATAAATTAGAGTTTAAAGATTTGATAAAGTATGAAGATTCTCAAATAGTACTTGAATTCATCTCAGAATATTGTTTTAAAGAATTAAGAAAATTATATAATGAATGGATGGAAACTTCCGAAGAAGAAATTATAAATCAGAACAAATCGATGTTTTGGAAAAATAGTTTAGATCCTGACTGGGAAAATTTTGACAATTTTATTATATCTCAAGAAAATATTAGCTTCGTTTTTAATCAATATCAAGTTTCCTCATATGCGTTTGGTTTGCACATTATTGACATTCCCTTTGAAGAGTTTTTCAAATTGAATATTGAAACTAAATTTTTATTAGCACTCAAGAAAAAACTAAAATAAATCATTGCGAATTAAGAGAAAAATTAAAGTCTCGGCTTCTGTATTTGAGTTATATATACTAAAAAGGATAAAAATAAACAAAATGACAGCAGAAGTAGTGCTCATAATGTTGTCAATTTCTTAACTAATTATTAGAATATAAAAAAATAAACCATGAAAATAATTCATTTAGCTGATTTTCATCTTGATAATGAAGATCTACCTGTTAATCATCAAAGAATAATAAAGGCTCTAATAGTCGATTTAAAAAACTATAAAATTGATGAAGAAACTTTATTAATTTTTTCAGGTGACTTTTTAAACTTAGGTGGTAAAAATTTTAAAAATCCTAATATTAGTTTTGAAAAATTCAATGAATTAGTCTTTGAGGTTATTTTAAGTAATTTTCCATGTTTACAGGGGAAAATTTTTTTTGTAGCAGGAAATCATGATCTTGATAGAAGTAAAATAAAGGCATCAAACAAGGCATTAAAAAAACAAATCCTACATAGTGAAGAATCAAGAGAAGATATATACAATGAATTAAAGGAGGGTATTTCTGGTCTTGAACTTTACAATACATTTAAAGCTGATTTTTTTTCTAAAGATTTGTATAAAGATAGTAAATTAACTTTTTTTGAAAACACTTTTAAATTAGCAGTTGGAAGTGAATTAGTCGGAATTGCAGCAATAAATAGTTCCACTTTTTGTTACGAAAACAATGACTTTGGTAATTTATTACTCTTCGAAAAGCAGCTATCAAATAGCCTTATACATATTTATGATTGCGAAGTTAAAATTGCAATTTTACATCATCCAATTAATTTCTACCATCAAAGTGAAAGAGAAAAAATTAAATCTTTTTTAGAAAAAGAATTTGATTTAGTTTTTTTAGGGCATACACATAGACAGGAAAGCGAATTTAATCAAACTCTAAACGGACATTGCTACTTCTCTGTTGGCAAATCTTTAAATGGTGAAGTTGATGAATCCTCACCTTATACGAATGGCTATAGTATCATAGAATTCATTACAAATCAAAAAATAATAGTTAACCTCAGGAAATTCAATAATAAGAACGATACTTTTCTATCAAACTCTGACTATGGCAGTGAAGAAGGATTACAAGAAATCTTCATTAATAAAAATTTGGTAACAAGTTTAACGGGTAAACTAGAAATTAACTCAAACTTCAGAAAATATTTATCCGATGTTGGAGCAAATCTTACCCACCAGAGTAGAGATGTAATAAAATTAGATGACATTTATATATATCCTAATTTGGATAATTATGATATGTCATCTGAAGAGAGGAAAATAACAGTTAACTCAAGAGATTTAATCGATAAAATTAATGGGAATGAAATACAGAGATTAATAGTTCTGGGTGAAACTTCAGCGGGAAAAACAAGCTTTTGTAAAAAAGCATTTGAAAAAATCTTTGAAAAGGGAGAATACTACCCTGTCTTGATCACTGGCGAGGATGTCAAGTCTACTGATATCAAGATTCTGGAAAAGTTAAAAAATACTGCATTAAATGAACAATATTTATCAAATGCAATGCCTTCTGATAAAAAACCATTTTTCATAATTGATAATTTAAATGATTCAAAGTTAGAACCAAAGTTTAAAAGAAAGTTCTTAGAAAATCTCATTAATAATGACATTTCATTTTTAATAACCTGGAATGAATTTTTTACTTTAAGTGAAGTCTTTGATTCTTTGGTATCTTTAGTAAATGTTCACGAAATATTACCCTTTGGAATCAAATATAGATATCAACTTATTGAAAAATGGATTAGTTTTAAAGAGTATGAAAACGAAAAAGAAAAAACAAGTTTCCTTTATGAAATAGAAAAGTTAATTAATTCAATAGTTGGTAAGAATTTAGTACCTGCATATCCATTATACATTTTAACTATTTTACAATCAACTGAGTTGTTTCCTACGGAAAATTTTGAACAGAGTACATTTGGACATTATTACGATATATTAATAAAATCTGCTCTTTCTAAATTTTTAACAAAAAATAGCGATATCGAGAAATACTATTCATATTTGTCTGAGCTAGCATTTGAGCTTCACAATAATAAAGACATTGATAGTGATAAAAAATTAACGGAGCAAAAATTTATTAAATTTCATGAAAAATTTGTAAGTGAATATAATATTCACAAGAATGGTTTTGTGGAAATGGAAAAAAACTTACGTAACAGTGACGTTATAGTCCTATTAAATGGAAAATACGGTTTTCGATATCCATATATTTACTATTATTTTTTAGGAAAATATTTGGCGGATAATCTTGATAAAAGCGAAATTAAAGATGAGATTAAATTCTTATCTAATTCCCTATACAACACTTCAAGTGCAAATATCTATTTATTCTTATCCCATCACAGTAAAGCTGAGTTCGTAACAAACATAATAGTAGAAAATGCTAGAAGTTTATTTAAAGACGAAGATATTCTTAATTTTTCGACTGATATTGCTCAAATAAATGAATTGGTTTCGAGTACATCAACAAATATTAGTTTAGATACATCTAATACACATAAAGAAAATAAAATTGAAAGCTTAGAAAGTGAAGAAAAAAATGAACAGGTTTCGAAAATAAATAACTTTGAAGAAATTGAAGATGTAGCCAACTCTATTAATTATATTTCAGAAATTAACAAAGCTTTTAAAACAATTGAAATTTTAGGCTTAATTCTTAAAAATAGATATGCATCTCTTAAAACTGCACCAAAATTAGAAATCGCTAAAGAGATTTATTTTTTAGGGTTGCGTACGACTTCAACAATTTTTAAAACATTAGTTGAAGGAGAGGATTTTATTAAAAATGATCTTTTGGATATAATTGGAACAGAGCGCACTCTTTCAAAATTAGAGAAAGAAGAAATAACTAAAAGAATTATTTTTAATTTATATTATGTTACTTCATACAGTATTTTTAAAAGAATTTCTAATTCTATAGCTACTAAAGATTTAGAACCAACTTTTAACGACCTTAAAAATATGTATCCCGAAAATAATGCAATTGCTTTAATAGATATTTCGAATAAACTTGAATACTCATCTACTTTTCCATTCTCTGATGTTGATAAAGTTGTTAATCAGTTAAAAAATAATAAATTTCCTTACTTTTTACTTAGAAGATTATCTTTGAACTATTTGAGGATGTTCCCTATGAAAGAGCAAGAGCAACAACGGATATGTAGTAAATTGGAAATACCTATTCAAGTTCAAAGACAAATTGAAATGACCTCAACAACAAAGAAAGCAAGTAATTTAACGTTGAAAAATAACGGAAAAAAGAAAAAAAGAAAAAAAAAGAAATAGAGTATTGACAATCTTCAATGTCTACATAATTAAAACACTTGATTTTAAAATTTATAATGAAAGAATATTACAGATTAACTTTAAAAAAAAGAAGAAATAGCTCAAAATTTGATTGATATTATAGATAGTGATATCTGCCCAGACGATGAAACAAAGATTTTCATTGATAATTGGATACGTACTGAGCGTCATGAAAAGTTTAAAGCCTATTATGATGTTTGGGAAATTGTGTTAAAAAATTTCTATCCAAAAACAAGACCTATACTTATTAGAAGTATACCTCGGAAATCAAAAAAAGAATATATCGCTAGTTTCACAAATTCAGCATATTCTGCTCAAAGATTTAGCAATCGTAAGGGGTATTGGATTATTTGCGACACAAAAGACTCCTTACTTTCTTATCATCCAAAAAATATACAAGGAAAATATGTAAATACTTTTTATCCACTTAGTGAAGTTTTAAAAAAAGCTAAAGAAAACGGAGGTTGGGGATTCTCAAAACGTCTTTTGGCAGATTATACAGGTGAGGACGAATATATTATGAAAATAGACTTTTCAGAAATGCAGTTATTGAAATATATAAATCAACATTAATATGTAAAGTATCAATTCAAAAATTAATATTTCACGTTGTACAAGTTTTATAAAATAATCATTTATTCTTTTAATATTGATTTTACAGTAATTCAGACTACCAATTTGATATGTTGATAATGGGAAAAACCATTAAATTGTAAATCGGTCTATATTAAATGGCAATTGGAAAAATATCAAAATTAACATAAAAAAATAACAGATGCAGCCACCCTTACGGCCACCCATAAAAACAAATAAGACTGCTAATCAATGATTAACAGTCTTATTTTGTACCCCAGACGGGACTTGAACCCGTACATCCGAAGATACAGGATTTTAAGTCCTGCGTGTCTACCAGTTCCACCACCAGGGCGACGAATGGAGCGAAAAACGGGACTCGAACCCGCGACCCCAACCTTGGCAAGGTTGTGCTCTACCAGCTGAGCTATTTTCGCATAAAAAAAATTCCTAATTGCTTAGAAATTTTTTCTTTGTGCGGATGAAGGGACTCGAACCCCCACGCCGTGAAGCACCAGATCCTAAGTCTGGCGTGGCTACCAATTACACCACATCCGCATTATTTTTAAGAACTTCTTTTCTTTCGTTTTGGTGAGTGCAAATATAGAACTCTTTTACGTTCCCTCCAAAATAAAATCAATATTTTTTTAAAGTTTTTTGACAGCTCGTTTTTGAATAACATCAATACTTTTATTACCTTTACAGACTTAAAACATTTTCGAGATATGGAATTACAAGGGACGATAAAGAAAATTTCTGATTTACAAACATTTGCAAGTGGATTTCAAAAAAAAGAGCTGGTTCTTTTGACTGAGGAACAATACCCACAACCTATTAATATTGAATTTACTCAAGATAAAGTGGACTTGCTGAGCGCTTACAAAGTGGGTGACAAAGTGAAAGTTCATATCAATATCAGAGGTAGAGAATGGACAAGCCCACAAGGCGAAGTGAAGTATTTCAACTCTATCGTTGGATGGAGAATGGAAAAAGATGCTTCTACAGATTTCAACGAGCCTACTCAAGCCACTCCAAATCAAGGTCAACCTGCTGCTGAAAACAAGAATGTTTTTGCTGAGGATGAAGATGATGATTTACCTTTCTAATATCAATAGAATAATATCACATACATATCCCTGCATTTTAAATTAAAGT
>Ga0308163_10001368_pt1 | contig 27151 bp, 20 predicted proteins | sample PhyTR1_FD_201037 | JGI IMG/M metagenome (GOLD analysis project Ga0308163, IMG submission 201037) | Phyllosphere microbial communities from UC Gill Tract Community Farm, Albany, California, United States - DLSLT.R1 | ecosystem: Host-associated > Plants > Phyllosphere > Unclassified | place: USA... | reverse complement strand
GCATCGACCACCTGCGCCTGGTTCCAGGCGACATCCTTGATCTGGGCGCGCAGCGCCTGATTGTTCACGACCAGGATTTCGTAAGGCTGCAGGCCGGACGACGTCGGCGCCAGGCGCGCGGCTTCGATGATCCGGTCGATCTTATCTTGCGACACCTTGCGGGTCGGGTCCATTGCCTTGGTCGCATAGCGCCAGTTCAATTTGTCGAGCAATTCCATGTGCTTCCTTTCGGATGAGAGATTCATCATTGTATTTTTTCTCGGCAGATAGATAAACTACGATTCTGACAAATGATTTGTTCTTGAGGAGACAAGATGGCGCGAAAGTTCGATCATCTGGCCGATGTCGAGGTGTTTCTGAACGTTGTCGAACACGGCTCGTTCAGCGCAGCAGCGGTGGTGCTCTCGACCACACCGTCCGTGCTGAGCCGGGCGCTGTCACGACTCGAAGCGCGCCTCGCCACGCAATTGCTGCGCCGGACAACGCGCAGCCTCAGCCTCACTGACGCCGGCCAGCGCTACGCCAACGAGGCACGCGACGCCTTCGCCCGCCTCGGGCAGGCAGAGCAGGCGATGCGCAGCACGACGGCGCAACTGAGCGGCAAGGTCCGCATGAGCGTGTCCACCGGCTACGGCCAGCAACGCCTACCGCCGATCCTGGCTGCCTACGCGCGCGCCTACCCGCTGGTCGAACTGGATGTCGACATCACCAACCGCAACGTCGATCTGGTGGCCGAAGGATTCGACCTGGCGATCCGCTCCGGCCCACTGCCGAGCAGCACGATGGCGTCCCGCCAGCTGGAAGCATCGCCGCTGTGCCTGCTGGCATCCCCAGCCTACCTGGAGACAGCAGGGCCGCTCGCGACGCTCGATGACCTGGCGCGCCAGCAATGCATTGCCTTTGTCCGGCCCAATACCGGGCGGGTATTCCCCTGGCACCTGCGCGATGGTGGGCGTGACATCGACTGGATCCCACCGGCGTCGGTGACGGTATCGACCGACGTGATGGGCGTCATCTGGCTGGCCGAGCAGGGAATGGGGATCGCGCTGTGTCCGCGCCTGTTTGCGGAAGCCAGCCTGGCGGCGGGGCAGTTGGTAGAGGTACTGCCACAGCTGGGCGGCCGCACGCGCGCGTTCTCGGTCGTCTACCCGGCACACCGTGGCCTGTCAGCCGCGTCGCGCGCACTGATCGACATGCTGGTCGCGGCGCGGGACAGTTCAAAAAGCCGGGGTCAGGTCTGACATTTGGACACGGGCTCGTCCTTAGTCCGTCCACAAGGGGATTCACAAATAGACTTCTGTTGACTTCGTGTCCGAATGTCAGACCTGACCCCGCTTTGTTTGTTGAGCTCGTGTCCGAATGTCAGACCTGACCCCCGCTTTGCTGTTTGGGAATTGAAAGGGGACGCGTTGGCGTCCCCTACGGTGCTACCTAATCACAGGCTCAACAGCAAGAAGCCCGACTCCCCCCATACCGCGCCTCCTGGCGCTCACGGAAGAACTCCTCGTACGTCATCGCAGGCTCATCCGGATGCGTACGCTCCATGTGCGCCAGGTACGTGTCGTACTCGGGCAGGCCGACCATCAGGCGCAGCGACTGCCCGAGGTAATTGCCGGCCTGCTTCAGGGTGCCGAACATCAGGCGACCTGCGGTGCGGGCATGGCGACGTACGGCGACTCTTTCGCGGTCGGGCTGTTCGCCTTGCGCGCATCCATCACGGTGCGCAGGCCATAGAACAGCACGGCCAGCACGACGAAGATGAAGAAGCCGGCCAGGCTGGCGTTCACGTAGTCGTTGAAGATGATCCGCTCCATGTCGAGGATCGATTTGGCCGGCGCCAGGATCGTGCCGGCATCATGCGCAGCCTGGTACTTGTTGGCGTGCGCCACGAAGCCGATGCGCGGGTCGACGTGGAAGATCTTCTGGTAGCCCGCCGTCAGCGTGCAGGCCAGCAGCCACAGCGTCGGCAGTGCAGTGACCCACGCGTATTTGCCGCGCTTCATCTTGAACAGCACACAGGTACCCAGCATCAGCGCAATACCGGCCAGCATCTGGTTGGCGATACCGAACAGTGGCCACAAGGTGTTGATGCCACCCAGCGGATCGACGACGCCCTGGTACAGGAAGTAGCCCCAGGCCGCCACGCACAGGCCGGTTGCCAGCAGGTTGGCTGGCAGCGAATCGGTGCGCTTGAGCGATGGTGCGAACGCGCCCAGCAGATCCTGCAGCATGAAGCGGCCAGCGCGGGTGCCTGCGTCAACGGCGGTCAGGATGAACAGTGCTTCGAACAGGATCGCGAAGTGGTACCAGAACGCCATCATGGTCTGGCCACCGACCACGTTCGACAGGATGTGGGCCATGCCCACTGCCAGCGTCGGTGCGCCACCGGCGCGCGAGATGATCGTGTGCTCGCCGACGTCACGGGCCATCTGTTCCAGCGCTTCCGGCGTGATCACGAAGCCCATCTGCGAGACAGCGGCAGCGGCCGATTGCGCCGTCGTGCCCAGCAGGGCAGCGGGGCTGTTCATGGCGAAGTAGACGCCCGGGTCGATGGTCGACGCCGCGATCAGCGCCATGATGGCGACGAAACTTTCCATCAGCATGCCGCCGTAGCCGATGAAGCGCGCCTGCGTTTCATTTTCCAGCATCTTCGGCGTGGTGCCCGAGGCGATCAGCGCGTGGAAGCCCGACACGGCGCCGCAGGCGATGGTGATGAACAGGAACGGGAAGATGCCGCCCGACCAGACCGGGCCCGAACCATCGACGAACTTCGTCACGGCCGGCATGCGCAGGTCCGGTGCGACGACCAGGATACCGATCGCCAGCGCCAGGATGGTGCCGATCTTGAGGAAGGTCGACAGGTAGTCGCGTGGCGCCAGCAGCAGCCACACGGGAATCACGGCGGCGACAAAGCCGTAGCCGATCAGCATCCAGGTCAGTTCGGTGCCGGTGAAGGTGAACATCGGACCCCAGACTGGCGAATCGTGCACCCACTGGCCGCCGATGATGGCGAGCATCAGCAACACGAAGCCGATCAGCGAAATCTCGCCGATGCGCCCGACCCGCACATAGCGCGAGTAGATGCCCATGAACAGCGCGATCGGGATCGTGGCCATCACGGTGAAGGTGCCCCACGGCGAACCGGTGAGTGCTTTCACGACAATCAGCGCCAGCACGGCCAGGATGATCACCATGATCATGAAGGTGCCGAGCAGCGCGATCATGCCGGGGATCTCGCCCATTTCCGACTTGATCAGGTCACCGAGCGAACGGCCGTCGCGGCGCGTGGACATGAACAGCACGATGAAATCCTGCACCGCGCCGGCAAACACGACGCCGGCCAGGATCCACATCATGCCCGGCAGGTAACCCATCTGCGCGGCAAGCACAGGGCCCACCAGCGGGCCAGCGCCGGCAATCGCGGCGAAGTGGTGACCGAACAGGACGTTCTTGTTGGTCGGCACGTAATCAAGACCATCGTTGAACTTGTGGGCGGGTGTCTGGCGCGTGGCGTCGAGCCCCAGCACCTTGTTGGCGATGAACTTCGAGTAGAAGCGGTAAGCGATGAGATAGACGCAGCCGGCGGCCGCGACGATCCAGATGGCATTGATGGTTTCACCGCGTTTGAGCGCGATGTAGCCGAGCGAAAACGCGCCCAGGATGGACAAGGCGATCCATCCGAGCATGCTCGTCATTTTCTTCATTGGTGACTCCTCCGATATGGATTGATGCTTCGTACGCCAGTACATGCCGGCGCGATTCTTTACAGCATGGCAATGAGTATCTTGCACAATTATCAGGACTGCAAGCGCAACTATTACGCAGAAGCTACGTACCACTACGTAGGACGCATGCCCGTAACGCACGTAAAATGCGTCGCTTCCCTCAACAGAAGGCGGTTGGCCCATGCGGCTCAAGCAAAAAGTCATCATGCTGGCAGTGGCGCCCCTGGTCGTGGCCCTGTGCGCGATTACGCTCTACGTTCGGCAGCAGGCTGTCACTCTGGCGCAACAACAGCGCGACACGATCGGCAGCGCCTACCTGGCCAGCAAGGAAGCCGAACTGCGCCACTACGTCGAACTGGCCACGCGCTCGATCGCGCACCTGACCCAGAGCGGACGCAGCGACCCGGCCACGCAGGCCGAGGCAATCCGCATCCTGTCGTCGCTGAGCTACGGCGACGACGGTTACTTCTTCGTGTATGACACGCGTGGCAAGAACCTCGCGCATCCGCGCCAGCCGGAACTGGTCGGCACCGACATGTGGAACTGGCGCGACTCGACAGGCTCACTGACGATCCAGCGCCTGATCGGACTGGCGCAGGGCGGCGGCGGCTTCCTGCGCTACACCTGGGCCAAGCCGTCAAGCAAGTCGGCGGCGCCCAAGCTGGGCTACGTGGTCCCGGTCGCGCACTGGGGCTGGGTCATGGGCACCGGCATCTACCTCGACGATGTCGACGCGGCGCTCGAACTGGTCGAGGCCCAGCAGTCGCGCAACAGTGATCAGACGTTGCTCTGGATGGCCGTACTGGCCACGCTGGCCACCGTGGGCGTGGCGGGCGGTGGGCTGGCGCTGAACATCAGCGAAGGGCGCCTGGCCGACGCCAAGCTGCGCGCGTTGGCCCAGCGCGTGGTGGAATCGCAGGAAGAAGAACGGGCGCGCCTGTCGCGCGACCTGCACGACGGGATCAGCCAGGCGCTGGTCTCGGTCAAGCTGCAGCTGGAGGCGGGCATCATCCGCCTCGACGGCGACGCCAACAAGCGCGAGCAGGCGCGCGCGGGCCTGGAGCGCACAGTCGACCAGGTCAACGCGGTGCTGGGCGAAGTGCGCCGCATCTCGCACGACCTGCGCCCGACGCTGCTCGACGACATGGGCCTGGCGCCGGCACTGGAATACCTGGCCCGCGAATTCGGCGAGGACGCCGGCACGCCGGTGCGCTTTCGTGCCACCGGCGCGCTCGATGCGTTGCCCGAGATGGTGGGCACGGTGCTGTTTCGCATCGCACAGGAGGCCCTGACCAATGTCGAACGCCACGCCCAGGCCAGCACCATCGAACTTTCGCTGGAGCGCGTGGCCAACCGCGTCAGCCTGTCGATCGCGGACGACGGCGTGGGCTTTGATACCGATGGCGTGGCCGTGCACCCGAAGCGCGGCATCGGCTTGAGGAATATGATGGAACGGATGGAAGCGATCGGCGGGCGCCTGTCGGTCAACTCGTCGTCCAGCGGCACCAGCGTGGTGGCCAGCATCGATTTGAAGGAGTAGGGCAGTGAACGGTGACATCAAAGAAGTGAAGATTCTGCTGGTGGATGACCACCCGCTGGTACGCGACGGCCTGCGCGCGCGGCTCGAGTCGGCGCCGCACCTGCACGTGGTGGCCGAAGCCGGCTCGAGCGCCGAAGCGCTGGAGCGCGCGGGCGAATACAATCCCGACCTGGTGCTGATGGACGTAAACATGCGTGGCGGCAGCGGCATCGAAGCCACCTTCCAGCTCACGGCGCGTTTTCCCGGCATTGCAGTATTAATGTTGTCAATGCACGACAAACCGGAATACGTGAGCCAGGCGATCGGCGCCGGTGCCCGCGGTTACGTACTCAAGGATGCGCCGGGCAAGGACATCGTGCTGGCCATCGACACCGTCATGGGAGGCGGCATCTATTACAGCGCCGCGCTGGCACGCCAGCTGGCCAATCCGGCCGCCCCGAGTGACCAGCTCACTGCGCGCGAGCATGAAGTGCTGGGGCATATCGCTGCCGGCCAGTCGAACAAGCAGATCGCGCGCGACCTCGACCTGTCGGTGCGCACGGTCGAAACGCACCGCCTGAACATCAAGCGCAAGCTGGGCATCGAAGGCCAGGCTGAACTGATCCGGTTCGCCGTGCAGCGCGCCAGCGGTAACTGATGGTCAACACCGGCTGTCCACTGGGAAACTTGGATTTGCTTTATGGCATTCGGTGCAATAAGATTGCCTGGATACCACTTTGAAACTTTCCATGGCAGAGCAGGAAACATGTCCGCTGGTTGCAATCGAACCGGTCGCCAACGCACAGAATGAATGGGTCGCGCTCAGCGTGCGCCTCGCGCCGGGCCCCGACTTGCCCCAGCGCCTGCAGACCGTGTTCGGCACGCCCGACCTGCTGGCCGCTGCCGCGCCGCTCGACTGCCTGCTGAACCTGGACGACCCGGCCACCCTCACCCCACCGGTGCTGGCGCTGTTGCCCGCCAACCGCATCGGCCTGATGATCGATGCGAACGCGCTGGCCACCGATGGCGTGGCGCGCAAACTCGTCGAACTGCACGCCTGCGGCTACCGCATCTGGCTGGACGGCGACATCCCCGACGGCGTCACGGCCCCATCCGCGCTGCGCTCGGTCGCGCGCAACTGCCGCGTCGCCCCGATGCCACCTGGACGCCTGGTGGCCCTGTTTGCCCCGCACATCGCGTATGGCGTCGACAACGCGCGCCGCTTCTTCGCCTGCGAGATCGCGGGCTTCGACTGGTTCATCGGCGACTACGCGTACGACCCGGATATCGCACCATCGCCCGACGACGACGGCAGTTCGCGCCGCCGCATCCTCACGCTGCTGGGTTTGCTCGCACGCGACGCCGACTCGCGCGAACTCGAAGAGCAGGTCAAGCAGGATCCGGCGCTGGCCTACCACCTGCTCAAGCTGGTCAACTCGGCCGCCTTCACGGTATCGACACAGGTGACCAGCTTCGGCCAGGCGATCACGGTGCTGGGCCGGCGCCAGCTGCAACGCTGGCTGCAACTGCTGCTGTACGCGCGCCAGCAACCGGACGGCTTGCCGAACCTGCTGCTGCCGCTGGCCGCGCGCCGCGGCGCCCAGCTCGAAGCGCTCGCGCGCCTGCAGGGCGACGACCGCGACGCGCAGGACCTGGCCTTCATGACCGGCGTGTTCTCGCTGCTCGACCGGCTGCTGCACATGCCGATGACCGAGATCGCGGCCGAGCTGTACCTGCCTGACGACGTTTACGGCGCGCTCGTCAACCGCAGCGGCCAGTTGGGCGTGTGGCTGGCGCTGGTCGACGCCAACCCGACCGAAGCGGCGCTCCACGAGGCCGGCGTGAGCCTGGAGCACTGGTGGCACAGCCAGCTGCACGCCTACCACTGGGCCATCGAGGTAGGTCGCAATGTCTGACGTGCGCGAATTGGCTCCGACCGCATTCGTCCAGGGCACGAGCGCCGTCTGCGACGCGGTCCTGCGCCTGCGCGGCGAGGCGCTGGTGCAGGAACTGGGCCGCTTGGCGCGCACGCTGACGGGCAGCGCGCAAGGGCGCTTCGTGCCCGGCCCGGGCCTCGTCGACCCAGGTCCGGCCGGCGGGCGCGTGTTGCGCCACGCGGTGGTCGCAGGCATCGAACAGTTCGGCTGGTATGAAGTGAGCGGCTACGGCGACCATGCCGAGGCCAGCGCACACACGCTGGCCGCGCTGGCGCAACTGACCGCGAGCCTGATGCAGATGCACTCGCTGGCACAGCGCTCGACCCACGCTTACGCACAGATGGAAGCGCAACTGGCACACCAGTCGCAGATCCTCGACCAGATCCACGAGTCGGTGCTGACGATGGACCAGATGGGCTACATCACCAGCTGGAACCGCGGCGCCGAACGCCTGTTCGGCTACACGGCGCTCGAAGCGGTGGGCCGCAACATCCTGTTTTTGTACGCCGACGAAGACCTGGGCGACGAGGAGGGCGGCGCGCCGCCGGACCTGTTCGCCGAGCACGGCGGACGCATGATGGAGGTGAAACGCCGCAAGAAGTCGGGCGACATCTTCTGGGCCAGCCTGTCGCTGTCGCCCCTGCGCGACCTGGCCGGCCGCCCGAGCGGCCTGATCGCCTACCTGACCGACATCACCGAACGCAAACAGGCCGAAGAGCAGCTGCACCACCTGGCCTACTACGACGAACTGACCGGCCTGCCGAACCGCACGCTGTTCGCGCGCCTGGTCGACCAGGCCCTGATGGTCGCGCAGCGCAACGAGACGGCCGGCTGCATCCTGTTCATCGACCTGAACCGTTTCAAGCGCATCAACGACACGCTGGGCCGGCGCATCGGCGACGAACTACTCAAGCAGGTCGGCCAGCGCTTCAAGGCCGCGCTGCGCGACGAAGACCTGGTGGCGCGCCTGTCGGGCGACGAATACGCGGTCGGCCTGGCCGACGTGCGCCAGCACTTCGAAGCCACCACGGTGGCGCAAAAGCTGCAAGCCGCGCTCGACGCACCGTTCCTGATCGGCGGCCACGACCTGCGCCTGGGCGCCAGCATCGGCATCAGCGTCTACCCGCAGGACGGCAACGACGCCGAAACCCTGCTGGCGCTGGCCGACATCGCGATGGAACGGGCCAAGGGCGACGACGCCAACCCGGACCGCAGCGTCGCGTTCTACAGCCAAGACATGAACAAGGGCATGCAGGAGCGCATGCGCATCGAATCCGGCCTGCGCCACGCGCTGGGCAACGGCGAGCTGGTGCTGTACTACCAGCCGAAGTTCGAAATCGCGAGCGGTCGCCTGGTCGGTGCGGAAGCGCTGGTACGCTGGATGCATCCCGAGCGTGGCATCGTGCCGCCCGGCGAATTCATCCCGCTGGCCGAGACCACGGGCCTGATCGTGCAGGTCGGCGAATGGGTGCTGGAAGAAGCCTGCGCGCAGGCGTCGATCTGGCAGCGCTCGGGCATCGCGCCGTTCCGAGTCGCGGTGAACGTGTCGGCGCGCGAGTTCACGCCATCGCTGCCGGAACGCGTGGCCGCCACGCTGCGGCGCTACCAGCTCGACCCGTCGTGGCTGGAGCTGGAGATCACCGAAAGCACGCTGATGCACGACGTGGATCGCGTCACGGCCATCATGGATCAGATCACGGCGCTGGGCGTGTCACTGTCGCTGGACGATTTCGGGACCGGTTTCTCGAGCTTGTCGTACCTGAAGCGGTTCCCGATTCATACTTTGAAGATCGACCGGTCGTTCACGATGGGGATACCGGCGGATGGCAGCGACTGCGCGATTGCCGGGACGATCATCAGCATGGCGCGGCAGTTGTGTTTGCGGGTGATTGCTGAAGGTGTTGAGACGCTGGATCAGCTGGCGTTTCTGCGTGGTGCCGGGTGTGATGAGGTGCAGGGGTATTTGTATGCGGCTCCGTTGCCGGCGTATGCGTTTGAAAAAGCGTTGCGGGAGAATTGGGCGTTGGTGGGGTAGGCGAGGGGGCATGTGCGAGCGCCGCCGTCTTGCGTGGGTCAGAACTCCCTCATCCAGCCGATGATTATGTATAATGCCGTGCAACAGGAAGCGTGGCCGAGTGGTTGAAGGCAGCAGTCTTGAAAACTGCCGACGGTGTGAGCCGTTCGTGAGTTCGAATCTCACCGCTTCCGCCAGTTGCTCTTAAGTCGTTGTTTTGTAAGCAAAAGCCCGTACAAATGGGCTTTGCGCAGTACACGGTGTGCCAAAAATGTGTGCCAAAAAGCGAACTGACGACATGCCGAAGTACCTCTATCAACGCGGTGACGGGCGTAGCCGGAACTGGCACGTGCGTCTCGTAGCCCCTACCGATGTCCACCATCTTCTCCCGTCTTCTGGGAGAGAGCTCCGACGCTCTACTGGAACAGCCGACAGGAAGAAGGCAGCCGTGATAGCCGCCCGCTTTGTGGCTGAATGCCATCAAAAGTGGGACGACCTCCGCAATACCTCAACTGAACTCGGACCTGCTGACCTACTGACACGCAAAGTCGTCCTCACCTGTAGCTTAATTGACCAGATTTGCGGTGCGCGGCTAGCGTCTTGGGCGATGACCGATGAATCCGAGCGATTTGGCGAGGGAGGATTTGAGGAGCATGAGTTAATAGAAATGCAAGATTTCTGCACATATACCGATGCAGGTATGAGAAGCATCTTGGCTCAAGGTATCAAGGCGAAAAGCTGGAGTAACGTGGTAGAAGGGATATTGGACTGGTGCTACCAACTCCAGTACGAAGTCAATTCAACCGACCCGTTGTTTCCCCAGCTGGTGCGTCGATATGCTGAGGTTGAGAAGCGAGCAGCTCAAATCATCAGTCAACGCAATCAAGGTGAGTCTGTGGAGTTCCCAATCCCAGCTGAACCCACAGCTCTCCTCTCGAGTGTTTCTGCGGTTTACGCCTCACATAAAGGTGAGAGGATTTCCAGGAAAGTTTATACGACTAACGTCAGTATATGGGAGCGCTTTATGGCGTTTCGCGGCGACGTTGCGCTCGACTCAATCTCATCGGGCGATGTCTACCAGTTCCTCGATTCTCGCTTAAAGAGTACAACGGACCCTTGGTCTGAAGGCTATGCACTTAGCCGTGCAAAAAATGTACTAAAAGATTTCTTCGCGTTAGCTAGGACCATGGCGCTAATGAAATCGCCGAACCCTGTTTTGGGCTTAGAAACTCATCCCCGGCTAACTGCTGAGCAGGCTGCATCAAGAAAAAACCTCGTTTTCCTTTTAGTAATGCGCAGCTAACCGGAATATTCACATCAGACTGGTATGCTCCGAATACTACGCGATTTCGTGGTGCTCTAAAGACCGATGTAGGCGTGCGCTATTGGGGGCCGTTAATTTCGCTATTCCACGGTCTAAGGGTGCGCGAATTAGTGCAATTGCATAGTCATGACTTTCAAAGTGTTGATGGGGTTATGCTAATGACGATTCAATTGGACTTGGCAGGTACTGCCTCTATGGATAATGCCGCGCGTGTGCTGAAGAACGAATCGACTATGAGAACTATTCCGATTCACCCCGCTTTACTTCAGTTGGGTTTTCGGGAATTCGTAGACGAGGCGAAGAAACGGCATCCCATTGGTGTCCCATTGTTCCCGTCAGCCGTACCAGAAGCGAATAGTAAAGCCCCGTTATGGGGGCGTGCTTATGAGCAGGCATTTTTGCGATATATTAGGGATGCCCTGGCATTTGGGCATGGCTTCGGAAATCATTCATTCCGACATACTGTTGAAGATGGGATTCGAGACGCGCAACTAACCAATGGGGTATGGCCTGCGGGTCTGTCGCAGTTTTACACTGGAAGGAAACTTCCAAGGGACGCAGACAGAGACGTGGTTAGAATGGAAGGGAGTGAAACAAGCTATGGCCGAGGATTTACTCCCACCAAAATGCTCGGGTATGTCCGTCAAATCGAATTTGATGAGGTGAGTTTGCCATTGCCCTTCCTTCAATGGAGGAAGCAGCTCTAGGAGCTTAAGGGATAAACTCTGTTGGCTTTATAGTCCTGGGCATGTGCCCGGACTATGGAGCCTACAATGAAACAAGCCGCTGCTGCAGTATCCTTTGACCCGTTTTTCCCATCTGGACAATTTGCCAAGGTGCCTGCTGAAGCGTTTGGCTCCTTGGCGGTCAGTGGGCCGCACGCTCTCACTCACGCGGAGTTTCGTCTTCTTGCCTCACTATGCCGCTTCCGAGGCGTGAGTCGACTCGTTTACCCGACCCGCGCACTGCTTGAGCGGCTCACTGGGATGACGCCGAACAACGTCTCTCGCATCACCAAGTCTCTGCAAAAAAAAGGCTGGCTGACAATCTGCTATGTGGACGGCAATGTACGTCGTAAGGTTGCCAACTATGAGTTGTGCGTTCCTGTAAGCGGTACAGGCGTCAAAACCGTGAAGCCCACTGCCAAGGTCGAAAGCGACAGCCCTGCGCCTGCCCGACATGGGAACGACACGCGCGCGCAAGACAGTCGCGACGAGATGCCAGAGGCCAACGACCTTTCCTGGGACGACCTGTTCGACCTGACGTGCGGAGACGCCAGTTCTTAGAGCAACTCTTGCTGTTTTTCCTTGGCCAGCAGGGTGGGTTAGAGTGGCGCTTGTCTCATGTTGAGACTCCTCCCCCTTCTCTGTTGTTTTTTTGTTAAGACTTCTCTCTTAAAAGGTTCTTCTATTTTGGTATCCCAGGGAGACTCTCTTGGCGATATCTTGATGGTCTCCTCCTGAGCCTCCCCTCCGCCCGGCCCAGTCCGGATCAATCGCGAGCGATTGGTCCGGACTGGGCCGGAATGCCCCTACGAATGTTCATTGTGCCTTATCATGATGGGTGGCAACCGTGCCTCACCCAAACGGCCTTCCTCCCTAGGCGAGAGACTCAGCCCGGCTAGCAATCGACTCATTCAAGCCCTCTCACCGACGAGAGGCATCAACAAGGAATTGTTCTAGAGATGTCCGTTAATTTAATTTGTCCCATCAGAGGCCCACTGGGCGCTTCTTATTTTGCTAACGATGGCCTTACTGTCTCTGAAGAGGCACGCCGAATTGAGTGCATTCAATACCTGCTGAGTAAGGGTTATCCGGCTAAATATATACAATGTGAAACGATAATCATCAAGAATCTGGGTAACAATGGTAAGGGTTCGGTGCGCGCAGATATTGTGGTTTTTTGACCAGCCGACTGAATACGTATCTAAGATTAAGCATGCGGACATGTTGGACCACATCTTGCTGGTTGGTGAGATAAAAAGAGAAAGCAAATCAAAGGCGTCGGCAATTAAGCATCAGCTGGAGCCGGCGCTAAAGCAAATCGATAGGGCGGAACTGCTTGGGGTTTATTGGGATGACATTAATCGCTTGCTCTATATCAAGCAAATTAAGAACAACTCGGTATCAATATTAAAAGATGATTTAGGCAATCTTCCTGAGTACGGTGCATCCTATAAGTATAAGCGATTAAAGTATAAGGACCTTATTAAGCCAGAGGATATTAATGCAACTCTGATGGAGATTGCTAATGTCCTTCGTTCAAATAAGATAAATGACGATGCCACGAGATATCGTGAAACTGTCAAGTTACTCCTCGCAAGGTACATGGACGAGCGTGAGGCAAAAGAGACCGGCTCTGACCTAGTTCTCCAGTGTGCTCCGGGCGGGGACCCGCTCTTTATGGAGAGGGTTTCAAAGCTTTATAAGAAGACCGCCAGTTTCTATTCAAAAGCGAAGACAATCTTCGTAAAGCAAGGTACAGAGTTGGACGAGAAAGCTCTGCGCGCAATGGTTGAGAAGATTCAGGGCTTAAATCTACTCGATTCCTCGACTGATTCGATGCAGCAGGTCTTTATGAATTTCGTGCCCGCGGTATTTAAGAAGGAGCTTGACCAGTACTTTACGCCGCTTACATTAATAAATTGCATGGTCGAAATACTTCGACCGGGAATTAATGACAAGGTCGTTGACCCGGCTATGGGCACTGGTGACTTCCTGACAGCGACGATGCAGTATCGTTTTAAGATGAATGATAGCTCGATTGTAAGCAGGGTCTATGGTATGGATAAAGACCTTCAGGCATATGAGCTTGCTGTAGTCAATATGATTCTAAATAAAGATGGGCAAACCTATCTTAAGGAAATAGATTCGATTGCCAATCCTAAGCTGTGGGAGGGCGAGATGGGCGTTGCACTATGCAATCCGCCTTTTGGAGCAAAAACGATTGAAACCGATAAAGAGGTGTTGGCACAGTACGACCTTGGGCACGTTTGGGCCGTCAAAGACGGGAAGTGGGTGCAAACAGAGCAATTGTTAGATTCACAGCAATTGGGAATATTGTTTATCGAACGGTGTTTCAAGCTTCTTGATGATGGTGGAAAATTCGGAATTATTCTCCCCGAGGGATATCTTTGCACTGCAAGCTATGGCTATGTTCGCCAATGGATACTTGACAACTTCCGGATATGGGGATTGGTCGAGCTGCCCCGACGTATTTTCCTGAAGTCTGACGCTGACCTCCGTTCAAACATTCTGTTTGCGCAAAAGAGTGTCGGTGAGAAGGGTGATTACCCAATTCATACTGAGCTTGTCAGGAAAGTAGGATACAAACTTGGAAAGGGTTTTTTCGCCGAGGCACTCCGGGATTCAGACAGTGGCTTAGAAATGCGTGATGCATCTAATAAACCGCTAATTGATACCGATTTTGAGCGCGTTAAGAAAAACATGACTGCGTTTATTTCGATGGATGCTGCTGGAAGCTTGGGGGCATGGCAGGGTGCTAAGCTCAGTGATATCGCATCGCATCCTCTTCTCGATATGAAGCCTAGGCGTCTTAATATTAAAGCATTGGCCAATGTTAAAAGTATCCTAAAGGGGAAGTTTGTAAGGCTTGGCGATATAGCCGAGGTGGTCGAGGGGGTGACCGACCTCAATGCAAGTTACAGCGAGGCTGACCTAATTCACTTAATTGAGGGTCAAGATATTCGAGCTGCTGAGGGCGTTGTTGTGCTTAAGGATGCGGAAAAGCGATGGAGAGTGGAACATCGAAAGACAAGCAAAGCTTATGCGGTGCAAAAACGTGATGTAATTATCGGGCTGGTGCGCCCGGAGCGTAGAAACATTGGATTCTTTGCGCATGCTGATTTGCATAACGTTTATGCGAGCCCGGATGGCGTCGCTGTCGTACGAGAGAGGGAAAGCGCAAAGGAAGCTTATCCAATCGAGTGGATTTTTCAGGCATTACGCACTGAACAATGCCGAATTCAGTTTTGGACAGAATCTGGCGGCACTAGCTATGGCAAGCTTTCCCTTGACCAAATTAAAAACGTTCTCGTGCCTATTCCATCGAAAAGCGAAATTGATGAGATAGCGACGTCGGTCAGACAGTGGTCTAATTATGTTGCCGAGACATCAAAACGCTTTCACGAGATTTGGGACGCGCATGATAAAGTAGTCATTCTTAACTCGCCGATTATCGGGTTAGAAGCGGATGTTATGCAGTCTTCCGATGAGACTGAGACGGAAGCTACCGCATAACGTCACCGGCACTTGAGATAGTGTAGCTGCTTGAAGGAGGGTGGAGCCGCCGCCGAAGGCGTGCAGGACAAGCGCTCGGCGGCGCGCGTCCCCGGTGCAGCTCCTGCGAAGCGGGACAAACCGGGCTGGGGGAGCCGAACTTAGAAAGGAGGATGAGCGCCGACGGACGCTCACCTGCCACCGGTGCGGCCCCAGCCGCATTCTAAGTTTGGGGGGCGTGCCCCGCGCGCAGCACCGCAGGGGCGGCCAAACAGGTCGGGAGGCGGGCGTCCAGAACGAGCACGAGGCAAGGCCGAGGGTGACCACCTGAGCTGTTTGGCCGCCCCTTGAGCGTGACGTTCGCAAAGGGGGTGCGCGCCCCTGGGTGGCTCGCCACCCTCAATGGCAAGAGGGCGTCCAGCCCGATAGCATGCGGCGCCCCTAGGCGAATGAGCATGCGTTGCCAGCCTTTGACTTCCTAGTCTTAATCGTCGTCTCTATCAAGAGACGATGGTAACGACCGTACGGGAGATGTTGCTATACCTCTAAAACTTGGAGGATTAATGCGAATATCTTTATCGGAAGTTGGCTTAGCGACCGTTTTATCGCGGGGGACGCGTGTTAAAAAGGTCTCGACCTTTGAACGTGGTGAGCAATTGCGGCGGCAGCTGCTGATAGTGCTAGCGAAGCATGGGCATGTACGGCCTGTTGACGTTGCAGCGGCTTTATGGCCTCATGCAAGGTTTGCTGAGCAATTAGCGGGTCGCCAGCTCAAGCGTCTTGAATTAACCGGACTATTGATTGCCCGCTCAAACGCAGTTGGTGCAACCAGTTATGTGCTAACGAGGCGCGGGGCCGCACTTGCTGAAGCGTTTGGAGCTAGAGCCCGTCATGGTCTTGACCTTACATCTGTAGCTGGAGCCACCTTCATACATCGGGCAATTGGCACTCGATTTGGAATTGAAATGGAAAAGCAGGGTTGCAGTTTCTTTGGTGAGCACGCTATCTTGACCGGCCAAGCGCCTTATACTGCCGAGCAGCTTATCTCTGCTTTTGGAAAACTGCCCGATTTCCTGTTACGTCCCCGGGGTGCTGATGGATATTGGTTCGGGGAGGTTGAAGTCGCAGCTAAAGCCGTTGCCGAGCTCGAACGCTGTGTGCGGGTTGCAATTACGCATCCAGTTGCTAAAGCAAATGCGTTGCCGATGCTTGGAGTCCTTTTTTTATGCGACGACCGACTCAATCACGAAAAAAAGATTAGAAACGTGGCTTCGAGACTCATTCTTGAAGGTGGCGCTCGCGTGAAGACGCTGCTAGCGAGTCGCGTTCGGGTGGCGCTGGTCACACAAGGTCCTCGAGCCAAATGGATTGGAATGACTTCTCCGACATCGTTAGAAATATAAAAAGTCTACCTATACAAAGCAGGCCATCGTTTATTGCTACGACAGGTAACACTTTTTGCATGATTCCTCGTACGGGACCAACGGGGGCGGCCGGATCGGCCGCCCCCGTTGGCTTTTGTCGTTCAGAGTGTCCCTTGCATGTGCCAGTGAGGTGTGCCAAAATCTCACCTCAAGCACACACCAAGTACTTGATTTTAAACAACTTCGGTATGAGCGATGGGGAATCTCACCGCTTCCGCCAAGCATACTGAACAAGAGCCCCATACGTTGGGGCTTTTTTTCGTTTCATCATCAAAAGTCTGCGTTGCGGCGCTTGTCTGATCGACTAGTCCAACCCGAGCGTGTAGTAGAGATCCGGTGCGCCAAGGAACACGGGCGCCTGGCGCTGCGGTTCCGTGACTTGGCCGCGCTAGCGCCAAGCGGCTCACGCTGATGGTATGACGAGCGAAGAGCCGCCAGTGGCGACCACAAGCCGTTCCCTGCCTGACACCGGTTCCCATGGGCGTAAGCCCTGATCCTTGGCAAGCCGAATGCGCTGCAATTTCATGGCATCGATCAAATCTGTGGAACACCCGGTCGAGTCCAGCATCGGGAGCGTTTGCCCGGCTTCCAGAAAGAAGCGCAGCCGCGCATCAGTCCCTGTCGAAAGAAACGCTTCCTCCCACCAGTCGTTGATTCGCTCGCTTGCGCGTTCGAGGGCGGCTTGTGTAATCAGTCGGTTCGACTTTTCGTTGTTGATCCGCTTCGATGCAGGCATCAAGTTCCACGCGTCGCCACAGGGCCAGGCGGCGAAGGGAAAACAATGGTCGATGTCGTAGTCATCCTTCAGACGCTGGCCCGACCAGACGCAGTAGATCGACTTTTCCTGAGTGCGAATCCGTTCTACCGCAGCACGTGCGAACTTGGTGTCGCGCTCTGGATCCGCCCACGCAAGGAGCGCATTTGCGGTCTGGCTGATCACAGGGCCGAGTTGTCCCGCGTAGGATTCCATCAGGCGCACCCATTCCGCAACAAGTACTGGTTCCACCCACACATTGTAGTGACGGAGTGCGTCCCAGATAGGAAGGGGGACGTGGAATTCACCAAAGCTCCATAGAAATGGATCATCGATCCGCAGGAATGACGGTGTTGATGTGCGGCGCTGGTGCCTGATGTGGAAGATGTTCTCATCGCTCGCGGGCCAACGCAGAAACCTGACCGGCATTTCGCGGATGAGCCGCGAGATCTCCCAAAGGCTGCCATGAAGGTGTCGCGCCGTGTCGTCGTGAAATATCATCCCTGCACGAAGGTCAACTGGCCGAACTGGATGCAATGCCGTGAAGTTGCTGGTGACGAAACCAGGTCCGTTTCCGGTCCGGTTGGGCGGCATCTGGGGAAGACCACCCTCGATGAGCGGTTTGTACATGCGTAGCCAGAATATTGCCACCAAGCCCATTGGCAGAACGACTGACTCGGACTCATAACGGGCAGATCCGGCCGCAGAATCGGCGATTCTTGCAAGAATGCGCAACAGCGCGATCTTGTAGGTCGATGCCTTATTGTCGTTGAGGATCAGGTGGCGTAGCAGCGGAAGCACGCTCAAGCCATCGTCCGGTAGTCCAAGTACCGCTGTTGTCCATGAAGTGCCAGGGCGACCCAACCTGTCGGGGCTATCGTCGGTGCGTACCAGCCTGAGTCCAAACTGCTGGGCCATCGCCATCAACTCTGGCAGTGTGACCTCATGCATTGCGCGGGCGGTATCGGGCGGACCAATGCGAAGGCTGACAGCGATGCGACCATTCGGCGCCAGCAGCGTCGCCAGCTTTCTCAATGCACGCTGGCGTGCAGCTGGTGGGACGTGCATCCAGACAGCAGAAAGCAGGATGAGGTCGAAGGACAGTCCCAGCCGACGTACATGGGACAGGTCCGGCAGACTGTCGGCCACCCAGTGAATGCGCGGCGAGGGGTGGTGCTGGCGTGCCAGCGCACGCATCGCTGCCGATGGCTCGGCGGCGACGACATCGTATCCCTTGGCCGCGAACCATGCGGCATCTCTTCCCGAACCGGCACCTACGTCCAGAATTGTCGCGCCGGGCGGCGGCAGAAGATCCAGCAAGGCAGGGTGAACATGTTCGAAGGTCAGCGATTCGTACTGGGAGACAAATTGTTCGGCGTTCTGATCGTACTGAGAAGTGGTCTGCATGACCTTCGGTATGTTTTATTGACCCGTCAATTGTATGTCGAAGCATACTGCCGTAGGGCAAGCGATATCGTTCGCAACATGTACCGGTTTGGCCGGTAGCAGCATCACGCAAGGGCGCCTGGAGGGATCCAATACAGCCCCCCTTGCCCGAACAACAACTGTAAATATTGTCAGACGGAAAGCCATGTTTCTTGTTAAAAATCTGGCTGAAGTGCGTGGATAATCGACTCCCTCAGCGACATCGATCGCGCCCCACTTCTCATCCATCATGAAAAACTTCAGCATCAAGCACCTGATCGCCGCCGTTATCGGCGTGCTCATCCTTGCCGTGATCACTGTCGGCGCCCTTGGCTACCATGCCACGCAACGCTCCGTCGACCTCCTCGAAAACCTCGCACTCAAGACGGCCAACCAGCAGATCGGCATGTCCGACCTGAAAATGCGGATGGAAACCAACCGCAGCCATATCCTGCAGGCGCTGCAGCACAATCCTGAGAACAAGCATGCGTCGCTGCACAACCATCCGCTGACCTTCCACAGCGACTTCATCGCCAAGAACAGCGAAGAAATGCGCAAGGAGCAGCAGGAGCTGGAGGCGAGTCTGCGCTTCCCCGAAACGCGTGAGCGTTTTGCTGCGTGGATGACGGCCAGCGACAATCTGGGCATCGACATGATCGGCAATGCCATGCGCGCGATTCAATCGGGTCAATGGGATGACGCCAACCTGATGCTCGGCAAGCAGATCAACCCGACCTACAACAAGTCGACCGAAGCGTTCGGTGCATTGCAGAAGCTGATGAGTGATCGCAACATTCGCCAGGGTAAGGAGCTGCATCAGGAACTCGCCATGCTCAACGCGGTCGTGATCGCCGCCATCGTCGTGGCGATCCTGCTCAGCATCGGCGCTGCGTTCTACCTGGTCGGTGCGATCAATACGCCGCTGATGCAGGCCGTGGCCGTTGCCCGCCGCGTCGCCGATGGCGACCTGAGTCTCCAGGCGCCAGTCAAGTCGACCAACGAATTTGGTCAGCTGCTGGCCGCCCTGCGTGACATGACCGCGTCGCTGGCCGGCATCGTCAAGGATGTTCGCAGCGAGAGCGAAGTGATCGCCACGGCGTCGACGCAGATTGCCGCTGGCAATATGGATTTGTCGTCGCGTACCGAACAGCAGGCCAGCGCGATTGAAGAGACCGCCGCGTCCGTCGAAGAGCTGACCAGCACCGTGCGCCAGAATGCGGAAAATGCGCGTCAGGCGAATGAGCTGGCAGCATCGGCCACGCAGATCGCTACCCGTGGTGGTACGGTCGTGACCGAAGTCGTGGGCACCATGGGCGAGATCAATGCGTCGGCCCGCAAGATCGTCGATATCATCGGCGTCATCGATGGCATCGCGTTTCAGACCAACATCCTGGCGCTCAACGCGGCAGTGGAGGCGGCGCGTGCCGGTGAGCAGGGTCGTGGCTTTGCGGTCGTTGCGACCGAAGTGCGCAATCTGGCGCAGCGTTCGGCCAGTGCGGCCAAGGAAATCAAGGAACTGATCGGCGACTCGGTCAGCAAGGTGGATGCCGGCACGCGCCTGGTCGACCAGGCCGGTGCGACGATGGAAGAGATCGTCCAGAGCGTCCGCCGTGTGGCGGGGATCATGGGTGAAATCAGCGTGGCCAGCGCCGAGCAGAGCTCGGGCATCGAGCAGATTCACCAGGCGATCAGCCAGATGGACCAGGTCACGCAGCAGAATGCCGCCCTCGTCGAGGAAGCCGCCAGCGCCGCCACGTCGCTGCAGGAAAGCGCTGCCGGTCTCGCCGATCGCGTCAGCGTCTTCAAGATCGCGCCGGCCGTCGTGTCAGCGCCGGCCAAACCGGTCACTGCGCGCCGTGCCAGCGCCATTCCTTACCAGGCGCAATTGGCCTGATGTAACACCCGCCGTTGAAGAAGCGGCGGTTCAGCGACGCTCGCCAGGCCTGGCGGGCGTCGTTTGCGCCCCATCGATGTCGGCGCCCCAGGCATCCTTGCCCATCACCGCAGTGCCGTTTGCCGTGAAGTCCATGATCGCGTCGGCCGCGCGTGCATAGCGCTCCCACTCCGGCAGCCCGACCCCGTTCGGATCGCCGCGCTTCGCAAAATTCACCATATACGTGCTCATCGCCTTGCCCATGCCAAGATCGCGCGGTGTCGTTTGCGCGCCGTACTTGATGGCCACGGTATCGAAGAAGAACGGGATATCCGTTGCATGCCCGGCCCCGGCGCCCGGCTTGTCGTTCGCTTGGTGCACGTAGGAAAAGCGGTACGCATACACGGGCACCCCGTGCCCGGCCAGGGTCGCTGCCAGACTGCGCGCGCCCGCAACCATATACCCCGTCTTGCCACCGATATCCGCGCAGGTGGCGCCGATCATCACCGGCACCTTGTGCATGCGGCCCTCGGCAAAGGCGGCGCGGGAATCGATGGCCAGCTTGCCGTCAATATATGGCCCGTGATACGTGGGCTTGTCGCGCTGCATGAAGTTCGCCAGGTTCAAGCCATCGGCGATCGTTTCTGCCGGCAGCGACCGCAGTTTGGCGAGCGCTGCCGGATCGTCAGCCGCGATTCCCTTGCCGGTCGCGAAATTTGCGCCTATTTGTTCGACGTCCGCCAGCCTGGTCGGCGCTGCTGCGCCATCGCCGCCCGACATCACGACTGCCTTGGCGAACAAGCCCTTGCTCATTGGCGAAGTCAGCAGCGTGTTGACCGACATGCCGCCTGCCGATTCACCGGCGATCGTGACATTGGCCGGATCGCCGCCAAACGCCGCCACATTGCGCTTGACCCATTCCAGCGCTGCGATCTGGTCCATGAAGCCGAAGTTACCAACGATGCCGTTGGCCCCGCTGTTGTCGCTGATCTCGCGTGTGAGCTGCGGGTGAGCGAAGAAGCCGAAGCGTCCGATGCGGTAGTTGAAGCTGACGACGAGTGCGCCCTGTTTCGCCAGCTCGGCGCCGGAGTAGGTCGGGGGCGAGGCGCCGCCGTTGACGAATCCGCCGCCATAGATCCAGACGATCACGGGCAGCTTGTCCTTGGCATCAGCCGGCTTCCAGACGTTCAGGTAGAGGCAGTCTTCGCTGGGCGTCGTGCCCAGCGGCGCGGCGTCGCTGGGGAAGGGCACCTGCATGCAGTCTGCCGCGTAGGCGGTCGCCTGCCGCACGTCGGGCCACGGCCTGGCAGGTGCTGGCGGGCGCCAGCGCAGCGTGCCCACCGGCGGGGCGGCAAACGGAATGCCTTTCCAGCTGACGACGCCTGCATCGGTCGATCCTGCCACCTTGCCACTGTCGGTGGCGATCACGGGCGCACCTGGCGACGCGGTGGCGCCAGGCGCGGCCACGACGATTACCATGGCAAGCAGGGGAGGGATTGAGCGATGCAGCATGAATGGGCCTCTTGATCGGATGGTTGAACGGTTGACCATGGATAGTACCGGACCAGTCACTGTACCGGCAGCACCTCAATGCTTTCAGCGTCAGGCTGCAATCTCACCGTAAAGATGGTCAGGCCTGCCAATCTCCGTTACAGTGTTGCAATTCATCCAAAATAGCACGCTGGAAATTTATTTCCATGGCGCATCTTCATTAATCCGAATTCACTCCCGGTTTCGGCGCTATCATGATGAGCTATTACACGTTTGCTACGCCCGCACATGCAAGGTTTGCTCTGTAGATTTCGACTGTCCACCCTGATGACCCTGGCCGTGTGCGCCACGGTGGCACTGACCGTCGCTCTGCTGCTGGCCGTGGTCAACCATTTTGCGGTACGGCAGGCCAATGCTGAAGCGCAGTTGCGGCTGCAACAGTTGTCGTGGCAAATGCGTGACTCGCTCAATCGCGTGGTCGAGCAGGCCACGGGTGACGCGCGTCTCCTGGCCGCGTTGCCGCAAGTGCGCAATGCGCGTAGTCCGGCGTCGGCGCGTGTTGCGCTGGAAAGCCTGCAGCAAACCTTCCCCGATTACGCCTGGATCGGCCTGGCCGATATCGACGGCAAAGTAACGGCCTCGACCAAGGGCCTGCTCGAAGGAGCGGATGTCAGCGCCCGGCCGTGGTTCAAGTCGGGTCAGGTGGGCGTGCGTGCCACCGATTACCATCCCGCCCTGATGCTCGAAAAGCTCATGCCCCACGGTACCGATCCGTGGCGCTTCGTCGATGTGTCCACGCCTGTCTTCAGCCAGGATGGTGAGATGTTCGCCGTGCTTGGCCTGCACCTGAGCTGGGACTGGGCACGACGCCAGGCGCGCAAGCTGCTGACCCCGGCGCTGCGCGAGTATGGCGCCGAGATCCTGGTCGTGCGCAACGACGGGACCGTGATGCTGGGGCCGGAAGAACTGGTCGAGAAAAAGATTGCAACGGAGAGCCTGCGGCGCGCCAAATTGGGTGACACGGGCGCGCTGCGCGAAGCGTGGCCGGATGGGCGTACCTATCTCACCGGCTATAGCCAGACAGGACAGATCGGCAACGCGGCCTCGCTGAACTGGGCGGTGCTGGTGCGCCAGGATGAAGACAAGGCCTTGCAGAGCGCCAAGCTGCTGCAGCACCGGATGCTGATGTGGAGTGGCTTGCTGGGTGTGGTGCTGGCCGTGGTCGCCGCGTTGCTGGCGCAGCGCCTGGCGCGCCCGATGACGCGGCTGGGCGAAGCGATCGAGCGGGTGACGGAAGCCACCGCTGGCGGGCATGAGTTGCCGGCGATTCCGCATATCCAGGGTTTTTACGAAGCGAATATGCTGTCGCGCACGATGCGCAACCTGGTCGACAGCGAAGCGGACTACCGGCGCGCCCTGCAGCAGATGAACGAGCACCTGGAGTCGAAGGTGGCGCAGCGCACGGCCGAACTGCAGGCGCTGCTGCTGCGCGACGTGCTCACGGGCTTGCCGAACCGCCGCGCGCTGCTCGAGACCTTGCCCGAGGCGATGGGCCGCGCCAGCCGGGGCGGGCGTCCGGCGGCGCTGCTGTTCATCGACATGGATGGCTTCAAGGCGGTCAACGACAACCATGGCCACGAAGAAGGCGACGAGCTGCTGCGCCAGTTCGGCGCGCGTCTGGCCGGGGCGATCCGCAAGACCGATATGGTGGCGCGCCTGGCCGGTGATGAATTCGTCGTCGTGCTTGAAATGCTGACGTCGCGCACCGATGCCGAGGAAACCGCCTGGAAACTGCTCGACCGGCTGCGCGAGCCGTACCAGCTCAGCACCACCGAAGTGACCGTCGGCGCCAGCATGGGCGTTGCGGTGTTTGCGCCGGGCGACAAGCCCGATCTCGATGCCTGGCTGGCGCGCGCCGACCATGCCATGTACGCCGCCAAGCGCGGCGGCAAGAATGCGGTGGCCCTGGCTGCCGTACCCGTGTGAGGCACATACTGGCCTGCACGCCCCACGTCGTTCTTTGCGATTGCCAGTACCCTTCATGACCCAAATCAGCCAGATCATCGCCACCATCAAGCGTCAGTTGAAGCTGCAGGGGCTGACCTACCGTGACGTTGCTGTCGCACTCGGCTTGTCCGAGCCCAGCGTCAAGCGCCTGTTCGCCAGCGAGCAATTTACCCTCGACCGCATCGTCGAAATCTGCAGCCTGCTTGGATTTACGCTGGCCGAGATCACGCAGGAAGCGCAGAACGGCCAGCGCCGCCTGCGCACGCTGAGCGCCGAGCAGGAAACCGAGCTGGTGTCGGATCCGAAACTGTTGCTGGTCGCTGTCTGCGCGCTGAACCACTGGCGCATGCTCGACATCCTGGGCGCCTATGCCCTGAGCGAGGCGCAATGCATCCAGCACCTGCTCCATCTCGACCGCCTGCAACTGATTTCGCTGTTGCCCGGCAATCGCATCCGCGTGAATGTCGCGCGCGATTTCGACTGGTTGCCCGACGGGCCGATCCGCGCGTATTTCCGCGACCAGGGCATGCCGGAATTCGTGGCCGGGGATTTCGGCGGGGTGGGCGAGTCGCTCGACTTTGCGCATGGCATGCTGACCGAGAGCGCGCGCGCGAGGCTGCAGCAGGAGCTGCGCCAGCTGCGCAGCCGGTTTGCGCAATTGCACGACGAAAGCCTGGCTGCGCCACTGGCGCAGCGGCGTGGCACCGGCCTGTTGATTGCATTGCGGGAATGGGAACCGGCAGCCTTTGCGGGCCTGCGCCGGTAGCGTATGATGAGTTGCACGTGCCTGACCATGACGGACCGGAAGCGGTCGGTTATGTGAAGTAATAGACAGATAAGATCGCCGCATTTGTCGGATAGTAGGTGTCAGGGAGAGTTTGACGCCATGAACATGTCTTTCATCGCAATGGCCGTGCTGGGTTCGAGTGCGGTATGTGCTTCGGCGCAGGAATCGGCAGCCACTGCAACGGCTGCTGGCAGCGCCGTGATCCCTGAGAGCGTCTGTGCGCAAGACTGCCTGGCCCAGCTCCAGCTGGCCGCGCGTGCCGATGGCGTCAATGCGCCCGCCGGCAATATGGTTTTCACCCGCGAAACAGCCCCCGAGTCCGATCAGCGCGCCGGGCGCGCTGGCGCCGGCACGGTCACCGTCGGCCGCCAATTCAACATCGACTACACGACACTCAATGACGTGGGCGACCCGTTCCATGGCGGCCTGTCCGCCCAGGCCGCGCCGCGCGGCGAACGCGCCGACGACAGCGTCGCCTACGAAGGCACGTTCGCCGGCCTGTCGACCGGCGCCAAATGGGGCAAGGGCGACGTCGACGGCTCGCCTTCCGGCCGCGCCTGGGGCATGTCGGTCGGCGTCAATCTCGGGCCACTCAACATCCGCGCGGCCCACCAGAATCGCAATGTGGCCAAGGTCACACGTTACGACCAGGTCGACATCACGATGGCGGCCAAGAATTCCATCGTCGCGGCCAATATGCGCTTTGACTGGGGCACGGCCTATGCGGCCTACAGTGCCAGCCGCGGCTGGGGCAGCTCGCCGCTGTTCAATCCGGACAATCCCTACAGTGCCGGCGTGGCCGCCACCCGCTCGACCAACAGCCGCGACGTGCTCGCCGGCGTGGCGGTGCCCATGTCCCACTGCACCACGCTGCTGGCGTCCTATATCCGCCGCAACGACCGCGACCTGGCCAATCGCGATGCGCGCCAGATTGCTGTCGGCGCCAGCTATGCCGTCTCGCGCCGGATGGATTTCTACGCGGCGTATTCGCGCATCCAGCACCTGGCCGGCGTGCAGCTCGGTGTCAAGCCGGGCAATGGCTCGTCGCTGAACGTCGGGATGCGGCGCGCCTTCTGAAGCGGCGCCGGTCGCGGACGCACCGTCCGTGCGCTGCGACAGGAATCGGCGAAATTCAGTAATGTGTCTCCATGGTTCATTAACTATTGAGGAGACCTTATGACTGGTACCAGCACACTTGATCCGGACAACTTCCCGGAAGCCCCAGACCGCAGCCTGGGCAAGGGCCATGGCGTTGACGCACTCGGTCCGAGCGACTTGTCGGACACCGGCAGCGACGTTGTCGGCGGCCCCGGCTTCGCCACCAATATCGATCCTGAACAGACGCTGGACTTCGACGGCGGCACGACGTCCGACCTCGAGGCCGGTCACGCGGGCGAAACGGCCGGGCCGGATGTCGGCGATGCCGATTTCTCGGGTGACAGTGATCGCAGCGGCACGGGCGAACGCGCCGCTGCCGGGCGCGATGCCGTCGTCAGGGATGGCGCCGACATCGACACCGATCACATCGAGTCGATCCCCGATCTGCCACTGACCGAGGATGACACCGACTTTTTAGCGAGTCGTCCGCCGGGTCAGGGCGAAAGCCGCTAACAGGGCGCCGCCGCCCAGCAGGGCGGTGGTGATGTACTTCGAGCGCAGCGCTGCCGCCGTGTATTCGCTATGCTCGATGACATCGTGTGGCGAGCCCTGGCGCTCGCGCAATTCACGCGTGTAGTCGGGCTTGTGCAAGGCATCGCGTCGGCTCGGATCGGTGTCGATGTCGAGCTTCTGATTCTTGAACATCGTCGCTTGCAGGTATTTGTCGAATACGCGTGGCAGCAGGCGCGCACCGGTGGCATTGAACTTCGATGCGCCGCCGACAAACACGTCACGCTTCGGATGCTGGGCCGCATACAGGATTGCATCCGCAACGATTTCCGGCGCATACACGGGCGCCGGCAGCTTCGGCTCCTTGTCCATGTAGTTTTTCGCGTGCACGGCAAACATCGTGTCGATGCCCGTCGGCTTGATCAGCGTGACCGACATCGGCGCACCTTCTTTTTCCAGCTCCATGCGCAGCGAATCCGTGAAGCCCTTCACGGCGTGCTTGGATGCGGCGTACATGCCCTGCAGCGGGATCGCGTGGTCGGACAGTTCGCTGCCCAGGTTGATCAGCGCGCCGCCGCCGCGCAGCTTCATGCGCTTGACCGCTTCCAGTGAACCGTTGACCACACCCCAGAAATTGGTCTGGAACAGGCGGTGGTGGTCTTCCGGCGAGACATCTTCCAGGCGGCCGAAGATCGAAATGCCGGCATTGTTGATCCACGTGTCGATGCGACCGAAACGCTCGATGGCGGCGTCGCCGATGCGCGCCACCTCGTCGACATTGCCGACATCGGCCGTGACGGTGACGACCTCGGCGCCCAGCGACCCGAGTTCTTCGGCCAGGTGCGCGAGGGCGTCGTCGGCGCGTGCGGCCAGCACCAGTTTCGCGCCTTGCCCGGCAGCCATGCGCGCCGTGGACAGGCCGATGCCACTGGTGGCGCCGGTGATGACGATGACTTGCTCACTGATGTGTTTCAGCTTGACTGACATGGGTGATCCTTTTTGCTCTGATGTTGGCGGGATGGGCG
>Ga0308163_10001367_pt1 | contig 27187 bp, 30 predicted proteins | sample PhyTR1_FD_201037 | JGI IMG/M metagenome (GOLD analysis project Ga0308163, IMG submission 201037) | Phyllosphere microbial communities from UC Gill Tract Community Farm, Albany, California, United States - DLSLT.R1 | ecosystem: Host-associated > Plants > Phyllosphere > Unclassified | place: USA... | reverse complement strand
CCCGCTCCTGCACGTCCACGTTTGATGCGGTTGATCAGGCTTTGAAATATTCGGCCAGACCGATATAGCAGGTCGCGAGGTGATAAGGCGTGGTCGACGGCATGTCGCTGCGGCTGATCTGGCCCCGATCGTCCAGGCACTCGTTCCATCCGGTCGGGTGCAGGAAGCGGTGTTGCAACGCATTCAGCTGGCGCGCCAGCAGCGCCTCACTGCCAGGGCGCAGGGTCAGCGCTCGCAGGTACTCGGCTTGCGCCCAGATGCGTTGGGTGCCGTCTTTCACCGAACCGTCCACCTCCAGCATCGCAGCAACAGCGCCGGTGGTTTGATCCACCCCTTGAGCCTGCGCGTGGGCAAAGGCAGTGGTCAGCGAGCCATGCAGAGGGGTGCCGCGCAGGTGCTCGGACGATTCCAGCAGATAGAACCACTCGAACTGATGGCCCGGCTCGGACCAGTTATCCACAGCGTCCAGCGGTTTCTCCAGCATCACCCCATGCTCGATATCCACAAAGCGGCGTTGCATGGCATCGGCAAGGTTATCCAGCGCGGCCAGCGTGTCGGCATCTTCGCGCACGTCCAGCGTGGCGAGAAAGGCTTCTGCCAGGTGCATCAGCGGGTTTTGCAGCGGACCTGCGTCCAGCGACGACCAGTCTTCAGCCAGCACCGATTCATACAGGCCGTCGCCATCGGAGAAACGCTGCGCAACGACGTTGAGCGCAGCGTTAAGCACAGACTCCACCAACGGTTCGCGGACTTTCGCCCAGTAATGTGCACAGGCGAAGACGATGAAGGCGTGGGTATAAAGGTCCTTGCGGCGGTCCAGCGGAGCGCCCTGGGGGTCGATGCTGTAGAACCAGCCGCCGTGTTCGGCGTCGTGGAAATGCCGTTGCAGGGAACGAAACAGCGCTGCGGCGCGGACGTCTGCATCCGGCACCTGCGGGTGACCCATGAAGCTGGAGAACAGGAACAACTGCCGCGCGCACGCCATGGCGCGATAACGCTGGGGAGCAAGCGGCTGATGCTGTGCGTCCAGCGCCTCGAACGGCAGCGCCATCTCGGCATTCCAGCCCGGTCCCTGCCAGAGTGGGACAATCACATCCATGAAGTGCTGCTGCACGGTGGAAAACACAGCGAACAGTTCAGACTTGGCGCAAGGAAGAAAAACGTCAGGCATCGGATGGCGTCACGGCAGGGGCAAATTGCGCGACATGGTAGCAGGGGACGGGGAGGGCGGGGTGAATGGCGGATCAATTGATCCGCGCATTCTGTAGGAGCCGGGCGTTCCTTCAGATCAGCCCGCGAACAACCACACGCCGGTCGCCGCCGACAGCGCGCCGGCGATACGTACGATCGGCGCGGCTGCGGTGGGCAGAAAGCGCACCACGGCGTAACCCGCCGCATGCAGCGCGGCGGTCGCGCCAACGAAGCCCAATGCATAACCCCACGGGCTGGACATTTCGGGCAGCTCAAGACCATGCGCCACGCCGTGGAACACTGCGAACAGCGCCGTGGCGGCCACGGCCATGAACAGCGGTGGACGCACCGCCAGTGCCACGGCCAGGCCCAGCGCAAACACCGAAGCCGCGATGCCGCTTTCCAGCGCAGGCAATGCCAGACCTTCGAAGCCCAGCAAACCGCCGATCAGCATGGTGCCGACGAAGGTGCACGGCAGTGCCCAGCGAGCGGCACCTTTCTGTTGTGCGGCCCAGAGGCCTACGGCAATCATTGCCAGCAGGTGATCGATGCCGCTCAAGGGGTGACTGATGCCCGCGACCAGACCGCTTTCGTCATGGCCGGGGTGGGCGAAGGCCAATGCCGGGGCCAGCAACAATGCGAGGATGCTCAGGATTTTTTTGCCGTTCATCAATGATGTTCCTTAATGTTTGAGGGAAAGAAATCAGGCGGCTGTCAGCAGGCCCTGGCGCTCGATGAAAGCGATGATGTCCTGCAGGCCGTGACCGGTCTTCTGATTGCTGAACACAAAGGGTTTGTCGCCACGCATCTTTTTGGTGTCGCGGTCCATCATCTCCAGCGATGCACCCACCAGCGGCGCAAGGTCGATCTTGTTGATCACCAGCAGATCCGATTTGCAGATGCCCGGGCCGCCTTTGCGCGGCAGCTTGTCACCTGCCGACACGTCGATCACGTAGATCGTCAGGTCCGACAGTTCAGGGCTGAAGGTCGCGGACAGGTTGTCGCCACCGGATTCGACGATGATCAGGTCCAGGCCTTCGAAGCGGCGGTTCAATTGATCGACAGCCTCCAGATTGATGGACGCGTCTTCGCGAATCGCCGTATGCGGGCAACCGCCAGTCTCCACGCCAATGATGCGTTCGGGCGCCAGCGCCTCGTTGCGCACCAGAAAGTCGGCGTCTTCGCGGGTGTAGATGTCGTTGGTGACCACGGCAAGGTTGTAGCGCTCGCGCAGGGCCAGGCACAGGGCCAGGGTCAGGGCCGTCTTGCCGGAACCGACCGGACCGCCGATGCCGACACGCAGGGGTTGGCTGTTCATCAAATGTTCTCCGTTAATCTTCTTGTGCGTTTCGTGGTGTGGCCGCTGCCATAAAAATCAGGATCGAAACAGGCGGCTGTATTGGCGCTCATGCGCCATGCTCGCCAGCGACAGGCCGAACGCAGCACTGCCAATGTGTTCAGGGTCGAGTTCGGTCGCCTGTTCCTGGGCGCTTTGCAACAGCGGGAGCAACTCGCTGGTCAGCCGTTGAGCCGCCTGTTGCCCCAGCGGGAGCGTCTTCATCAATACAGCGAGCTGGTTTTCCAGCCAGCTCCACAGCCACGCCGCCAGCGCATCCTGTGGATGGATCTGCCAGGCGCGAGCGGCAAGCGCCCAGCCAAGCGCCAGGTGAGGCTCTTCGATCTGCTGAAGGAAGTCCCGCGCCGGCTGATCCAGCTCAGGCAAACCGGTAAGCAGTTGCTGCAACGAGTAACCCATCTGCCGGCTTTCCAGATGCAGTTCGCGGGTTTCCCGGCTGGCGCGATGCTGTTCGCTCAGCAGCAGCAGGGTCGCCCAGTTTTCCCGATCCGCAGCCGTGCAATGCGCCAGTAACAGCGGTGCTTCGAAGCGCGCCAGGTTGAGCAGCAACTGATCGCCGATCCAGCGACCCGCGCTGGCCGGGTCGGTGACGATGGAATGCTCCACTGCCATTTCCAGCCCTTGGGAATAGCTGTAGCCACCAATCGGCAGTTGCGGGCTGGCCAGACGCAACAGCGCCCAGGCCTTGTTCATTTGCGCACGCCGAATTGGTGGATGCGAGGTGCATAGTTGAAGTCCTCTTCACCCGCGCGGGAATGATGATGGCCGCCACCGTAGGCGCCGTGCTCCGGCTGGAAGGGGGCCTCGATGGACTCGGTGGTCGCGCCGAGCTGGTCGAGCATGGCCTTGAGCACGTAGTCGTCGAGCAGGCGCAGCCAGCCGTCGCCCACTTGCAGCGCGACGTGGCGGTTACCCAAGTGATAGGCGGCTCGCGTCAGCTCGAAGGCGCTGCTGCAGGTCACGTGCATGAGTTGCTCGGGGCGCGCGCAGACTTTCACCACACGACCGTCTTCGGCCTTCAGGAAGTCGCCGTCGCGCAACGGCGACTGGCCGCGCTCAAGGAACAGGCCGACGTCTTCGCCTTCGGCACTGAAACAGCGCAGACGACTTTTGCTCCGCGCCTCGAAATTCAAATGCAGCTCGGCGGCCCATTCACTTTGGGGTTCGATTCGTTGATGAATCACCAGCATCGGAAAACTTCCAGCAATGTGCGATGTAAGGTTTAGAGCAAGTGGCTTGCCAACTGACGGAGCGGTCAGAAAATGCCTACATACAGTGCGGGAGTGATTGAGAATGGGGCAGCTGGAGGGAGTGTATTGGTGCGTGTGACGGAATTAAGCACCAAGAAAGTGCGTTTGCAGGTGAAAGCCTTTGCGGACAAGCGCTGCCAACGTTGACGGCAACTCATGTAGGAGCGCGCTTGCCGGCGAATCGATTGAATATTCGGCACCTGCGCCTACTGCTCGCTGTTCTCAAAGCTGGCCCACCCATAAAGGAGGGCAATGAGGCGCGACCCTTACTCGGTACTGCCAAGCCCCTGCCAGCGTTTGGCGCCTATAAAGATGAAGCGCAATTGCTGGGTGATCTTTGCACGCGGCGTCAGGTGTTCGGCGAGTGTGATGGGTGGCGGGTCGATGAGCTCGGGCAGCATCGCAAACACGCTTTTGACCACAAGGTCTGCCATGACCCAAAGGTCGTCGGTGTTCAGGTGCTGGAATTTGGCCATCGAGGCTAGGTCAGTCGCCAGGTCGGCGATGATCGCCTCACGCAACGCGCCCAGCGCTTGGCGGACTTTCAAGGAGCCGCCATATTGCTCGCGCGCCAGAAACAGGAACTGTGAGCGGTTGGCGGCGACCACATCGAGAAAGATGCGCACCGAGGCATCGATGATGCCGCTGTTGATGTTCTCGTTATGCCGCACCAGGCGAATGGTTTCACGGAAGGTCTGGCCGACCTCACTGACCAGTGCCAATCCGAGATGGTCCATGTCGTCGAAATGACGGTAGAAACCGGTCGGCACGATGCCGGCAGTCTTGGCCACCTCGCGCAGGCTCAAGCTACCAAATCCCCGGCCGCTCTCCATCAATCCCCGGGCTGCATCGAGCAGGGCATGGCGGGTCTGCTGTTTCTGTTCGGCGCGGGGGAGCATTCGATAACGGGCATCTGAAGAATAGTGGGCAGCACTCTAACAAATGCGTTTGCGTTGCGTCGAACCGGGTTTCGGGACGTATGACCCTGGACATGAAAAAGCCCGGCATCGTGGCCGGGCTCATCCGCAGTGACGGGCGATTCAGGAAACGCGCTGGTATTGCTGCACCAGACGATCCGGGCCGTTGTCAGCAACACGCTGATAACGATGCGCCATGCTGTTGCAGTTTTCTTCGGCGGCCACGCGCTGGTATTGGTTGATCAGGCGATCCGGACCGTCTTGCGCCAAGGTAGGCAGACCCACTTGCTGGGCAGCTTTCACTTCGCCGAGTACGGGTTGTTCGCTGGCAGGCATGGCGAACGCGCTCGAGGCGAGGAGAGAAAGAGTCAGTGCGATCAGTTGGCGTTTCATGGACGGTGCCTCTCGAAAGGGCGGGTAAGTGAACATGTGGCCAATTTTACGGTTGCACAGGATTTAAAGAAGTTTAAAGAGCTGATGGTGACCATCGACAGAATTGATTCAGGCGTACAAGCCTTCTAGCACGGGGCTTTGCGCTTCGTTGCACGGCCCGCTTTTGGGCATTTTCATTCCCGCATGCTGGCGACTGGGGAACTTTATAATCGGGGATTTCGGGATTTCATCAAACCCAACGGGCTTTTGCCAGTCGAAGGGCTACGACGTATGAGACGCGCCTGGGATGGGGCGTCGGTATTTGGGGAGAAAACGCAATGACGCGAGGCCGCAAGATATTCGCCTGGACGGTTGGCATTGTCCTGCTGTTACTGGCTGTTCTGATCATTGTCATCGCGACGTTCGACTGGAACCGGCTCAAGCCGACGATCAACAAGAAAGTGTCTGCCGAGTTGCACCGACCGTTCGCCATCAATGGCAATCTGGCGGTGTTGTGGCGCCGGGAACCGGATGAAGGGGGCTGGCGCGCCTGGGTGCCGTGGCCGCACATGTCGGCGGAAGACATCGCGTTGGGCAACCCCGAATGGTCGAAAACACCCCAAATGGTGACCCTCAAACGCGTAGAGATGCGATTGGCACCGCTTCCGTTGCTCGCACAGCGCGTGGTGATCCCTCGCATTGACCTGACCGAGCCGAACGCCAGGATCGAGCGTCTGGCGGACGGTCGCGCGAACTGGGTATTTGATCTGCCAAAGAGCGACCCAAACGCCAAGCCTTCCAGCTGGGTGGTGGACATCGGCTCTATCGGGTTCGACAAAGGCTTGGTCAGCTATAACGACCAGATGATCAACACCGCGGTCGACGTGGTGATCGACCCGTTGGGCAAGCCTATTCCGTTCAGCGACATCGTTGGCAGCGGCGAAGCGAAGAAGGTCTCGGACAAAGGCGCTTCAGCTCAGGACTACGCTTTTGGCTTCACCGCAAAAGGTCAGTACCACGGCCAGAAACTCAACGGCAGCGGTAAGGTCGGCGGATTGCTGGCATTGAAGGATGCGGCCTTGCCGTTTCCAGTGCAGGCGGATGTGAGCGCCGGCAACACACGAGTGGCCGTCGCCGGCACCGTCACTGACCCCCAGAATCTGGGTGAGCTGGATCTGCGTCTGAAACTGTCGGGCGACAGCCTCGGCAATCTGTATCCGCTGACCGGCGTAACGCTGCCCGACTCCCCGCCGTATTCCACCGACGGGCGCTTGATCGCCAAGCTGCACGACCCGGCGGGTGCTTCCTTTCAGTACAAAGGCTTCAACGGCAAGATCGGCAGCAGTGATATCCATGGTGATCTCGGCTTCGTGGCCAGCCAGCCTCGGCCGAAGCTGACGGGCGCGCTGGTGTCCAATCAACTGTTGATGGCTGACCTTAAGCCGCTGATCGGTGCTGATTCCAACGCGGAGCAGAAAAACCGTGGCGGCGCGAGCAAGCAGCCGACGGACAAAGTGCTGCCGGTCGAAGAGTTCAAGACCGACCGCTGGAGCGCCATGGACGCCGACGTCGAGTTCACTGGCAAGAAGATCGTGCAGAGTGCCGAGTTGCCCTTCACCGACCTTTATACCCATGTCGTTCTCAACGACGGTCAGCTGAGCCTGGAACCCCTGCGCTTTGGCGTGGCGGGCGGCAAGCTGGACGCCGATATCAAGCTCAATGGCCACAGCCAGCCGCTGGAAGGGCGCGCGAAACTCTCGGCGCGCAACTTCAAGCTCAAGCAACTGTTCCCGACCTTCGAACCGATGAAAACCAGTTTCGGTGAGTTGAACGGCGACGCCGACATCAGCGGTAAGGGCAATTCCGTTGCGGCGTTGCTGGGCACGGCCAACGGCGAGATGAAAATGCTCATCAACGACGGCGCCATCAGCCGGGGCCTCATGGAGATCGCGGGCCTTAACGTGGGCAATTACGTGGTGGGCAAACTCTTCGGAGACAAGGATGTGAAGATTAACTGTGCGGCGTCTCACCTCGGCATCAAGGACGGCCTGGCGACGACGAACCTGTTTGTCTTCGATACGGAGAACGCGATCATTTATGTGGATGGCACGGCGAACATGAAGACAGAGCAATTGGACATGAAGATCACGCCGGAATCGAAGGGTTTCCGTGTCTTCTCGCTGCGCTCGCCGCTCTACGTACGTGGGCCGTTCAGCAAACCGAGCGCGGGCGTGCAATCGGGGCCGTTGCTGTTGCGTGGCGCGGGCATGGTTCTCTTGGGTGCGGCGGTCGGGCCCGCTGCAGGTCTGCTGGCGTTGGTCGCCCCGAGTGGTGGTGAGCCGAACCAGTGCGCCCCGTTGCTGGAACAGATGCGCGCAGGCAAGGCGCCGAAGACGGTGAAGTAAAACCCGGAATACTTGCGCCGACCCTGTAGGCGCGCGATTGGTCTGAGCCGCATCTGAATGACGTCGGCGTGTCAGACACAGTTTTGTCGCTGACAGATCGCAATCGTGGGCAAGCGCGCTCCTCCGGATATTTATCCAGCCCTTCACCCACAAAAAAGCCAGAACATCGGTCCTGGCTTTTTCATTGCCGTTAAGGCATCACAGCCCGTCGAGAATGTCCGCCATGTCGTCGGCGTGTTCTTCTTCCTGAGCCAGAATTTCCTCAAAGATGCGACGCGTGGTCGGATCCTTGTCGCCGATGTATTGAATGATCTCCCGATAGCTGTCGATTGCGATGCGCTCGGCAATCAGGTCTTCGGTGACCATTTCTTTCAACGTGTTGCCCGCCACGTACTGCGCGTGGGAATTCTTGGACAACAAGTCGGGGTTGAGTTCAGGTTCGCCGCCCAACTGCACGATACGCTCGGCAAGTTTATCGGCGTGCTCGGCTTCCTGCTCGGCGTGCTCGAGAAACTCGGCGGCAGCCACTTGAGCTTTCACGCCTTTGGCCATGTAGTAGTGGCGTTTGTAGCGCAGGACGCAGACCCATTCGGTTGCCAACGATGCATTGAGCAGGCGAATGATTTCTTCGCGGTCGCCATCGTAGCCTTCGGTCACGGCACCGTTTTCAACATTGTGACGCGCACGCTCGCGCAGGGTGCTGATATCGGTTAAATGCACATCGCTCATCATTCATCTCCAAGTGCTGATCCGGTTTTAGCCGTCTCGCTCTTGATGCGTCGGTCGCGTGGACCGACGCTTGGCAAGATCGGGTCTTAAGGTGTGAGTGGTGCGCAGCGGGAAAAGTTTGATTTGTTTACCGGCTTACATCGCCCGCTCGTTGGCTTCACGCTGCTCACAGGTCATAAAGCCCTTGCTGTCCACGCGGTCGTTGGCGCCGAACGTCACGTAGTAGGCCTGCTGATGACCGTCCTTGTTGAGGATGTAGTTATTGCAGGTGCCCGGATGGACCTTGCGGTGCACGCGGGTAGAAGGTTCGCCGCCGATGGTCAGCACCTGCTGCTCGGTCATGCCGTCTTCCACCTGCTTGACCAGTGGCTCGTTGCGATACGTCGCGTAGTCCACAGGATTTTGCAGGGTTGTCGACGTACAGCCAGCCAACGCGGCCATTGCAAACAGTACTGCCAGAGATTGCTTGTACATAACCGGTTACTCCACAGAAAGGCCCTCATGGCCCGTTGCATGTATGAGCATCGGTCGATTGAAAGAGTTCGATGGAAAGATGGCGATGGGGCATTACTTAGGTTGTCATGATGGATGAATGGTTTGCGGCTAGTGTCTGTAGGCGTGCGCTTGCTTGCGAAGCTTCAGGGCTTGCGCGACAACCCGGTCGCCGGAAAAAATTTCGCGGGCAAGCGCGCTCCTACAAAGACTCTGCAAAGGACTCAAGTCGCCCATGACGCAAGAACAGGCCACGCGGTATCCGATTGTGCTGGTACCCGGTTTGCTGGGATTCGTGAAACTGGTGGTCTATCCGTACTGGTTTGGCATCGTCAGCGCCTTGCGGCGCGGCGGGGCGACCGTTATTCCGGTGATGGTCTCTGCGGTCAATTCCACCGAAATCCGTGGCGAGCAGCTACTGGGTCGAATCGAAGAAGTCCTGCGGGAAACCGGCGCCGCCAAGGTGAACTTGATCGGCCACAGCCAAGGTGCACTGACCATTCGCTACGTGGCAGGCGTGCGTCCGGATCTGGTGGCCTCGGTGACCTCGGTTGCCGGGCCTAACCACGGCTCGGAACTGGCCGACTACCTCGAAGAGCATTTCCCTCAGAGCACGGTGCGTGGACGGCTGGTCAATGGGGCGATTCGCCTGACCACACTCGTGCTGGCGGCGCTGGACACGGGGTATCGGGGCACCCGTCTGCCGACAGACGTCGACGCGGCTCACCACTCGCTGACCACCCGCGGCGTCGCCCGATTCAACACGCTGTTTCCGCAAGGTCTGCCTAAGACCTGGGGCGGGCAGGGTGACGAACTGGTCAACGGGGTGCGTTATTACTCCTGGTCCGGAACGCTGCAACCCGGCCGTACCGACCGCGGAAAAAACCTTTTCGATACCACTAATCTCACTTGCCGACTATTCGCTCGCACGTTCAAGAAAGAGCGAGGTCAATCTGATGGCATGGTCGGGCGGTTCAGTTCGCATCTTGGCACAGTGATCGGTGACGACTTTCCGCTCGACCATTTTGACATCGTCAACCAGCACCTCGGTCTGGTGGGCAAAGGGGCCAATCCTGTGGGGTTGTTTCTCGAGCACGCCAGTCGCTTGAAAGCTGCCGGTCTTTGACTTTATGAGACGTAGTTCGTGATCAGTAGGCCCCAACGGGTCGCTAAGGAAGTGATGCGATGAGCGATAAAGAACTGTATGAGATCGAGTACACGCTGGCCGGTGAACACCATGTCGATGTGATCGAAAACCTGGACGTGCCTATTATCGAAGTCGTCCACGAACTGGCGCAAAAGCACCACGTGGCGCTGGACGACGATCCGCTCGATGCCGGTAATCCTCACCTGGATCTGCCCCATGTCGCGGGCATCACCGACGTGTCGATTCACAGCGCGGAGGTCGTTGAAAAAGCCTGAGTCAGGCCGCGTGTTTGATCGGCTTCTTGCGCAGGGGTGTGGTCCAGCGTTCGGCCAGGATCACGCCACTTAGCGTCAGAGCACCGCCGATGAAGTGGTAAGCGGCCAGTTGCTCTCCCAGCGCCAACGCTGCAACCAGAGCCGTGAGAATCGGCACCAGGTTGAAGAACAGCGTTGTGCGGCTCGGGCCGAGAATGCCGATGGCTTTCATCCACAACAGCGGCGCGATCATCGACGTCGGGATGCACGCATAGAGCACCAGTGGAATGTTGCGGGCACTCAAACCGGTTTTCTGAGAAATGAGGAAAAGCGGAAACAGCGCAATGATCGCTACCAGAATCTGCAGGTACAGCAGTTGCAACGGAGGCATGCGCAGCTGCCATTTCTTCAGCAACGTGCTGTAAGTCGCATAGGCCAGTGTGGCCACCAGCATCATCAGATCGCCCAGATTGACGCCATGCGCGATCAATACGGCCCAACTGCCTTGCGAGACCACCAGCAGAACACCTGCAAACGACACCAGTGCGCCGACCAGCGCGCCTGCGGTCAAGGCCGTGCCGAGGCTGGCAATCGACATGCCCAGGGTCATGACCGGCACCAGTGACAGGATGATGCCCATGTTGGTGGCCGTGGTGATGTTCGCCGCGTAATACGCCAGGCTCTGATAAATCGCCATGCCCAGGATGCCCAGCACGACCACTTTGCCCATGATCGGCTTGATCGCGGCACGGTTACGCAGCACCGGGCCGAGCAGGAAGGGCGTAAAGAGCAAGCCTGCGAGCAGCCAGCGGTAAAAGCCGATCTCTGCTGGAAAGATGCGGCCTGCGGCAGCTTTGGTAATGACGTTGTTGCCCGCCCATATCATCACGGTGAGCAGTGGATAAAGGTATTGCATGAAGGAACCGGCAGCAGAGTGAGGCGCCATTATCGGCTTGTCAGCACCTGCGTCTACCTCATGGGGATAAATCTCTGAAATATGGCGCAACATTCTTTGACTACACTGCTTCGAAAGCTGCGCGCGTGCGCGGCGCTCTCGGAGAATGTCGATGAAAATGCTGCGTGTTCCTCTGCTGGTCATGGGCTTGTTGATGTGCGCTCAAGGTTTCGCCGCCACCGCGCAGCAGAACAAGATGACCACCTGCAATGCCGACGCCACCGCTAAATCGTTGAAAGGCGATGAGCGTAAAGCGTTCATGAGCACCTGTCTCAAGGCGGCGCCCGCTCCGGCGGCGACCCAGCAGGAAAAGATGAAAACCTGCAACGCCACGGCCACGACGCAGGCGTTGAAAGGCGATGCGCGCAAATCGTTCATGAGTGATTGTCTGAAGAAGAAATAACTTCCCGTCGCGGCCCGGGTGTCGGAAACACATGCCCGGGCCTGTAGTTCCTGCGATTGCAGCCGATGATGCTGGTTGCAACCGCAGCATCCCCACGCTTGAGCCCACCGCGACCTTCGCATCGCTGGTTCTCGACTCAGAACGCTGGCAGACTGCCCATCTTTTCAAGCCGCTCGTTTGAGGCTGTATGCCAACGTTTTCGCCGCGTCATGTGTATCTGGCCAGCTGCATCCTTGTATTCGGTGGCCTGCTGCTGGTGCTACCGCTCAATCTGTTGCCCAGCCTGCTGGCTGGCTTGCTGGTCTACGAACTCGTGGACATGCTGACCCCGCAGTTACAACGGCTGATTGCCGGTGAGCGCGCCCGCTGGCTGGCTGTCGCCCTGCTTGGCACGATTGTGGTCAGCGTCTTGTCCCTGCTGTTCGCCGGGGCCATCAGCTTTCTGCTGCACGAGGCGGAAAACCCGGGTGCTTCGCTGGACAAGTTCATGATTCTGGTTGAGCGTGCTCGCGGCCAGTTACCGCCTCTGATCGATAATTATCTGCCCGCCAGTGCGACCGAGTTTCAGGTATCGCTCAGCGCCTGGCTGACCAAGCATGTCGGCGAGCTGCAACTGCTGGGCAAGGGCGCGGCGCATATGTTCGTGACCCTGCTGATCGGCATGGTCCTGGGCGCCATCATCGCGTTGCAACGCATTCCTGATGTCACCAAACGCAAACCGCTGGCGGCTGCGCTGTTCGAGCGTCTTCATCTGTTGAGTCAGGCGTTTCGCAACATCGTGTTCGCGCAGATCAAAATTTCTCTGCTGAACACGGCGTTCACCTCGATTTTTCTGGCCGTCATCCTGCCGCTGTGCGGCGTACACCTGCCGTTGACCAAGACGCTGATCGTGCTGACTTTCCTGCTGGGCTTGTTGCCTGTGGTGGGTAACCTGATGTCCAACACGCTGATCTTCATCGTCGGCATGTCGTTGTCGATCTGGGTGGCGATGGCGGCGCTGGGTTATCTGATCATCATTCACAAGGTCGAGTACTTCCTCAACGCGCGAATTGTGGGCGGGCAGATCAGTGCGAAATCGTGGGAGCTGCTGCTGGCAATGCTGATTTTCGAAGCGGCGTTCGGCTTGCCGGGCGTGGTGGCGGGGCCGATTTATTACGCGTATCTCAAAAGCGAGCTGCGCAGGGCGGAGCTGGTTTGATGCAAAAACTGCGGGAGTAAGTTGGCTGGCGATGACGGCGTGTCAGACGACACTGATTTATCTGCGCTACCGCAATCGCGAGCAAGCTCGCTCCCACAGGGTTTGGTATTGCCGTGAGAGCGTGGCTGGTTAGCCGTACCGCTTCTTGGCCTCGATCGCCAGACCACTGCCGATACTGCCAAAGATATTCCCTTCGACATGCCTCGCCTTGGGCAGCATGGCGGCCACGCTGTTGCGCAGCGCCGGGATGCCGCTCGAACCGCCGGTGAAGAACACTGTGTCGACATCGGCCACGCCAACGCCTGCATCGTTCAGGAGGCGGGTCACGCTTTCACGGACACGTTCCAGCAGCGATTCGATGGACGATTCGAACAGCTCGCGGGTCAGGTCGACGGTCAGGCCGGATTCGACGCGGTCCATCGGTACCACACGGTTTTCGGCGTGGGTCAGCTGGATCTTGGTTTCCTCGACTTCCATCGCCAGCCAATGCCCGGCACGTTGTTCGATCAGCTTGAACAGGCGGTCGATGCCCAGCGTGTCTTCGATGTCGTAGCGCATGCTGCCCAGCGCCAGCTGTGATTTCTGCGAGTACACCGAGTTGATGGTGTGCCACGTGGCCAGGTTCATGTGCGTGCTGGTCGGCATGTAGGCACCGCTTTTCATGCGGCTGCCGTAGCCGAACAATGGCATCACGCCTTGCAGGCTCAACTGCTTGTCGAAGTCGGTCCCGCCGATGTGAACACCGCCGGTCGCCAGAATATCGTTCTGCCGGTCATCGACCAGACGTCGCTCAGGCGACAGGCGCACCAGCGAGAAGTCCGACGTACCCCCGCCGATATCGACGATTAGCACCAACTCTTCACGCGTAAGCGTGGACTCGTAGTCGAAGGCCGCCGCAATCGGTTCGAACTGAAACGAAACGTCTTTGAAGCCGATCTTGCGTGCCACTTCTGCCAGCGTGTCCTCGGCTTCCTGGTCGGCGGCGGCGTCGTCATCGACGAAATGCACCGGGCGACCGAGCACCACTTGCTCGAACGAATGGCCGGCCGCAGCTTCGGCGCGCTTTTTCAGCTCGCCGATAAACAGCCCGAGCAGGTCCTTGAACGGCATCGCCGTGCCCAGCACGCTGGTATCGTGCTTGATCAGCTTGGAGCCCAGCAAACTCTTGAGCGAACGCATCAGGCGGCCTTCATAGCCTTCCAGGTATTCGTGCAAGGCCAGACGACCATAGACTGGACGGCGCTCCTCCATATTGAAGAAGACCACCGATGGCAGGGTGATCTTGTCGTCCTCCAGCGCGATCAGCGTTTCCGCTCCGGGACGCAGCCAGCCGACCGTGGAGTTGGAGGTGCCGAAGTCGATGCCAACGGCACGGGCTGGGGATGGGGTGCTCATGTTCTTTACGTTCCAGTCAAAAAACGGCCGCGCAGTGTATGCGAGTACGCGAGCGTTTCGTAGCGCTCAATGTCGGTTTTTCAATCTATATGTATCTATTTCGCGCCGACGGCTTGAACTGGGGCGTAAGACCCCCAATCTTCAAGGCAACTTTTTATTGCACATGGCCGGTCTGAACGATGTTTCAAGCTCGCGAGGCCGTGTGCCGATAACCTTGCAACATTCAGCGCGGCCAACGTTCTCATCTGATAACGCGATACGGAACTGTGCTGGATTATCCGGAATGGGTGACCGTTAGATGGACTTCAAAGACTATTACAAGATTCTTGGCGTAGAGCCGACGGCGGACGAAAAGACGATCAAGACCGCCTATCGCAAGCTCGCGCGCAAGTATCACCCCGACGTCAGCAAAGAAGTGGGCGCGGAAGACAAATTCAAAGAGGCGTCCGAGGCCTATGAAGCGCTGAGCGATCCCGAGAAGCGCGCCGAGTACGACGACATCCGCAAATACGGCCAGCAAGGCCGTTTCCAGCCGCCTCCGGGTTGGCAAGGGCGGGGTGGCGCGGGCGCAGGTCCGGGGTTTGGAGGCGGCAGCAGCTTCGAGGGCGGGGACTTCTCCGACTTCTTTAGCTCAATCTTCGGTAATCGTGGCGGCCAGCAAGGCGGTCGACCGCGCAGCACGGGTCGTCGAGGACAAGACGTGGAAATGGAACTGGCGATTTTTCTTGAGGAAACCCTCTCGACCGAATCCAAGAAAATCAGCTTCAAGGTGCCGCAGCACAGTGCCAACGGTCAGCGCATGGCTGACATCACCAAGACCCTGAACGTGAAAATTCCAGCGGGCGTTACCGACGGTGAGCGTATTCGGCTCAAGGGGCAGGGCGCTCCGGGTGTCGCCGGGGGTGAAAACGGTGATCTGTTTCTGACCATACGTCTGGCACCTCACCCCAAGTTCGATGTTGAGGGCCACGATCTGATCATTACCGTACCGCTGGCACCCTGGGAAGCCGCGTTGGGCACCAAGGTTGCCGTCCCCACCCTGACTGGCAAGATCAACCTGACCATTCGTCCGGACAGTCAGAGCGGTCAGCGATTGCGGGTTAAAGCTAATGGTCTGTTGAACAAGCAGGGCGAGCGTGGCGATCTGTATGCGCAGTTGAAGATCGTCATGCCCAAATCAACCGATGACGCCACCAAGGCCCTGTGGGAGAAGCTGGCTGAGAAGGCCGCATTCGACCCGAGGGCACAATGGAGTAGCTGATCATGAGCAATACCCTGGTCGTAGACATGCAGGAATTCTGTCAGGTGGTCGATATGCCGGTCGCCTACGTCATAGAGATCGTCGAGCACGGCATCGTCGAACCCCAGGGGCAGAAGCCGGACGAATGGCTGTTTGACACATCTTCTTTGTCGGTGGCCAAGCGTGCTGCCAAATTGCACCACGATCTTGAAATGGAATGGGACGGCGTCGCCCTGGCGCTTAACCTGTTGGACGAGCTTGAGCAGGTGAGGGCTGAAAACCGCATGCTCAAGCAGCGGTTGGGTAGGTTTTTGAACGACTGACCGCTACAGCAACTCCGAAACTTATGTCACCCCGAAGCTTCTGTGGGAGCGAGCTTGGTCTGGGCCGCATCCGGACGAATTCGACAGTCAGTCACTCCTGCTGTGACTGAAATGACGCTTTCGCGAGCAAGCTCGCTCCCACAGACCACAGACCACAGACCACAGACCACAGATCACAGCAGAGCGTCAGCCCTTCTTCGGCAACACCACGGTAAACGTGGTCCCGTCGCCGAAATTGGACGTCACGGTGATGCTCCCTTGGTGAGCGTTGACCACTTCTTTAACGATGAACAGCCCCAGCCCCAGGCTGGTGGACGGGTTACGCGTGCCGGCTTCTTCATTGAGTGAGCGCACCAGCGGGTCGAAGATGCTGCCAATCGCTTCTTGAGCAATCGGCTCGCCATCGTTGTGCACCGAGAGGCTGACATGGCTCTCGCTGCCCACCAGCGAAACCCGGATCTTGTGCGTCGCGGCGCCATGCTGCAGAGCGTTGCCAATCAGGTTACGCAGCATCTGATCGATTCGCGAACGGTCCCAATCGCCCTGTGTTTCGCCGGTCGTGGTGAATTCCGGATCGCAGTCCGGGTGTCCTGCGGTGGCTTCATCAATGGCGTCACGGCAAGCGACCGTCATTTCCATGGGGTTACGCTCGATGGGCAGCGTCACGCCCAGTCGGCTGCGCACGAACTCCAGCAGGTCGCTCACCATCGTCGCCATGTGTTTGCTGCTGCTTTTGATGCGCTTGATATACGCCATCTCGGTGTCGCCCAGCCCGGCTTTACGCATCAACACTTCGGACGACATGCTGATGGCCTGTAGGGGCGCCCGCAGGTCATGACCCAGGATGGCGAGGAAGATATCCCGCGAGCGCGTAACGCGTTCGGCATAGGCGGCGGTGGATTCGGCCAGGGCTTCGTCGATCGCCTCGTTGAAGCGAATCATGTCGGTGAAGTGAGCGGTCTCCGGCGACGTCAGGCTTTCGGCCCAGAAGCGGATGACCGTCGCACGCAAATGACGAAACTCCGAGGTCATCTGCACCAGATCGAACCCGACGGTGTGTCGCAGCTCACCATGGCTGGCTGCGGCCTGGTCCAGCGTCGGCGTCTTGCCCACGTCCTCGCCCTGTGCCTTGGCGATCTGCTCCGCTTTGGTCTGCGCCGTGTTCATGTCCCGCGCGGCGGCCAGCAGAATCGCTTTCGCATGATCGCGCAGCTCCAGGCTGTTCATCGACTCCGCTGCGGGGGTCATCGTGGCAGCGAATTTCTCCCATTCGTCGACGATGCGGTCCACGTTCTGCGCGATGAAGTCGGAAAGACGCATGGGTTACTACCTTGCTGGCATGGCGCTAAATGAATTGGGGCCATCTTAGCGCCATGTCGTGACGGGAAGAACAAGGATTTACGCATAACGTCTCGGGTAAACCTGTAGGAGCGAATTCATTCACGAGAGGCCGGTAAAGACGATACTTATTTATCGGCTCTACCCTTGCATCGCGAATGAATTCGCTCCCACAGAGACCCGCGCTATTACCCGCTAGAACAGGAAGTACCGCTGCGCCATCGGCAGCACTTCTGCAGGTTCGCACCACAGCAGCACGCCGTCGGCCTTGACCTGATAGGTCTGCGGGTCGACGTCGATGTGGGGCAGGTAGTCATTGTGGATCAGGTCTGCCTTGGTCACGCTGCGGCAGCCTTTCACGACACCGATCTGTTTCTTCAGGCCCAGTTGCTCGGGAACGCCTGCGTCCATCGCGGCCTGGCTGATGAACGTGATGCTGCTGGCGTGCAACGAGCTGCCGTAGCTGGCGAACATCGGACGGTAATGCACAGGTTGCGGTGTGGGGATCGAGGCGTTGGCGTCGCCCATCAGGCTTGCCGCGATGGAGCCGCCTTTGAGAATGAGCGTCGGTTTTACTCCAAAGAACGCTGGGCGCCACAACACCAGGTCTGCCCATTTACCGATTTCGACCGACCCGACTTCGTGGCTGATACCGTGGGTGATCGCCGGGTTGATGGTGTATTTGGCGATGTAGCGTTTGGCGCGGAAGTTGTCGTTGCCTTCGCCATCGCCCGGCAATGGACCGCGCTGGCGCTTCATTTTGTCGGCGGTCTGCCAGGTGCGCATGATCACTTCGCCCACACGTCCCATGGCCTGGCTGTCGGAGCTGAGCATGGAGAACGCGCCGAGGTCGTGAAGGATGTCTTCGGCGGCAATGGTCTCGCGACGGATGCGGCTTTCGGCGAACGCGACATCTTCGGCGATGCTCGGGTCCAGGTGATGGCAGACCATCAGCATGTCCAGGTGCTCGTCGATGGTGTTGCGGGTGAACGGCCGGGTCGGGTTGGTCGAGCTCGGCAGCACGTTGGGGAAGCCGCAGGCCTTAATGATGTCCGGCGCATGGCCGCCACCGGCACCTTCGGTGTGATAGGTGTGGATGGTGCGGTTCTTGAATGCGCCCAGCGTGGTCTCGACGAAGCCGGACTCGTTTAGTGTGTCGGTGTGAATCGCCACCTGCACGTCGTACTGATCGGCCACGCTCAGGCAGTTGTCGATGGCGGCGGGCGTGGTGCCCCAGTCTTCGTGAAGCTTCAGGCCAATGGCGCCGGCCTTGACTTGCTCAATCAGCGGTTCAGGCAGGCTGACGTTGCCTTTGCCGGTGAAACCGATGTTCATAGGGAACGCTTCGGCCGCCTGCAGCATGCGCTTCATGTGCCAGGGGCCGGGGGTGACGGTTGTTGCGTTAGTGCCTGTCGCCGGGCCGGTGCCGCCACCGATCATGGTGGTGACGCCGCTCATCAGCGCTTCTTCGATCTGCTGCGGGCAGATGAAGTGAATGTGCGTGTCGACGCCGCCTGCGGTGAGAATCATGCCTTCACCGGCGATGATTTCGGTGGCGCCGCCGATGGCGATGGTCACGTTTGGCTGGATGTCCGGGTTACCGGCTTTGCCAATGGCGGCAATGCGACCGTCTTTGATACCAACGTCGGCCTTGACGATGCCCCAGTGATCGATGATCAGCGCGTTGGTGATCAGCGTGTCGACGACTTCCGCTGCCAGCAACTGGCCCTGGCCCATGCCATCACGGATAACCTTGCCGCCACCGAACTTCACTTCTTCGCCATAGGTGGTGAAGTCTTTCTCGACTTCGATCCACAACTCGGTGTCCGCCAGACGCACACGGTCGCCGACGGTGGGGCCGAACATGTCGGCGTAGGCTTGTCTGGAAATTTTCATCGAAATTCCTTATGCGTTCTGATCGTTCCCACGCTCTGCGTGGGAACGCCTCTCTGGACGCTCTGCGTCCGGTCTGTGACGGAGCGTCACGGGCTGCATTCCCACGCAGAGCGTGGGAACGATCAATGTCTTGATCTACAGATCGCCCATCACCCGACCTGCGAAACCGAACACCCGGCGATGGCCTGCCAGGTCCACCAGCTCGACGTCCCGAGCCTGACCCGGTTCAAAGCGCACGGCGGTGCCGGCCGGGATATTCAGGCGCATGCCACGGCTGGCGGGACGGTCGAAGGTCAGGGCGTCGTTGGTTTCGAAGAAATGAAAATGCGAGCCGACCTGAATCGGACGGTCGCCGCTGTTGGCGACGCTGAGGGTGATCGTCCGGCGATCGGCATTGAGCTCGATCTCACCGGGCTGGATCTGGTATTCACCAGGAATCATGCGCTCTTCCTCGACAGTAACTTGTAGTAAATGGCGGTGGCGTGGTACTCGCCGTCCGGGTTGCAGGCGTAGTCCGGCAGCGTGCCGGTGAGCTGGTAACCCAATGCGCGATAGAAATCTTCGGCAGGCGAACCCGCCAGTGTGTCGAGGAACAGCAACCCGCGATTGTGCTGCTGCGCGGCCTGTTCCACGGCGTTCATTAATTGTGTCGCGAGCCCGCGACGCCGGGCGTGATGCAGCACCAGCAGCTTCTGCACCTCCGCCCGATTAAGCCCGTTGGCCTTCTGGCACAGCGCCAGTTGCACGGTGGCCAGCACCTGTTCTTCCTGCACAACAACCCAAAGCAGCACCTTGCCTTGCTCGACTTCCGTCTTGACGCTTTCCCACCAGCTGTAGGCCTCGTCGGCGCTCAGGTCGGCCATGAACCCCACCGACGCACCTCGATGCACCGCGTCCAGCAGCAACGCCACCAGACCATGGCGGTAATGCGCAAAGCTTTCGAGGGTGACGCGTCGTAACTGAGCGGCATTCATGAGTTGGCTTCCTTCAAGAGAGAGCAATCAGGGCACACAGGGTAGTCACGCGTTGTTGGCTGCTGGTGCCTGAGACGGCGGGGCCGAGGCGCCCGGTGACAGGTCCAGCTGCATGAACGTCAGGTCCAGCCAGCGGCCGAACTTGGTACCGACCTGTGGCATTCGTCCAGTGGTGATGAAACCCTGCTTTTCATGCAGGTGAATAGACGCGGCGTTTCCGCTTTCGATGGCCGCGACCATCATGTGTTTGTCGCAGGCTCTGGCGCGTTCGATCAACGCCTTCATCAGCAAGGGACCCAGGCCGTTGCCGCGCTGGTCTGCACGCACGTAAACCGAATGCTCGACGGTGTGGCGGAAACCTTCGAACGGGCGCCAGTCACCGAACGAGGAATAGCCCAGCACCTGATGGGCATCATCCACGACCACCAGAATCGGGTAGGCCTGCGTCTGGCGCGCGGCGAACCACGCATGGCGGTTGGCGAGGTCCACGGGTTGCTCGTTCCAGATCGCCGTGGTGTTGAGGACCGCGTCGTTGTAGATGTCCAGCACGGCAGGCATGTCAGTCAGCAGTGCGTCACGAATCGTATACGTCATGTTCGTTTTCACTTGTGCAGAGGGTTTCACGCAATCGGCTGATGCACGGTCACCAGTTTGGTGCCATCCGGAAACGTGGCCTCGACCTGGATTTCGGGGATCATTTCGGCAATACCTTCCATCACCTGTTCGCGGGTCAACAGCGTGGTGCCGTAATGCATCAGCTCGGCGACCGTCTGCCCATCGCGGGCGCCTTCCAGCAGCGCGGCTGAAATGAACGCCATCGCTTCCGGGTAGTTCAGCTTCAGACCCCGAGCGAGCCGCCGCTCGGCCACCAGGCCTGCGGTGAAGATCAGCATCTTGTCTTTTTCGCGTGGAGTCAGGTCCATGTTTTTTTCCGTTTCAAATAACTGAATAAGATGAGGCCGATGCCGTTCCTGTAGGAGCGCGCTTGCCCGCGATTGCGTTGGGTCAGGCGACATCTGTGTCGTCGGACACACCTCTATCGCGGGCAAGCGCGCTCCTACAGGAGGTCGGTGTCGCTACGTGCTCCAAATCCTCGGCGCCACCGCGTCGCGGCCCAACAGCGCAGGGCGTAGCAGTTTCCATAATTCGATCAGCCAGGCCCGCGCATGCAGGGCTTCATCGGCCAGGCAGCGAGCAATGACCAGCCCCGGCACCTGGCTCAGGTCGCCTCGCACCGGCGAATGTTCAGCCAGTGCGCGGCAACGCTCCATCAATGCTGCGTCGGTTTCCCCGGTCACGATCAGCGTCGCGAACACCGGTTTACCGCCCAGCCCGACGGGAGAGTCCAGCAGACCGTCGTTCCCCGTGATGCGCTGACGTTCGTGCCACAGCAGCGTGCCGTCACGGCGAATATCCAGATGAGCCTGAAAATGGCCTTCATCGAAGCGCTCGCCGCTGGCAGGGCGACCTAACGCCACCACATCCCAGTAGAACAGACGTGCATCGCCTTCAAGCTCGATACGGGTCGTGAGCTCGGCCTTGGCCTGACTGAAGACAATTGTTTCCTGCGGCAGCCACTCCAGCGTTCCGCCAGCGGCGATTTGCAACTCGAGCTGCTGATACGCAGGGCCTGCCGCGCGATACCACTTGGCGGCGCCGGGGCTGGTGAGTTGCGCCCAGGCATCGGCGCCAACGCTGGCATGGATGTCCAGGCGATCCCCCCCGGCGATGCCGCCCGGCGGGTGAACGATGATGTGCTGGCAGACTTCGGGGCCTTCGGCGTACAGGTGTTTCTGCACCCGCAGCGGACCTTTGTGGCGACGCTGAACCGGGCGTGTGCTGTCGCCGAAACGCCCATAGCCCAGCTCCAGCTCGGCATGCCAGCTGGGCGTGAACAGGGCGGTGTGGGCAGGAAGATTCATAGGGCTCTTTATCGTGTTTCGAAGGCGTCTACCTTAGCCGATCGGCGCATCAAATGGTGACCAGGCCACGCACGCCTTCGGCCTCCATATCTTCACCGCGACCTTGCTGAATGATCTCGCCACGGGACATGACGATGTACTGATCCGCCAGTTCGGCGGCAAAGTCGTAGAACTGCTCCACCAATAGAATCGCCATGTCGCCACGGGCGGCGAGTTTCTTGATCACCGCGCCGATTTCCTTGATCACCGAGGGCTGGATGCCTTCGGTCGGCTCATCGAGGATCAACAGCCGCGGGCGGCTCGCCAAGGCGCGACCAATCGCCAGCTGTTGCTGCTGACCACCGGACAGGTCGCCGCCACGGCGTTGTTTCATCTGCAGCAGCACCGGGAACAGCTCATAAATGAATGCAGGGACTTCCTTGGCTTCGGAACCGGGGAAGCGGGACAGGCCCATCAGCAGGTTTTCTTCTACCGTCAGACGCCCGAAAATCTCGCGGCCCTGCGGTACGTAGGCAATGCCGGCGTGCACGCGTTGATGGGGCTTGAGGCCGGTGATCGGCTTGCCCTCCCACTGCACGACGCCTTCTTTGGCGGGCAGCAGGCCCATCAATACCTTGAGCAACGTGGTCTTGCCCACGCCGTTACGGCCCAGCAGACAGGTGACTTCGCCGATCTTCACGTCGAAGGACAGGCCGCGCAGGATGTGGCTGCCGCCGTAGTATTGGTGGAGCTTTTCTATTTGAAGCATGTTCGAACTCTCCCGGTGATCGTTCCCACGCTCCGCGTGGGAATGCCGCGATGGACGCTCTGCGTCCGCTATGTGACGCAGAGCGTCACGGGATGCATTCCCACGCAAAGCGTGGGAACGATCAAAGTCTGCATCACCGCCCCAGATATACCTCGATCACCCGCTCATCCGCCTGCACTTCCTCAAGCGATCCCTCGGCCAGCACGCTGCCCTGGTGAAGCACGGTGACGTGGTCGGCAATGGTGCCGACGAAGCCCATGTCGTGCTCGACCACCATGAGCGAGTGCTTGCCCGCGAGGCTCTTGAAGAGCTCGGCGGTGAATTCGGTTTCGGCGTCGGTCATACCCGCGACAGGCTCATCGAGCAGTAGCAGTTGCGGGTCTTGAACCAGCAACATGCCGATCTCCAGAAACTGTTTCTGGCCGTGGGACAGCAAACCGGCCGGGCGAGACATCGAGGATGTCAGGCGAATGGTTTCCAGCACCTCGTCGATACGGTCACGCTGCTCGCCGTTGAGCTTCGCCCGCAGGCTGGCCCACACCGACTTGTCGGTCTTCTGCGCCAGTTCCAGGTTCTCGAACACGCTCAGGGCTTCGAACACCGTGGGCTTCTGAAACTTGCGGCCAATCCCGGCCTGAGCGATCTGCACTTCACTCATTTTGGTCAGGTCCAGGGTTTCGCCGAACCAGGCTTTGCCGTGGCTGGGGCGGGTCTTGCCGGTGATCACGTCCATCAGCGTGGTCTTGCCTGCGCCGTTAGGGCCGATGATGCAGCGCAGTTCGCCGACGCCGATGTACAAGTTCAGATCGTTGAGCGCCTTGAAACCATCGAAGCTGACGCTGATGTCTTCCAGGGTCAGGATGGTGCCGTGCAAGGTGTTCAGGCCTTCGCCAGCGACCTGGCCCAGGCCGATCGCGTCACGGCTGGTGCCAGCGTCGCTGTTCGGATGAAGCGTCGGATCCAGCGTCGGGTCGAAGGCGGGAGTCGGCGTGCTTTTCATTGTTCGCCCCTTTTCTTGATCAGGCCAATCACGCCTTTGGGCAGGTACAGCGTCACCACAATGAACAGCGCGCCGAGGAAGAACAGCCAGTATTCAGGGAAGGCCACGGTGAACCAGCTCTTCATGCCGTTGACCAGACCGGCACCGAGCAGCGGGCCGATCAACGTCCCGCGACCGCCCAGAGCGACCCAGACAGCGGCTTCGATGGAGTTGGTCGGCGACATTTCGCTTGGGTTGATGATCCCGACCTGCGGCACGTATAACGCGCCTGCCAGGCCGCACAACACAGCGCTCAGCACCCAGACGAACAGCTTGAATCCACGTGGATCGTAGCCGCAGAACATCAGCCGGTTTTCCGCATCCCGCACGGCGGTCAGCACGCGGCCGAATTTGCTGCGCGCCAGTTTCCAGCCGACATACAGGCTGCCCACCAACAACAGCACAGTGAGCAGAAAAAGGACGGCGCGGGTGCCTTGCGAGGTGATGCTGAACCCCAGGATGCTGCGGAAATTGGTGAAGCCGTTGTTGCCGCCAAAACCGGTTTCGTTGCGGAAGAACAACAGCATCCCGGCGAAGGTCAGCGCTTGGGTCATGATCGAGAAATACACACCTTTGATGCGCGAGCGGAAGGCGAAGAAGCCGAACACCAGCGCGAGCAAGCCCGGTGCCAGGACCACCAGGCACACGGCCCAGAGGAAATGCTCGGTGCCCACCCAGTACCACGGCAGCTCGGTCCACGAGAGGAATGTCATGAAGGCGGGCAGGCTGTCGCCCGACGCTTCACGCATCAGGTACATGCCCATGGCATAACCCCCCAGCGCGAAGAACAGGCCATGACCCAGCGACAACAGGCCTGCGTATCCCCAGACCAGATCCAGCGCCAGCGCGACGATGGCGTAACAGAGAATCTTGCCGACCAGCGTCAGGGTGTAGGCCGAGACCTGCAGGCTGTTGCTTTCGGGCAACAACGACATGAGCGGCAGGGCGATCAATGCGGCGAGGATGACCACGCCCACGGAGATCGTGACTTTGGTGCCAGCGCGTTGCGCGGCGGTAACCATCAGTGGCTGGTTCATCAGTCGATCACCCGTCCTTTGAGCGCGAACAGCCCTTGCGGACGTTTCTGGATAAACAGAATGATCAGCGCCAGGATCAGAATCTTGCCCAGCACTGCGCCGATTTGCGGTTCGAGGATCTTGTTGGCGATGCCCAGGCCGAAGGCGGCCATCACGCTGCCTGCCAGTTGGCCGACCCCGCCGAGCACCACCACGAGGAATGAGTCGATGATGTAGCTCTGGCCCAGGTCCGGGCCGACGTTACCGATCTGGCTCAACGCCACACCGCCGAGCCCGGCGATGCCCGAACCCAGTCCGAAGGCCATCATGTCGATACGACCGGTCGGCACGCCGCAGCACGCCGCCATGTTGCGGTTCTGGGTCACGGCCCGCACGTTCAGGCCCAGGCGGGTTTTGTTCAGCAAAAGCCAGGTCAGCACCACGACGAACAGCGCGAAGCCAATGATGATGATCCGGTTGTACGGCAGCACCAGGTTGGGCAGCACTTGAATGCCGCCGGACAGCCATTCCGGGTTGGCGACTTCGACGTTCTGCGCACCGAACACCACGCGAATCAACTGGATCAGCATCAGGCTGATGCCCCAGGTCGCCAGCAAGGTTTCCAGAGGACGGCCGTAGAGGTGACGAATCACCGTGCGTTCGAGCGCCATGCCGATACAGGCCGTGACGAAAAACGCGACCGGCAAGGCCACCAGTGGATAAAGCTCGATCGCACCCGGCGCGTAACGCTGGAACATGATCTGCACGACGTAGGTCGCGTAGGCGCCGAGCATCAGCATTTCGCCGTGGGCCATGTTGATTACGCCCAGCAACCCGAAGGTGATGGCCAGGCCGAGTGCTGCGAGCAGCAGGATCGAGCCCAGCGAGATGCCGCTGAACACCTGACCGATCACTTCACCGATCATCAGCTTGCGTTTGACCTGAGCCAGGCTGGTTTCGGCGGCCAGGCGCACGCTCGGGTCGGTTTCCACGTTAGGTTCGAGCAGGTTTTCCAGGCGGGTACGCGCCAGCGGATCGCCGGTTTCACCCAGCAGGCGGACGGCGGCCAGACGCACTGTCGGGCTGGTGTCGACCAGTTGCAGGTTGGCCAGCGCCAGGCTCAAGGCCGAGTGCACGGCATCGTCTTTTTCGCTGGCGACTTGCTGCATCAGCAATTGCAATTGCGCAGGCCGCGCGCTTTTTTGCAGGGTCAATGCCGCCGCCAGGCGCAGCTTGGCGTCGGCGGCGAGCAATTGATGGCTCGCCAGCGCGGTTTCCACCAGACCGCGCAGCCGGTTGTTCAGGCTGATCGCTTGAGGCTCGTCGGGGGTGGGTGCGTCGGCCAGTTCCGGAGCACTCGAGTCAACGGCCGTGAACGTGTCGCCATTCTGGATGAAGGCACGGTTGCTGCTGTCGGCGGCCACGCGGCCTTCCTGCAGGGCAATCAACAATTCAACGCGCGCCGGATCGGGCTTGGCGGCCCAGGTCTCCAGCAGTTCAGCGCGTTCGGAAGATTCGGCCGCGACAAAGTCGCCGGCATCGCTGGCATGCGCTACGAACGGCAGCAACAGGCTCAGGGCGATAATGAGGCGGTAGAAAGATCTGGGCATATCGGTGTCCTGGAAGCATCCGCATGACCTCGCGGCCATGCGCAGATGCTGATCGTTCCCACGCTCTGCGTGGGAATGCATCCCCTGACGCTCTGCGTCATCCGTTAACGAACGCGGAGCGTCGAAGGCATGTTCCCACGGGGACCGTGGGAACCATCAGGGGCGGGTGTCAGTTACTCTTCACCGCATAGTCAGGCTTCTTGTCGTTGCCTGGGATGAACGGGCTCCAAGGTTGGGCGCGGATCGGCTCCTTGGTTTTCCACACGACGTTGAACTGACCGTCTGCCTTGATCTCGCCGATCATGACCGGCTTGTGCAGGTGATGGTTGGTCTTGTCCATTTCCAGGGTGAAGCCTGACGGTGCAGCGAAGGTCTGGCCGGCCATGGCTTCGCGGACTTTGTCCACATCGGTCGACTTGGCCTTTTCCGCCGCCTGAGCCCACATATGGATGCCCACGTAGGTGGCTTCCATCGGGTCGTTGGTCACGGCTTTGTCTGCGTTCGGCAGGTTGTGCGCCTTGGCGTAGGCTTTCCAGTCAGCGACGAACTTGGTGTTGACCGGGTTCTTCACCGACTCGAAGTAGTTCCAGGCGGCCAGGTTGCCCACCAGCGGCTTGGTGTCGACGCCGCGCAGTTCTTCTTCGCCGACCGAGAACGCCACGACAGGAACGTCGGTGGCCTTCAGGCCCTGGTTACCCAGTTCCTTATAGAACGGCACGTTGGAGTCGCCGTTTACGGTGGAGATCACAGCGGTCTTGCCGCCTGCCGAGAACTTCTTGATGTTGGCCACGATGGTCTGGTAATCGCTGTGGCCGAACGGGGTGTAGACCTCTTCGATGTCGCTGTCCTTCACGCCTTTGGAGTGCAGGAACGAACGCAGAATCTTGTTGGTGGTGCGCGGGTAGACGTAGTCGGTCCCCAGCAGGAAGAAGCGCTTGGCGGCGCCGCCGTCTTCGCTCATCAGGTACTCGACCGCAGGAATCGCCTGCTGGTTTGGCGCCGCGCCGGTGTAGAAC
>Ga0308163_10001365_pt1 | contig 27210 bp, 19 predicted proteins | sample PhyTR1_FD_201037 | JGI IMG/M metagenome (GOLD analysis project Ga0308163, IMG submission 201037) | Phyllosphere microbial communities from UC Gill Tract Community Farm, Albany, California, United States - DLSLT.R1 | ecosystem: Host-associated > Plants > Phyllosphere > Unclassified | place: USA... | reverse complement strand
CTGCTGCGCTCGAGCGTGACGGCGTCGCTGGCGGCGCGCTGCAGCAGGCTGTCGCTGCGGTCGAGCAGCTCGGCCACGTTGACCACGCTCGGGTGCAGCGGCTGGCGCCGCGCGAACGCGAGCAGCTGGCCGGCCAGCTTCGAGCCGCGATCGACCGCATCGAGCACGTTGTGCAGGCGCTTGCGCGTGGGCGGACCATCGGCGCGCAGCATCAGCTGCACGTTGGCGCTGATGATGTGCAGGATGTTGTTGAAGTCGTGCGCCACGCCGCCGGTCAGCTTGCCGACCGCTTCGAGCTTTTGCGCGCGGTGCAGCGCCATGCGCGCTTCGACCAGGCGCGCCTGGCGCTGTAGTTCGCGTTCCTCGGCGGCGCGGCGCGACGTGATGTCGCGCACGAACACGGTGGCGCCGGCGCCGTCCGACGGCGGCAACAGCGCCACCGCCAGTTCGACCGGCACACGCCGGCCGCTCGTGTGCAGCACTTCGGTTTCGGCCGGCTGGCCTGGCAGCGGACCCACGCCACTCCGGGCGAAGGCGTCGAACGCGTTGCGGAAGGCCGCATGGCGTTCGGCAGGCAGCAACTCCTCGGCCCGACGGCCGATGGCGTCTTCGGCTTCCATGCCGAAGATCTGCGAAGCCTGCGCGTTCCAGTCGGTCACGCGGCCCTGGCGGTCGAGCGCAACAAAGCCGTCGTAGGCGGTTTCCAGGATCACCCGGGTGCGGCGGCCGTCGGCAGCGATACGGTCATGCGACTCGCGCAGTTCGAGGGTCATCGCGTGCGCCAGTTCCAGCGCGCGCCGGCGCGAACTGGCCAGCAGCCAGACGATCAGGCTGGCCAGCACACCGAGCACAATGCCGGCGATGGCGATCATGCGCGGGCGGGCGGTGTCGAGCGTGGCGTCCAGCGCGGCGCCGGAGCCCATCCGCACGGTCCAGACGCGGCCCGCGATCATCATCCGCGTGGTCGTGGAGAGGCGTGGCGCCGTGTGCGTGGCGACGCCGGCCGACTGGTACAACAGCGTGGCCGGCGAGCTGGTGTCGCCATCGTGGATCGTGACGTCGAGTTCGGGCGCGCTGACGCCGCCCACCCGGCGCATCAGGTCATTCATGCGAAACGGCGCGTAGATCCAGCCGGTCAGCGCGGCGCGGCGCTGCGCGGCGTCGTCGGTCAGGCGGCCTGTACGATACACCGGCAGGTACATCAGCACCCCGGATTCGGCGCTGCCATCGTCTTCCTGGACCAGCACCACCTTGCCACTGAGCGTTGCCTGGCCGCTGTCGCGCGCCGCCAGCAGGGCCGCGCGCCGCGCCGGTTCGCTGGTCATGTCGAAGCCGAACGCGCGCAGGTTGCGCGCGTTGAACGGCTCGATGTGCGAGATCACCGCCAGCACCGCGCCGGCTGCGGGGTCGCCCGGCGCAGGTTGTACGCGGTAATCGGGAAAGCCATCGGCGCGCACCTGCGCTTCATGCGCCGCCACGTCGCCGGGCGCCAGCCGGGTAGCGATACCGAGCGCGCCGATGCCAGGGAAATTCTGGACCAGATCCAGGCTCTGGTAATACTCGCCGAAGACAGCGCGCGGCAGGTCGACCGAGCCGCGCAGGAACCCGCGCGCACTTTGCAGCACCTGCTCGTAGACGAGCATGCGCCGGCTGATGTTGTAGGTCATCGCGCGGGTGCGATAATCGAAGGCTTCGCGCAGCTGCGCCTCGGCATTGCGCTGCGCGCTCGACCAGGCCGCCCAGGTCAACAGCAGCGTGAGCACGAACACCAGCAGCGCCATCAACAGTGGCGCGTGGCCGGCAGCGGGTGGCGGCGGTGAGGCAGGGGGGCGGGTGGGGGTCTGCTGCATGTCCTTGTCTGGTGCAGCCGTGGTGGGCGCAATGGATGGGAGCGGTAAGGTCTCCACAGGATACGCACCCTCGGATTCACGGGGCGCACGCAACTTTGCTAATTTGTTAATGAACTATGCCAATCTGCCTCGTCGCTTGTTAATTTATTTTATGAAATATTCTAGCTGGAATTGCCTTGCTTGTAAGTACGAGCGTGCGAGATGAGGCAATTCCTGTTGCGTCATCTGCCATTGACGATGCTGGTTGCCACGCTCGGCTTGACCGTGCTGTGGAGCATGCTGGCGCCGATCAAGGGCGGCAGTCACCAGCTATTATTGGCGTTTCCTCCTGGCGTGACGGTCAGCGGCATGGCCGTGCCGGGCGAAATCCGCCTGACGCGTGGCGTGCAGGACGTGCTGCTTCTACGCAACAGCGACCGGGTGCCGATCGTGTTCGGTCCGCTCAAGGTCGCGCCCGGACGCGACGTGCGCCTGCCATTCAGTGATGAAGGCGTGTTCGAGTACGTTTGCCCGCCGGTGCTGGGCAAGGTGGTGCGCGTGCGCGTGGTGGCTGCGCCCGGGCCCGGCTGGGGGCGCGTGGTCTGGCGTCTGGACAGCCTGCGCCAGTGGGTGCGCTATCTGCCGCTGCGCTCGCCGCTCGACTGACGGGCTGCGGCGAGGGCTCTGAAGCTGGGTGATGCGCAGCCGCCATGGGCCCGGGCAATCGTGTCCCGCGTTGGCGGCGATTCTGTCATCATGAATCCATGTCGACGATTTCCATGCCACTGTTCCCGCTCAGTACGGTACTGTTTCCGGACGGGGTGCTGCCGCTGCAGGTGTTCGAGGTGCGCTACCTCGACATGATCAGCCGCTGCATCGTCGACGGCACGCCGTTCGGCGTCGTTCTGCTCACCAGCGGCCACGAGGTGCGCAAAGCCGACGCCGGGCAAGAACGTTTCGTGGCGGCCGGCACCATCGCCTCGGTCACTGAAACCACCGCCGAAACCCCGGGCCTGCTGCAAGTGCTGTGCCGGGGCGGGGCGCGTTTCAATGTCGTCACCGCCGAGCAGCGCGTCAATGGCCTTTGGGTGGCCGAGGCCGAGCTGGCCGAAGACGACCAGATCGTGCGCATTCCGTCCGAACTGCAGGGCGCTGCCGATGCACTCGACCGCGTGCTCAATTCCCTGCACGAAGTGCCGCAGCACCGCTGGCCGGTGCAGCCGCCGTTCCGGCTGGACGACTGTGGCTGGGTCGCCAATCGCTGGTGCGAGCTATTGCCATTGCCCAACCAGCAAAAGCACAATATGCTGATGCTTGATAATCCCGTGATCCGGCTCGAACTGCTGCACGATGTCCTCGACGAACATGGGTTGATCACTTCCTAGCCGCTCATCGGGGTCCAGCCAGCATGACATTCTCGGACGACTTGCTCATTGCGTACATCAACGGCGACCTTGCCGAACCGGCGCGTGCGGCGGTCGAACGGGCCGCGCGGGCCGATCCGGTCCTGGCGGCGCGCGTGGCCCAGCACCGAGCCGAGCTGCGTAGCGGCCACGGGCGCAGCATTGGCGTCTCGGCCAATGGCCACGATGGCGGCCCCGGCATGCAGCGCGCCGTACCGCACGGGGCCAAGGTGGTGCACCTGAACAGCCTGCGCCCCGGGCGTCCGATGCCGCTGCCGCAGCCTGCCGCCCCCAACCGCGTCGTCGGCCTGCACTGGGTGACGCTGGCTGCAGCCTTGCTGGGCAGCGCCATACTGGGCGCAGTCGGCTGGCATCATCTGGGCCAGGGCACTGGCGTGGCCGTGCTCGACCATGACAACGGCGTGCTGATCGCGCGCGGCGCGCTGGTAACAGCCCTGGCCGATCAACTGGCCACGCCGGGCCCCTCCGACAGCGGCGTGCGCATCGGCATCACGTTCGTGGCCAAGGATGGCGGCTATTGCCGCAGCTTCGTGGTCGACACGACGGCGGGCCTGGCCTGCCTGCGCCGTGGACGCTGGACGATTCCGGTCCTCTCCCAGGGCACGGCCGGGGCCGCCTGGCTCGATGGTACGATCCCGCCGCCGGCCGTGCGCGCCGCCATCGAAGCCCGCATCGCCGGCAACGCGCTCGACCCTGCCGCCGAACGCGCCGCCCGGCAACGCGGCTGGATCCGGTGAGCAGGGCGCCGCGGCAGCCTGCGGATCACCTGGCCTGTCTTCTGATAAACTGCTTAAAAAAGTGGCGGGCATATACAGGGGTGCCGATTTCGGGTATCTTGTCACCCGCTAAAAGTGTCTCTACGTCCGCTTTCTCCGGCCCGCTTGCAGGCCAATCTTCCGGTCCCGCCGCCTTGCGCCGGCGTCCGGTTTCCGTTGTCACCCCTCGCTGCGTACTGCCGATCGCGATGGGTCAACCTGCCCGATCGTAGAGCTGAACGAATGATTTTCCGAAAAAACTATGTCTGATACCCCGAACAATACCGAAGTCGCTGTCACGCCAGACGTGGATGTGCTGGTCGCTGCCGACGCCATCCCGGTCGTGCGCTTTGCCGATTTCGGCCTGGCGCCGGAAATCCTGCGCGCGTTGACGGACCAGGGCTATGTGCACCCGACGCCGATTCAGGCCGAAGCCATTCCTGTCGTGCTGCAGGGCCGTGACGTCATGGGCGCGGCCCAGACCGGCACCGGCAAGACGGCCGGCTTTTCGCTGCCGATCATCCAGCTGCTGATGCAGCATGCCAACCCGAGCATGTCGCCGGCGCGCCACCCGGTGCGCGCGCTGATCCTCGTGCCGACCCGCGAACTCGCGGTCCAGGTGGCCGAAAACGTCAAGGCCTACGCCAAGCACACGCCGCTGCGCGCCACCGTCGTCTTCGGCGGTATGGACATGAAGCCGCAGACCGAGATCCTGCGTGGCGGCGTCGAGATCGTCATCGCCACGCCGGGCCGTCTGCTGGATCATATCGAGCAAAAGAACGTCAGCCTCGGCCAGGTGCAGATGCTGGTGATGGACGAAGCCGACCGCATGCTCGACATGGGCTTTTTGCCCGACCTGCAGCGCATCATCAACCTGCTGCCGAAGCAGCGCCAGAACCTGATGTTCTCGGCCACGTTCTCGCCCGAGATCAAGAAGCTGGCCAACACCTTCCTGAACAATCCGCTGACCATCGAAGTCGCGCGCAGCAATGCCACCGCCGACAAGGTCACGCAGATCGTCTACAAGGTCGACGAAGGGCAGAAGAGCGACGTCGTCGAGCACCTGATCCGCTCGCGCAACCTCAAGCAGGTGATCATCTTCTCGAACACCAAGATCGGCGCCTCGCGTCTGTCGACGCACCTCGAGAAGCGCGGCATCAAGGCCTCGGCGATCCACGGCGACAAGACGCAGCAGGAGCGCATGGCGGCCCTGGACGCGTTCAAGGATGGCGGTGTCGAAGTGCTGGTGGCGACCGACGTCGCCGCCCGCGGCCTGGACATCACCGACCTGCCGGCCGTAATCAACTACGACCTGCCATACAACGCCGAAGACTATGTGCACCGGATCGGCCGCACCGGCCGCGCCGGCGCCTCGGGCGACGCGCTGTCGGTGTATTCGGACAAGGACGAGCGCCTGCTGCTCGACATCGAAAAGCTGATCAAGCAGACGATCACGCGCGGCACGCTCGACGGCTTTGTGGCGCCGGCCAGCCGTGGGCGTGATGCGACTGCCGGCCGAGAGTATGGTCGGGAAGCAGCCCGCGATACTGGCCGCCCACCGCGCGACGCCAGCCGCGAATTCGTGCGTGACGGTAGCCGCGATGCAGCAGCACCGCGTGATGCAGAACGCGGCCCGCGCCGCGATATTGAAGCGGGCCGTGGCGCGCCACGCACGCCACGCACCGGTCCGGGTCCGGGTCCGGGTTCGCGCCGCGAGCGCGTCGATCCGTGGTTCCTCAAGCCCTACGAGCCGACCAGCAGCCCGCGCAAGGATCTCGATCCGGTCAACGCGCCAGCCAAACCGGGCAAGCAGAAGCTGGCGTTTTTGCTGGGTGGCGGGCCGAAGTAAGTGTATTGAATGCTTGAAACGATGCCGGTATGGATTCCATGCCGGCATTTTTTATGGCGCATTCACCGTTATCTGTTGATGACGCCGATTGCGATGCTTAGCAATTGTTCTGCGGAACTAATCCGGCCGCCGTCCAGTGCCCAGCGCCAACCCAGATAATTGGGCAGATAGCGTGACGCAACCCCACGAAAACCCGATAGCCAGTCCTTGAATCGCTGGTGATAGGCATTCACGTTCTGCACGTGGATGGCGCGGCTGCCCGAATGCCGGACCCTGACGCCGGCGCGCAGGTTGACCGCCTCGTGCGCGATCCGGTGCTTGCGTGCGAAGGCGCGATAGGCGCGATGGCCGTCGCTGACCAGCAGCGCCTGCGGATCGAGCCTGGGGAGTAAATCGCGCTCGAGTTGGGCGGCGGTGAGTGCACCGCGGCCAGTGACGGCGTCGACCGTGCGGCCATTGCGGTCGCGCGCCACCAGGATGCAATCGAGCTCCGTTGAAATGCCGCGCCTGGTGGCGTGCCCGCCGCGCCGGCGTGGCGGGCGATCGAGCGTGCGCGATCCTTTTTGTGATTCGAGCAGGAACGTTTCGTCAGCTTCGACGATGCCATTCAGGGATGCAGGCCGGTCGAATTTGACCCAATCGAGGAAGCGGTGGCGCCACCGGAAGGCAGTATTGCGGTGCACGCCAACCCGCTCTGCGCCCTTGCGCACCGACAGTGAGTCAAGCAGCACCTGGGAATACGCGAGCCACTTGGCCTTGAGCCTGAGCCGTGCCAGCGGTGTGCCGCTCAGGTCATTGAAGGTGCGCCCGCAAGCGCAGCAGCGAAAGCGCTGCAGATCGTTGGCGAAGCCATGCCGGTGGCAGTGCCGGTTGTCACAGCGGGGACAGCAGCGTCCGGGCTCCCGGGCCTGAGAGATCAGCGCGACCACTTGATCGAGGTCGGCTCCGGGATGCAGGGCGTCGAGCACTTGCCGGCGCTGCGGCTGATTCAGCGATGGCAGCCTCGCAAACCAGCTCTTGAAGCGCGGCGTTTTCATGATCGACTCCTGGCGTGGGGACAGGCGTTGGACCACCGGGCTGCTCATCAGTTCAAAGCTTCCCTCTATTTAACGTTGACTGCGCCTTTTTATTGAAGATACAGATGATGATTGGTCGTCTGGCGTGCAGGCCAGCATTGATGTTCAGCGGATGGCAGCTCTGATATCATGGCCGGCTTTGGCGCGTCGTGGCAGTCAATGCAGGCGTTGGGTCGAGTCCAGGCACACGTTGAGACCATGAATATATCCGGAAAAACCGATGAATAAACGACACCCGCTCTACTATGTTCTTGTGACGCTGCTGGCAGCGACATTCCTGATTACATTCAATATCGGCATTATCTGGAGTACCTCGGTCGATCTGGCCCAGCACTATGCACTGGTGTTTCGTTTGTTCGACAGCCTGCAGCTGGTACCGAACGACCCGTCGCTGGGCGAAATGAATATCTACCCACCGGCCAGTCACATGGCTGCGGCGCTGGTTGGACGAATGGTCGGTTCGCCTTTCCTGGGAATGCACTTGGTCGCTCTTTCATCACTCGTCATGCTATGGGCGGCGCACATTGCGATCCTGTATGCCGCGCCGAACCGGACCGGACCTCTGACGGCTCTCGCACTGGCGCTGGTCGTGGTCGTCAACCATGGATCGCTGCGCCTGCATGGCGCCGAGATATCGAACGCGTATCACTACGCTCAGTTGGTGGGGCTGGCGCTCGCGTATGTAGCGATCGCCGTGGCGCTGAGGATCGATACCAGGATGCATCGTCTCTGGGTGCATTTGTTCCTGCTGGTGGCGATGGTGATTGTGGCAGCTTTCCATCTGATGCCGGCATTGTTGCTGCTGGGCGTTCTCGGCGTGCTGATGCTACTTGACGTCGTGGCCGCGCAGCGTGGTCAGCGCATGCGCACTGCGGTCGTCGGTGCGGTAGTGATGGCGCTGGGTGTTTCGCTCATCGTCATGCATCCTTCGTTTGCTGCCATGCGCATTATTGCCGCGCATAACGGCGGCATGAGTCTGGGAATTCTCGGGCCGATGTGGTCACTGGTGCTGGCATGCTTCATTGCCCTGGCCTCGCTCATGCCGCTGCTGCGTGCATGGCGCCGTGATCCGGCAGCGCACGTCATGTACAAATACATGATCGCCTACGGTGTAGCTATTGCCAGCCTGTGCCTGCTGCAGATGGCGCTGCAGTATGTCGGATTTGGCTCCGAGTACGCGGTGAAAAAATATGCTTATGCCCTGGGCACGTTCCTGATATTACGCCTGGCGATGTGGATTGGCGCTGCCGCCACCGCACGGGCCGCACGGCGTCCGGATTTCGCCCGCTTGAGTGCAGGCGCCGCCTTCCGTGTGGGCGTGTACGGTGTGGCATTGATCGCTACCGTTCTCGGTTGCACCCGGATGCGTCACGAACTGGACACCTTTGCGGTCGTCAACCTTGAGCGCCAGCTTCTGACCTTGCGCGAGACGGGCCTGCCGGCTGCCCCTCCAGGTAAGTACAACGTCGTGGAAAAGCTGGACGGAATGCCGCTCATGATCGATTACATGTTCTCGCTGGCAGTAACCGGTACGTCTCGCGACATCATCAAATTCGTGAAATTGCCGGACCTGGGGCCGCTCTCGAACTATGCATTCATCGTATCTTCGAAAGGGAAATCCGATGGTGCCAATAGCGGTGACTGTGTAAAACAAACATCGGAAACACTGGTGGTGCGTGACGCGGCCTGTGTTGCCAACATGCCGATGCAGACGGCCACGAGCGTCGCAAACCCGCCATGACGCAGGCAAATGCACGATAAAGCCATCATGGTTACCGAGGCTTATTGCTAATCGAAACAATCGACAGTGCCAGTAAGCATCTGATATCATTAGCATCCAGGTAAATTAACCCAGTAAGCAACACGATGAACCGCATCCCTGAATTTGAAAAAGCGCTCGCTGGCAAGAAGGTTCTCGTCACTGGAAGTACAGGATTCACTGGCGGCTGGGCTTGCCTGTGGTTGCAGGCGATCGGTGCTCAGGTCGAAGGTTTTTCGCTGGCACCTGAAACCACGCCGGCCTTGTATGACGAACTAGCGTTAAGCAAAGATATCCCGACAACCATCGGCGATATCTGCGATTACGATACCCTGTTCAAGGCTGTCAGCGCATTTCAACCTGACCTGATCCTGCATCTGGCAGCCCAGCCGCTGGTGCGCCGTTCATACCGCGAGCCGGTATCGACGTTCGCCGTGAACGCGCAGGGCACGGCTCACGTGCTCGAAGCGGCACGTCACGTCAAGAGCGTGCGCGGCGTGGTCTGCGTGACCACCGACAAGGTGTACAAGAACAACGAATGGAATTGGCCATACCGCGAGAACGATCCGCTCGGGGGCAAAGACCCTTACAGCGCATCGAAGGCGGCGGCCGAAATGATCATTCAGAGCTACGCTGCCTCCTATCCCTGGAGCGAGGGCGCGGGTCCGGCGATTGCCATTGCGCGCGGCGGCAACATCATCGGCGGCGGCGACTGGTCCGAAGACCGCCTGATTCCTGATTTCGTGCGCTCGCTGATCGACGGTCAACCGATGACCTTGCGTTACCCGGGCGCCACTCGCCCATGGCAGCATGTTCTGGCGCTGGTGCATGGCTACCTGATGCTGATGGCTGGCCTGATTTCCGACAATCCGGGCCGGTATGCCACTGCATGGAATCTGGGACCGCAAGACTTGAAGCATTACTCGGTGCGCGACGTGCTCGAACTGATGAGCGCGCACTGGGAGCGTCCGGCGCTCGACTACATGGACAATCCGCTGCCCGAGGCAGGCGCCCTGGCGCTCGACAGTTCGCTGGCGCGCAACCAGTTGGGCTGGTTACCAGTCTGGAATACCGAACAGGTCGTCGTCCAGACTGCCGCTTGGTATCGCGATTATTACCGCGATCCTGCCGCCGCGCGCGAGATCACGCTCAAGCAAATCAACGCCTGGCGCCAGGATATCCAGGAATGATTGTCATCATTGGTGGGCGAGGTCGCCTGGGACAGGCGATTGCTCGCCAATATGGCGCGCAAGAGGCTGTATGTGTCGAGCGCTCGGTCTACGGGGACTGGGCCCGGCCGTACGACGAGGCGCCTGCCGCACTCGACGAATCGCTCGATGCGTTTTTTGCGCCGTTGCCACGACATGGCGCCAGTGTCTTCGTCGCATCTGGTCTGCTCGATCCCAAGCTCTCGCCCGAGAAGCTCTGGAATGTCAATTTTGAACTCTCCCGTAACATCGTCGAGGCTGGTGTGCGTCATGGTGTGCGCGTGACGACGATTGGCACCGTGATGGAGTCGCTGCTGGCAGCCCACAATCCGTATGTGCGCAGCAAGGTAGCACTCGGTGAGCTGGTCGCTACCCACGCGGCCAGGGGCGCAGCAGTGTCGCATGTACGCGTGCATACCCTTTACGGCGGCGGCATGCCGAGCCCGTTCATGTTTCTGGGGCAGATGCTGACTGCCCTCGAGCAGGGTACACAGTTTCGTATGACGCTTGGCAAGCAACTGCGTGAATATCACCACGTCGACGATGATGCGCGTGCATTTCGCCTTCTTGACGACGCTGGTGTTACCGGTGTACTCGACCTGAGCCATGGCGCTCCGGTCAGTCTGGCCGACCTGGCGCGCGCTGTATTCGATGCCGCCGGCGCCAGCGCGCAGCTGCAGATCGGTGCGATCCCCGAGCCGCTCGAAGAAAACTACAACACTGTATTTGCACGCAATCCCTTGTTGAAGCAGCTCGCGTTTCGCGATACGCTGCCTGCCGTGCTTGCCTATCTCGACGCCTGTGGCGCAATGCGAACAATTCAAAAATAATAGGAGTTCCCATGCAACGGGACAGGAAGCCGCTGATTTCGGTCACGGTGCCGGTATTGAACGAATCGGGCAACATTCAGGCCTTGTATGCGCGCCTGTATGCACTTGGCGAAAAGATGCGAGATCGATGCGATCTCGAATTCGTCTTTTCGGACAACCATTCCGATGACGACACCTGGGCGCAGCTCACTGCATTGTCGGCGAAGGACAGCCGCGTTCGGGCAATCCGGTTTTCTCGTAACGTCGGCTTTCAGCGCTCGATCCTGGCAAACTATCTGCATACCAACGGCGATGCTGTCATGCAGATCGACGCCGATTTGCAAGACCCGCCGGAAATGCTGGAAACCTTCTTCGACAAGTGGCAGCAGGGCTACGAAGTAGTTTATGGTATCCGTCGCAAGCGCCCGGAGTCCTGGATGCTGCGTAATTTTCGCCGGCTGGGCTACTGGGCCATTGACAAGGTCAGTGAGCATCCGATTCCCAGAGACGTCGGTGATTTCCGCCTGATCGACCGCAAAGTCATTGATGCTGTAACGAAGATTCGCACGTCTAGCCCTTATCTGCGTGGCATCATTGCCGGTCTTGGTTTCAATCAGACCGGGGTGGTATATGACCGTGATGCCCGCACGGCCGGCGAGAGCAAGTTCAATGTGTCCCGCCTGGTCCAGCTCGGCCTGACTGCGGTGTTCAATCATTCTGTCGTCCCGCTGCGCGCGGCCTCGTTCCTGGGCCTGATCATCCTCGCCATCAGCGCTGTCGGTGCTCTTTATTATCTGGTTTTACGCCTGTTCCATCCAGAGCTGCCGCGCGGCCTGGCCAGCATTCATGTGCTGGTTCTGTTTGGAATTGGTCTGAATTCATTCTTCCTGGGGATAATTGGAGAGTACCTGCTGCGCATTTACCTTGTGGTGCGTGCCGACCCGGTGGCGATCGTGCAGCAGAGCCTCAACTTTTCCTCTTCCGAACTCAAACTCTAAATAGGTTTCGCTACGATGAAAGCAGTCATTCTTGCAGGTGGTCTTGGAACGCGTATTTCCGAAGAGTCAGATACCAAGCCAAAGCCGATGGTCGAAATTGGCGGCAAGCCGCTGCTGTGGCACATCATGAAGAACTATGCCCATCACGGCATCAATGACTTCGTGATCTGCCTCGGTTACAAGGGCTACGTCATCAAGGAATTCTTCTTCAATTACTACCGTCATACTTCGGATATGACCATCGACCTGAAGACCGGCGAGCACACGATCCTGAACAGCCAGTCGGAAGACTGGCGCATCACGCTGGTCGACACCGGTCCTGAAACGATGACCGGCGGGCGCCTCAAGCGTGTCGCTCCATATCTTGACAACGAAACCTTCTGCATGACCTACGGCGATGGCCTGTCGAACGTCGACATTGGTGCCGAGCTGGCCTTCCACCGCAAGCACGGCAAACTGGCCACGGTCGCGGCCGTGCAGCCACCGGGCCGTTTCGGCGTACTGAATATTGACAGCGAGATGGGCGTGAGCTCGTTCGAGGAAAAGCCCAGCGATGAGATCGGCTGGATCAATGGCGGTTTCTTTGTACTCGAGCCACAGGCCATTTCGTACATCGACGACGACAGCACCTCATGGGAGCGCGCACCGCTGGCCAACCTGGCCAAGAATGGCGAGCTGGCGGCGTTCCAGCACACGGGTTTCTGGCAGCCATGCGATACCTTGCGCGACAAACGTGAGCTCGAAGCCTTGTGGGCTAACGGCGCGCCATGGCGCGTCTGGAACAATTGATGAGCTCTGGCAAGAAGTCCGGCGGCTGGCTCAAGCATGCCGTCGGAGCGATCATCACGCTGGTCTGTATCGTCGTCATCGCCCGCCTGGTCGATTTGGACGAATTGATGACGGCGATTCGCCAGTTCGACTGGCCATATCTGGTATTCGGCCTGGCTTTTCTCGCTGGCGGGTATCTGCTGCGTATCTTGCGCTGGTCGCTGCTGCTGGGCGCCACCGGTGCGCGGGTTGGCTTCGGCAATTGCCTCGCGCCGTTCCTGGGCTCGATCACGCTGAACAATGTGCTGCCATTGCGCGCCGGTGACATCGTGCGCGCGTTTGTGTTTCCGGCAGCAATGGGTGTGCCGAAAACCACGGCCGCCAGCAGCCTGGTAATGGAACGTCTCATCGACCTGATGACGTTGCTGTGCTGCCTGGCGATCGGACTGTTCGCCATCCGCACCGCGCAAGTGCCGCCAATGATTTCTGAATCAGCATTGACGCTGGCAATTGTGGGCGGTCTGGCGCTGGTGCTGACATTCCTGTTCAGCGGTGCGCTGGCCAATGTGATCAGCAGCGCTGCTGCCCGGCGCGGGCCAGAAGACCGACTGGCCGGGGTGATGACAACCGTCAGCGCGCTGTTGCGCGGCTTTAACGCCATGTCGCGTCCACGTGTGCTGGCTTCTACGCTAGTGATCTCGATGCTGGTCTGGGTGGGTGAGTCCGGTCTGTTCTATTTCATGATGCGCGGTTTTGGTCTCGACGCCACGCCCGCAATGGCCCTGCTGGTGATGGCCATTGCAACCCTGTCGACGCTGGTGCCGTCGTCCCCTGGTTATGTCGGCCCATTCCACCTTGCTGCGTTTACGGCCATTTCACTGGTCGGTGGCAGCGCGGCGCAGGCCGGCAGCTTTGCCGTTCTGTGCCATCTCGCGCTGTGGCTGCCTACCACTCTGGTTGGCGCCGTTGCAATCCTGTCCCGTCCTGAACTGTTTCGCGTGGCACGTGCCGCGCGGTCGGAAGTACCAATTAACTGAGTAGCGAGCGATGAATAAATTCGATGTAGTAGTGGTTGGCGGTGGCTTTACTGGCCTGACCGCAGCGTACGTGCTGTCCAAGCAAGGCAAAAGCGTCTGCGTGCTGGAAGCCGACAAGACACCTGGCGGCCTGGCCGGCACGTTCGAGTTCGGCGATGGCGTCACGCTCGAGAAGTTTTATCACCACTGGTTCAACAACGATGTCTATGTCCCTGAACTGGTAAAAGAACTCGGCATGGAAGGCGATGTTATCCTGTTGCCGACCCGCACCGGCATGTACTTCAACGGCCGCATGTGGAAGCTCTCGACACCGCTTGACCTGCTGCGCTTCAAGGCGCTGTCGCTGGTTGACCGCATTCGCCTGGGCCTGCTGGTATTCCAGGTACGACGTATCAAGGACTGGAAAACGATCGAGCATTTGAGCATCCGCGAGTGGCTCGAGAGCCTTGCCGGCAAGAGTGTCTACAAGATCGTCTGGGAACCGCTGATCAATTCCAAGTTCTCGGTGTATGCCGAAGCCGTCAACGCGGTCTGGATGTGGAAAAAGCTGGTCTTGCGCGGCAGCACCCGTAACGACAAGGGTGGCGAAGAACTCGCTTACTTCAAGGGCGGCTTCGGTCGCCTGGCCGAAGCGCTGGCCGCGGCCATTCGCGCCAACGGCGGCGAAGTGCGCTACGGCGCTGCCGTGACCGGCATGCACACCGAAGGCAAGCAAATCACGTCGGTGCGTACCGTGAACGGCGAAGTGGCAGGCGAACGCTTCTTGTTCACCCCATCGTTCCCACTGATCGCCGACATGTTCGAGGGCAAGGCCCCGGCAGACTGGCTGACCAAGCTGCGCCGCGTGAAGTACCTCGGCAATATGTGCCTGGTGCTGCGTTTGAAGCACAGCCTGTCTGAAACCTACTGGCTTAACGTCAATGATCCAGGCTTCCCGTTCGTGGGCGTGATCGAGCACACCAACTTCGACAGGCCCGAGAACTACAAGGGTTCGCACATCGCCTACCTGTCGCGTTATCTGGCGACCGAAGATCCGGTATGGGCCTACAACGACGAGCAATACTGCGACTTCGCACTCGAGCACCTCAAGCGCATGTTCCCGAAAATGGACAAGTCGTGGGTGCAGGAGTACGCAGTGTGGCGCTCGGAATATGCGCAGCCGGTAACTGAACGCAATTATTCCGAATACGTTCCAGGTCAGGAAACGCCGTATGACAACGCCTTCATTTCCACCATGGCGCAGATTTATCCGGAAGATCGTGGCACCAATTATGCGATCCGCGAAGGCCGCAAGATGGCCAAGTTGCTGGCCTGATCATCAGATGTCTCTGTAGGCAACATGTATAAAACTCATCTCACCGGTTATGCCTTCGTCGTGATGCTGGTCGGCGCCCTGTTCATGGTCGCCAATGCGGATACGATCTGGAGTCTCTCGGTCGACATCGCGCATCACTACGCGCTGATCTTTCGTATTTCGGAAAACTGGCAACTGATTCCGAACGATCCCTCGCTGGGCGAGATGAATTATTACCCGCGTGCGAGCCATGTGCTCGCCGCGCTGGCAGGGACGGTGGTCGGTTCGCCCCTGCTTGGCATGCATCTGGTGTCGTTGGCGTCGCTGGTGATACTGTGGGGATCGTGCCTGGGACTGTTGTATGCCACGCCCGGCCGCCAAGGTGCGCTCGGCGCACTGGCGCTAGCGCTATTGGTCGTAGTCAATCACGGTTCACTGCGAATCCACGGTGCCGAGATCGCTCCCAACTATTTCTATTCGCAACTGGTTGCGCAGGCGTTTGCCTTCCTGTCCATCCTGATTGCGGTTCGCATTGAAATGCGCTGGCACCGTGCATGGGTCTACCTGTTCTTGCTGACCGCAATCTGGGCGCTGGTGGATGTTCACCTGCTGCCTGCGCTCGAGCTGCTCGGCGTGTTCGCTGGTGTCTTGTTGCTCGACCTGTTCAAGGCGCCCGCCGGGCGTACCCGTCTCTATGTCGGACTGTCGGCAGCGCTGCTTGTCGTCGCTGGCGTGGGTGCGGTTGTACTGCATCCGTCGTTTTCCGCGATGCGCAGCATTTCCGAGAACAACGGCGGCCTGGGTCTGGGCAGTACCTTCAATACAGTGCTGGCCATTGCGGTACTGTGCCTGATCGTGCTGGCGTCGACCGTGTCGCTGCTGCGCGCATGGTGGCGCGCGCCGGACAGCCATGTCATGTACAAATACCTGGCCATGTACGGCGCTGCAGTTGCCGGATTGTGCCTGCTGCAAATGGTGTTGCGCCAGTTCGGGCTCGGTTCCGACTACGCCGTCAAAAAATACGTGTTCGGTCTGCTCAGCTTTGTCTTCCTGCGCGCCGCGCTATGGGCTGGCAACGCGGGTGGGGCAGCGCTGACAGGTGCGCCACGGCTGAGCAATATGGTCAGAGCGGAGCCATTTCGCCTGGTTGCCTTCGGTGTCGCACTTTTGCTCATCGTTTCACAAGCGGCGCGCCTGGAATTGCAGCTGGATACTTCCAACGCGGTGGCGGTGGAGCGCCAGCTGACGGCTGCCCGTGACAGTTTTCTGACGCCGGCGCCGCAAGGCAAGACCAACCTGATGGCCGATATCGACGGTATGCCGGTCGTAGCGAATTACATGTTTTCACTGGCCATTGCCCATACCACACGCGAGGTGGCCGGACACGATTTCCTGGCCGGTACTTCTTTCAGTCCATGGGATCGCTACGGCACGATTGTCTCGTCGCGTGCGTCGTCGCGCTATGCCGGCGCCGAGCAGTGCTCGAGTATCAAGTCCGGCCCGCTCCTGTTGCTCGATCCATCTTGCCTGGCTCGACTGCAGAGTGAAGGCACGGTCTGCAAGGGCACGTTCGACTTCTCGCTGCGCGGTCGTATCGATCCTGCCATGCTCACCGGCTTCAGCGGAGCCGAGCAGGATTTCCGCTGGACCGAAGGCAAACAGTCGGCCTTTACCTGCAACGCCGACAAGCCGTACCGGTTGGCCCGCCTGACACTGGCGCCATTCCTGACGCCGACGCATGCGCGTCAGCGCGTCAGCGTTACCGTCAACGACGGCGCGCCGGTCACTGTCGAACTCCGGTCGCCGGAACTGGCTGTCATCGAGTTGCCGTTGCCTCAACTGCCGCCCGGGCAGCCGGTCGCTATCCGGATTGCCATGCCTGATGCCGTCTCGCCGGAAAAGCTCGGTTTGAGCGGCGATGCACGCGAGCTGGGTGTTGCTGTCCGCACCCTCAGCTTCGAGTAATTTCCATCCCGCGGCGCTTCCAGTGCGCCGCGGCGTGTCCTATCCTTCACCTCCCCCATGAAATCCAGCCAGTTCTCGCGCGCTATCCCTTATTTGTGTATCTGCCTTGCTCTGCTCGTGCTGTTCCTGGTAATGGCGCGGTTTCCGTCGATTCGCGTCGGCGATGGCTCCGAATACTATGGCCTCTACTACGCCTGGTCGGTCACGCTGCGCCCCTGGATGACAGTGGCGGCCTATGATGCTTACGGCACACTGGTCGCATCCGGCAAGGTCATCGGTGTGGTTTCGCAAGAGATGCTGGTCGACGCATTTCAGGCGCTGCGGGTTGGCGCCACGTCGGACTTCAATCACTTCTGGTTTTATAGCCTGCTCGCCTTTTTGTGTGGCAAGCTCGCCAGTTTGCTCGGCATCGGGCTCTCGGTTCACGCGAGCTTCCTGGCGCTGCATTGCGCCCTGTTGAGCGGTACTGCAGCGATCGCATATCACTACTACCGTTGGAAAGGGGTGGTGGCCGTCGCCATGATGTTACTCGTTTCACCGGTGTTCTGGTTCATCGACAAGGCGCACACAGAATTGATGACGGTCTGCTTGGTGTTGTCGGCCGTGATCTTGATGCGCACTCAGCGCTACATCGCGGCAGCGCTGCTCATTGCGCTGGCGTCCACCCAGAATCCGAGTTTCGCGCTGGTGGCGACCATCCCGCTGTTCTATCGCGTCATACTGCAGCGCGAACGTGCCTATACCTTGTTGGAAGCGGCGATGCTGGTTGCCGTGGTGCTTGCCGTACTCATGCACCCTGTGTACTACTTCACGCGATACGGTGTCGTCACGCCGCAGCTGCTGGCTGGCGGCGCCTCGATGGGCGCCAACCTGTCCACATTCTATGTCTGGATCCTCGATCCCGACCTGGGCCTGTTGCCGAACTGGCCACTGGGTTGTGCGGTGCTGCTGGTCCTGCTCGTTGCGCGTCTGGCTGGCCGCGGCGCCCCGCGCGGGCAGAGTATCGACCGGCGCTGGTTTGGCTTCGTGTTGCTGTATCTGGCAATCAACTTCTACGCCCATTCGTCGACGGTCAACCTGAACTCGGGCGCAACGCCGGGCCTGGCGCGCTACGCGCTTTGGTATCTGCCATTGGCCTTCCCGCTGTTCCTGCAAGCGTGTGGTCTGTTCCCGTACCGGACAAAACGGTTCTATGTCGGCGTGGTCGCACTGGCCGCGCTGGCTGCCGTGTCCGCGTATGTCAACGATCCCCGCCGTCCCGAGCAGTTCACGCAAGGCTCGCTGACGTCGCGGTTCATCCAGTCGCGCCTGCCGCAACTTTACGATCCCCATTGGGAAGTATTCGTGGAACGGTATTCCGGCATCGGAGAAGCGGTATTTTCCAGCAATGTCCGTGCCGTGATCGGCCCGGACTGCGCCAAGATGCTCGTCATCCCCGGCCGTGACAGGCGCGATGCGCTGGCGCCCGGTTGCATGTATGACCAAGCCAAGCTCAATGCCTATGTCAATGCCTTGCCGGACGTGCCATTGACCGGTTCCGGCAAACAGCCTGCTTACAGCCGCCTGCCGGCCCGGGACACTGCAGCACTGGCCCGTACAGTCCTGACTGGCGCACATGAAATCGGCGTCAACGGCGACGGTGGCGAGATGCTTCTCGCCGGCTGGAGCGGGCGTGAGGATTGGGGAGCCTGGTCGCAGGAACCGCGTGCCACGCTCCTGTTCCCTTGTACTGTCGGTGGTGGTCCGCTTGCCGTCACGCTGCGGATGCGGCCATTCGGCAAGCAGGCCATCGTTATCTCAAGTGGTGGCCAGGTCCTGTGGCAGGGCGATATCGTCGAGAACAATCAGCCGGTGAGCTTCGAGTTCACGCCTGCAGATTGTGTCAACGGACTCCAGCAGGTGACGTTCGATATTCCAGGTGCGGTCTCGCCATTGGCGCAGGGCTTGTCGGGAGATGGACGCAAACTTGGCGTTGGCATGATGAGCTACGATATCCGCACGCGCTGACCAGCCTGGCGGTACAGGCAATCCAACGAGCCGGCCCGCCATCACTTGTGCGGCGCCAGCTCAGGGAGCCGGCACCGGGCCGGCTCCCTGCGCCAAATCAGGAAAGGGTGCCCGAGAGCTGGCGATAGCACCGCGTACCGATGACCGTATCGAGCAGTTCCGCAGCGCTGTCTGACCAGGTCAGCCATGGCATATCGGTCGACAGCGGCGCAGTCCCGGCGGCAAACAGTCCGAGCCATTCCTGCAACGCATTGGCCAGGTCGGACGCTTCCATGCCCTCGAAGTAGGACGCATGATCGCCGCTCACTTCGCGGAATACCGGAAGGTTGCGCGCCACGATCGGCAAACGATGCTGCGCAGCTTCAATCAGCGGGAGGCCAAAGCCTTCGCCCACCGAGGCCGCGAGGAGCGCGGAGCAGGATTCGTACAACCGGGTCAGCATTTCATCGGATGCCCCATTCAGCCAGAACAGGCGTCGGTGCAGTTGCGGGTGCGTCTGGAGCCGTTGTAGCAGTGAATCGACCATCCAGCCCGGTTTGCCGACGATGACCAGGTTGACGTCGATATTTTGCGACCACAACAGATCGAATGCCGCGAGGGCTTGCTCGTGCCCCTTGCGCGGCTCGACCGTACCGACCATCAGCAACGTAGGCCGACGGGCGATCGCGTCGATAACTTCCTGCGCGTTTTCGGGCAGGCCGGTTGATGGCGCGCTCGATGAAATGTCAGCGCCCAGATGGAAGTAGCCGATCTCGAGCGCAGATGCGCGCGGCGCCGCGTGTGTGCCCAGCCAGTCAGTCAGCTCATCGGCCACGGCACGCGAAATGCAGACCAGGCCGTCGGCCACGCGGCCCACCACTTCGACATACTCACGGAAGTACATCTCGGTGCCGTGCGGGAATGCATTCGGCATCAGCAGCGGCAGGATGTCGTACACAACGAAGAAGATGCGGATGCCATGATGGCGCATGTCTTCGAGTAGCTGCCGGTTTTGCGCGGTGATGTTGGCGACCAGGTCCAGGCCCAGGAAGACATCGCCCGGACGGTGTTCGATCGGTGCATCCTCGGTATCGATGCCGGTGACGCCGAGCATGTCGAGCGTGAAGCGGCGCGCATAGCGGTAACGGCGGTTGCCGCCATCGCCGTAGACCGGTTCGATGCGGTAGCCGGGTGGAGGATTCTTGATCAGCGAAAGCAGAATACTGCGCACGACGCGCTGGATCCCGGTTTTCAGGTCGGACTGGACGACGGCAGAGATATCGACAAACAACTGGCGCGGCAGAACCGGCGGCTGGTTGGCCGCGATGGCCTTTGCCGCAGCGACCAGTTCGTAATGAAGCGGATTGCTCGGCGCCCCGATTTCGCGCATCGAGCGTATCAGCTCGCGGTAATGCGCATGCGGACTGCGCAGCGCGAATGCTTCGATCGCTTCCGCATACTGCCTGCCCACTACCTCCGGGGCATGGTGCTCGCGTACATGGTCCTTGCCCGACGCGGCCAGGCGCGCGCGCTCGGCGTCGTCCAGGCACAGGCATGCCAGCGCGTCATTCAGTTGTTGCTGGTCGAAGCGGTCGGGCAGCATGTACACCAGCTGCGGCGGCAAGACCGCGTTCGAACCATTCGCGTTGACGATCGTCGCGATACCGTAGAGCAGGCAATCAAGTACGGAGGCTGACGTCTCGCCGCGCGTCATGCCGCGTAACTGAACCGCGATATCGGCGGCCTGCAGGTACGTGCGATATTGCTCGGCGCTGACAAAGCCGGTGATGATAATTGCATCGCCCCGGCCGCTGGCAAGGATGCGCGCCTCGTGCGCAGCGCCATATTCGGTACGGTCTTCGCCCCCGACATAGGCAAGGCGATACCGCCTTCCCGGGTGTGGTTGCAGCGCGCTGAAAGCCTCAAGTAATTCGGCATTCAATTTCGTGCTGCCAAGCATCCCGAAACTGCAGATCAGAAACTCGTCGGCGCCCAGGCCCAGTGCTGCGCGTGCCGCTTCACGGCCATCGATCGACGTATCGGTGCTCGTGGGTTCGCCGCGCAGAAGGGGCAGTGTGCGCCAGTGTGCGGCACTTCCCGGGCCATAGAACTTTTCCGCAAGTTCGATCGAGAATTCCGAGTGGACAATCACGCCAGTCGCGTTATCGAGCACAAGCTTATTGGCCGGGTATTTCCAGATGGTGTCGTTATGGCCAATCAGCCGGTGTTCGGCCATGGCGGTATAGCCGTGAGAATAAAAAAGGGCTTCGCGAAATGCGTTCGGCACGCCGCCAAAGCGGTCGAGGTTATCGATGACATTACTGAGAAAGAAGTCGTGCAACACGACAATGCCGGGATGGCGCTGCAGCATCGCGAACATATGCCAGTGCACGTTGGAATTGCCAAAGTGGTAGATCAGGCGCGAGAACGATCTGGCGTTCGCGTCGAACCAGGCGATATCATGCATCGGAAAACGAGCGGCGATCCCGGTCGTGCCAGCGTGGCCATCCGGCACGATCAGATGGATATCGTAATATTGCTCGAGCTGTGCGATGACTTCGGCGCTGTAGTCTGCAATGCCTGACCGTTCCGGCGGCAATGGCGAAACATAGGCCAGGCGCGGCCGCCCTGTTGGCAGGAGCGGCACGCTGCGCCCGGCCAGCAAACGGTCGAGAGCAGTCCAGATTTCTTGCGCCGCGATCTCGGGTGCTGCCTGGAAGCTGATGATGCGCGTACTCCCGAATGCCTCGTTGAGCAGGGCAGCGACCTGTGGTGAGCCGGCGAGCAGCAGGTCGGCGCCTTGCAGGCTTGCCTGTTGGCGCTCGTGCGATGCGGCGCGCGCCGGTGTGGCACCATGCGGCTCATCGAGCACGGCGGGCGAGCTGACACTGATGGCCATCGCGAAATGCCGCGGACGGTTGCTGATGGTGCCGACGGTATCGGCAGCGTGGTCGAACAAACCCGGCGCGAAGACCAGATCGGCGCCCAGGCTGGCAAAGAAATTATTCCTGATCAGTTCAATCGTCTGCTGCATTCGCAGCGTGCCATCCGGCGCCGGCGTATCACAAACCAGCAAGCGTTCGATTGGCAGCAGAGGTGCCAGGGCGGCACGCAGCATTTCTATACGCGACGGAAACTGGTTGGAAAATGCAATCACTATATCGCGACCTGCCCGGCTGCGGATCATGTGATTGACGAGCGCAAGCAGATAATCCGTCTTCCCCGAATCGGCGTTTTGGCAAGCTTGAAGGTCGATAACGATGCGCATAGAACCAGGTCAGGAGTTAGTGGGGTGCTGCCCTTCACGCGCCAGGTCGAGCAGCACCTTGCGGCTCGAGCGGGGCATGTGCAGATATTCTTCCGGCAGTGGATCGGGCCAGTCGGCCAGTGCGGCGCGGGCAACTGGCGTCGGGAGCGACCCTGCGCCGATCAGGCGCCGCAAGGGCCCATTGAGTACCGGAAAGCGGCGAACCACGCCGAAGCCAATCTGTCGTGCCAGCCGGTTGTGCTTGACCCGCTCGCGTAATCCGTTGACAGGTGTGCGCAGCACGGAAAGCCGACGCATCAGGCCGCTGATGACGCGTTGATCGCGGATGGCGGCCCGGATGCGATGAATCTGTCGGCCAACCAGCCGCACCGGTCCGGTGACGCGCCACGACGTGCTGGCATGCATCGCAGCCAGTTGCTGGTGAAGCTGATCGACGTGCGATTGCACTTGATGGAGCTGTTGCCGGGTTGTCTCGAGCAATGCTTCGCGGCTGGCGGCCAGTGCCCGTTCATTTGCCATGTCCAGTTCGGCGCGCGTGTTCCGGTCCATGCACTCGAACGCATCGAGACATTTCTGGAGCATTTCGCGATTCACTTCTGCTGCGGCATCGTGGCTGTGCATCCGTGCTTCGGCTTCCGCCAGACGCATCTGGGAGAGTTGCTCTGCTTGTATGGCCTGCGCTGCCGCTTCACGTGCTGCGTTTTCGATCGCATCGATACGCTGTTCGAGCATGCTCGAAGATCTCTGAAAGGCCTGGCTCAGTGCTGCCATGCTCTTGTCGAGACCGGGCAGTGCGGTATTCCACAGGACCGTATTGTTTGCATCGCTGGTGGCAATATGTGCTTCGGTTTGGGCCGCCAGCGCGCGCAGCGACTCATCCAGCCAGCTGAATCCACGCGCCTGCTCGCCACCCTGCAGATTCAGCGCGGCCAGGTTGTCGTGCACGGCGCCGAGCGATGTGTCGATCTCGGCCTGGCGCTGCTGGACTGCCTCGATGCCGCTCCGGGTGTTCTCGATCAGCTCGCTTGTCTGATAATCGAACTGGGCCGCCATTTCCACCAGAGGCGTGCCATAGGTCGATTCGAAAGGGACAGCAAAGCGTGCAAAGATGTCGGCGTCAGCCTGCTTCTGCGCCACGACGCCGTAGTCTGCGCTCACGTCCTGCAGCACGGCGAGCAGGCCCAGACGGGCCGTTCCGTTGTCTGGCTTGGAACCTTGCAAGCGCATGACCGTGTGGCGCGTGAAACCGGCGAAGTCCACCATGAAACCGAGCAGCAGATGCGGCACTGGTTTCACGTGGGACGGGTCAAGATAAAAATGGTTGGTACCGACGATCAGGTTTTCCGGATTGGGCGTTTCCATGATCAGGAGGCCGCCGGGCAGCAATACCCGCAGTGATTCATGGATCAGTTGCTGGACATCGGCAAACGGCAGGTGCTCGACCAGGTGAAACGCCGACACCAGCGCCAGGCTGGCATCGGGCAGTTCGCGCAGGGTGGCCATCGCGTCGGCCGTTTGCACCGACAGCCCCCGCTCGCGGCAGGCTGCCAGCATGCCCTCGTCGAGGTCCACGCCGCTTGCAGCGAAACCTTGTTCCATGCTCAGTTCGAGCCATTCGCCGCGTCCGCATCCCAGGTCGAGGGAAGGCGCTCCCGGGTACAGCGTTGCGAGGGGTGCAATGAACGGTGTATAGGCACGCAGGCGATCTTTGATCAGTTCGCGCGAGCCACGATAACGCTCTTCAAATGCCCTGTAAAAAGTGTCACTCATCTGGTGATCTCTACACTTGGTTCGATCCAGTTACATCCAACAAAAAGCTTGCGGTTCATATTCATGACGATAAACAGGAGCGCGAGGTCGCGCCATTCGTAATTATCGGTCAGGTGGGTATCGGTGCTCGTGAGCGCAGTGGTAACAGAATAACTGCCCACGCCGAGATTGAGCGGGAAGGCGAATCTGAAATCAACCTCTTCACCAGGCTTCAGGTCATGTAAAACCTGTTCCATGTGGAATGTGTTGGTGCCGTACATGTCCTGACCCAGACGATCCTTGATGACGTAGCCGAGCACGAGCTTGGGCAGCGGCGCGTTGATACGGGCGCGCACGCACAGCGTCACCGGGGTGCCCACATTGACCATCTCGACTTTTTCACCATCGGCATTTTCGAGCCAGATGTCGGTCATGGAGGCTTCGCCGGTCCCGGAGCTGGTTTGCGTTCGGCCGTCGGCAGTCATGGTTTCGGTGACCGTTTCATTGCCCCGTTCGGCAAGCATGGCGTTGTAGTAATCCATGACTTCGTCCGGACGGCCCTGCTTGACGAGGGTGCCGCCGTCGAGCAGCATCGCACGGTCGCAAATCGACTGGATGGCGGCCCGGTCATGGCTGACGATTAACAGCGTCGTGCCAAGCTTGCGAAACTCCCGGATACGTTCAAAGCTTTTGTGCTGAAAATAAGCATCGCCTACCGACAGCGCTTCGTCCACGATCAGGATATCCGGCCGGCGCGCAGTCGCGACGCTGAACGCAAGCCGCATCTGCATGCCTGACGAGTACACGCGTACCGGCTGGTCAATATAGTCGCCGATGTCGGCAAATGCCTCGATCTCGGGCATCAGTGCGCTGATTTCATCGGCTCCCATGCCGATCAGCTGGCCAGCCATGTAGGCGTTCTGGCGCCCGGTAAAATCGGGATGAAAACCCATTCCCAATTCGAGTAGCGCGGCAACCCGTCCGGTCATCTGTACAGTGCCGCTGGTCGGCTGCGTGGTGCCGGTGATCAGCTTGAGCAGGGTGCTCTTGCCGGCCCCGTTGGTGCCGATGATGCCGACAGCTTCGCCGGGGGCCAGTTGAAAGCTGATGTCGCTGATGACCCATTTGAGGTGATGGCGTGGCCCTTTGAACGGCATGGTCCATTCGGCAAAGCGCGCCCAGCGCGAACTGTATTGCTTGTAAGCCTTGCCCAGCTTGCTGACACGTATCGTTCCCATTACAGCTCATCCACCATTTCGCCAGCGCGTTTGCGGAACAGCTTGATGCCGAGTATGCAGAAAAACACGCCGAGCATGCCGAATGGCAGCAAGGTAGACCAATCGGGCATTTGCTGGTACACGAAGATTTGTTGATAGGCGCCGATGGGCGCCATCATTGGATTGAAGACGAGAAGTGCGCGTGCCGACTCGGGCAGGGCGGTAACCGGATAGACAATGGGGGTGAACCAGAACCAGAACTGCAGCAGGATCGTGAAAAACTGGCCGACGTCCCGGAAGAATACATTCAGAACCCCGAGGATCATGCCCAGGCCAATTGAAAATAGAATCTGCAGCAGCAATACGGGAATCATGGCAAAGAACAGCCAACCCGGAAAGTTGCCCGACACTGCAAGAAAGCCCATGAACAGTCCGAACACGATACCGAAGTTGACCAGCGCGTTGAGCACCACGATGACGGGCAGGCACAGGCGCGGGAACTGCAGCTTTTTGATCAGGTTGGCATGTTCAATGAACACCGACTGACTGCGGCTGGTGATCTCGGCAAACAGGGCCCAGGTCAGGGTGCCGGCACACAAATAAATGCCGTAGGCGAACGGCGAGGCCAGGCCGCTCATCCTGGTCCCCATTACCTGCGAAAAAACCACCGTATACACGATGATCATTGATAACGGGCTGAGGATGGTCCAGGTTGCGCCAAGCAATGAATTACGATACTTGGTCTGAAACTCGCGGCGTACGCTACCGCCGATAAAGCCGCGATAGCTCCATATTGCCTTGAGCATGGGTAGATGGATCATTTAGCGGGCACCGGCGAAAAGGTGCGTGCGGCTGTTTGCGAGCAAATTCGCCGCACGGACTGGCGAAAAAGCCATCATGAAATTCATAGTTAACCGCATCCCGCGCAGACGACTTTCAGACGCCAGTCGCTTTCGAATTAGGTGGCAGAGGGGCATGATTATATCATGAGGCCGATTTGCAACAGCGGGGCTATTCCGCCGTATCGGCACAATGCGGACACGCTACCCCATACACATACTGCGGCGACAATTGCTCGCGCGGCGTAACCACAGCGCGACAGGCGAAGCACTGCGTGGTGACGGTCGGCTCGAGTTTTGGGTTGAGCGCCGTACGGTAGTCGAACACGAAGCAGTCGCCCGTGTAATGGGCGCCGCCCACGTCTTCGAAATACTTGAGGATGCCGCCCTCCAGCTGATACACGTTGTCGTAGCCGATGTTCTGCATGTGGATCGCCGCTTTTTCGCAGCGGATGCCGCCGGTGCAGAAGGTGACCACGGTCTTGCCGGCGAAGTCTTCCTTGTGCGCGGCGATCACGTCCGGGAATTCGGTGAACTTGGCGATGCGGTAGTCGACCGTGTTGGTGAAGGTGCCGACGTCGACCTCGAAATCATTGCGGGTCTCGACCATCACGACCGGCTTGCCGGCGTCGTCATGGCCCTGGTCGAGCCAGCGCTTGAGTGTGCGCGGGTCCACCGACGGCGCGCGGCCGAGCTCGGGCTTGATCAGGGGCATGCGCATGGTGATGATCTCGTTCTTGATCTTGACCAGCATGCGCTTGTGCGACTGCTCTTCGGAATAGCTGTACTTGACGTCGATGTCGGCAAAGCGCGGGTCGGCGCGCAGCCAGGCCAGGTAGGCGGCGATGTCGGCCGGAAGGCCCGACAGGAACATGTTGATGCCTTCCGGCGTCAACAGGATGGTGCCGCGCAGCTTGCGCTCCTGGCAGACGGCCTGAAAACGCGGACGCATGGCCTCGGTATCATCGAAGGTGATGAATTTGTAGGCGGCGATATTGACGTAGCGGCCGGCGCCGGCCTGGATATCGACGGCGTCCGTCGGGACGGGCGCCTGGTGGGGTGTGGTTTGCATGATTGCCAAGAAAATCGATGTCGTTCAGCCGGTATTATAAGCGCTCGGACGCGGGTCCCATCGCCGTGCCGGTCGGCGGCGCTGCCAGTGCCTGTGCGAGCGCGGCCGAGCTGCACAGCAGGCGGTCGACGGCCATGTCGTGCGCCGCAGCAGCATCCGCCGCCGTATGCACGGCGAGGGTCACGGTCACGCCGCGGGCGCGCCAGGCCGCCAGCAGACCGGCATCGCGCGCTGCCGCGACAGCCGGCGAGGCGGCCCTTGCGTAATAGATGTCGCCGGCATGCATGTCCACCACGGGCTCGTTCTGG
>Ga0308163_10001364_pt1 | contig 27228 bp, 27 predicted proteins | sample PhyTR1_FD_201037 | JGI IMG/M metagenome (GOLD analysis project Ga0308163, IMG submission 201037) | Phyllosphere microbial communities from UC Gill Tract Community Farm, Albany, California, United States - DLSLT.R1 | ecosystem: Host-associated > Plants > Phyllosphere > Unclassified | place: USA... | reverse complement strand
GGGCTATGACATCGAGTCCTTCACGCTGGCCGGCGAGCACAAGCCGATCGAAGTGAAGACGACCCGGGGCGGCGCGGATACGCCGTTCTTCATGTCCCGGAACGAGCGCGAGAGGGCCGAGGAGCTGTCCGATCGCTATCACCTGTACCGGGTCCACCGTTTCGGGCCTAGGTCGGCGCTCTTCATGCTCCGCCCGCCGCTGGACCGGTCTGTGCGGTTTTCGACTGAGGTCTGGAGAGCCGATCTCCGGTGATACCATTCTAGCATGCGTGATGACCGCTCTTTCCCGGAGGGGAAGGGTCGAACGACGCTCGGGTGACCGCGTCTCCGTCTGGCGCCACATGGAAGGCCGCGTATTTTCGGCCTGCCCCTCGGCGTAGTTTCACATGATGCCGATGGCGAGCGCCGTTGCAAGCGGGATGATCAGCAGACGGCATCCTTGGGCGATGGCGAACGCCCGTAGCGCTCTTCCGCTTGGCGCCTCCGCGTTGTCCCGGTGCACGGCGCCAAGCACGTGCCCCGCTCCCATTGCGTCGAGGACCCACATTCCGCCCAGCACCAACGGCACCGCCACCATGCCGACGTGCATCCACAGGAAGCGGTCCACGCCGTCGTAAGCGACAGCAAGGAGCGCAACCAGCGCCGAGCCGGCGATGATTGCTGCGGCGGCCGTCCAGGCCAGGGTCGCTGGTCTTATCGTTATCGCAGGGTACATCGGACGTTGTCTCCGGTCGGTGGCAGGTTGGTGTTATTTTAGGAGTGGATCGGGTTCTGGCAAAGTCCCCGCTACCTCCACTCCCCACCGCGGAAGGATGGGGCGATTATCTGTGCGTCGCTAACAGTTCGATGGCGTCGGAAGCGGCATCGATCGTGGGCGCGAGCTCGGGATCGACAATGGGCGGCGTCTCGCGATAACGGCGCAGGATGTCGTCGAGGATGAGCCTGCCGGCTTCCTTCAGGGTGACGCCCTCGGCCATCGGTTCAGGGCGATATGGCCGGTTCTGCTGCCAGCAGTCCTCGTCCCACCAGCCCCGTGCGAAGCTCACGCTCCAGCTGTCGGGCAGATGCTTGGGATAGGACAGGTCCCGCAGGACGTGTGTGCCGAAGGGGCTGTAGTGGTAGCTCTCGTTCGCCTGGTTCGAGCGCGATGGCAGATGCGAGAGCGACAGAGCGGGCACGGGGCTGTCGAGATGCTCCTCGATCGTGCCGTGGTGCGTGCCGAGCGGGGTCGTAGTCATTCTTTTTTCCTCTCTGGGGACGGGATCCGGGGCGGTCCCCCATCGAATTGCTATCCGGTCCTCTCCGGCGGGGGAGGAGGGGATGGTTCAGGCGGGGCGGTTGATCATTTCAGCTGTGTTCGAGACGCCCTGGTATGCACATTTACCCCTTGCCTCTATCCACGTGCTGACATCCAGCTCGACGAGTGCCATGTCAGGCTTGATCGCGAGCATATCCTCGGGGCCTGCGATCTCAATGCGGAACTGCCTTCCGCAGGCGGCGAAGTCGTCTTTGAAATTGCCGAAGGCGGACTTGGTCATGAGATTGTAGCTGTTGCCGTCCTTAGGGACGTAGCCGCGCAGCTCTTGACCGTCGAAGTACATGACGCAGGCGACCGGCGTCTCCCGAATTCCGCCTGCCAGCATAACCACGTAGGGCACGTCACCGGTCGTGGTCCGCTCGCCGACGACGGTCACGTTCTCCGGAGAGAACTCGACGACCGTCCAGTCCGCTCTGACTCTGTCTAGCGTCCTGATCAGCGGCGGGATGATCGTCTTGAGATCGATGGTGTCCTGATCCATCGGTCCGCAGAGCCCGGCGCACCCGGCGCGGACCGCCTCGTCGATCAGCATGGCGCGCAGATCTGCCGCCTTCATCGCCGGCGCATATCTGATTCGATGCCAGATCGTCATGCCGAGCTCCTTCTGGATGTCTTGATGGAGGGGATTGGACCGCTGCTCCCCGGAAGAGGAGGGAGTGGTCCCTGGAGGCAGTCCATCCGTATCAGTCCGGCTTCACCCCGCCGATGCGCTCGACGATCAGCCTCGCGCCATCGTGCACCGCCGACATGAAGAAGGTTCCCGCAACGAAGACCACCGTGACTTCGCCCGGACCTGCCTCGCGTGCGACAAGCGCCATGTCGCCGACCAGGGTGCCGAAGGTGCTGCGCTGCTTCAGGCTTCCGTTGACGACCCCCGTGTTCGAGGTGCGCAGGTCCCCGCACGAGGGCCACGTCCGCCTGATGGCATCCGTCGTCTTCCTGATCCGGGCCACCGTACCGTGGGGAGGCCGTGCCAGGATCATCTGCAGATCCACTTCCGTCGCCGGATCAGGGTGTTCCACGTCATGGCGGAACTCGATGCCCTCTCCGGTCATGGCGCGATGCACGACCGCCTGGATCTGCGTGCCGACTTCCGGGATCGACGCGATCCGCTGCGCTTCCATGCCGCGGCGCTTCTCCCAGTCCTGCTCCTCCGGCTCGACGCCAGCCGCGCGGATCTGGGCTACCTGCCGGTCGTACTCCTCGGCTACCCGCGCCCGCATGTCGGACGAGATGGTCTGCGGTTCATGTCCTTCGAGACGCGCGCGTGACCAGCGGGAATAGTCGATGCCGAGCAGGATCTCGTATATCTGGTCAACGATCTCGACCGCCAGCTTGAACCCCCACGTCCCGCCGTGGCGCAGATAGGGGAGCGAGCACGGCAGCACTCCTACCCGGGCGAACTCGCGCGAGAAGTCGCGGCCTGCCGCCCCCATCGCTAGGATGGGGCCGAGCATGCGGGTATAGTCCGCCCATTTCCCCTTCGCGGCGTTGTTCCGGCAGTGCAGGTCGGTGAGCACCCAGGCGGCTGCGAACAGGTCGTTCCAGGCCTGCATGGCGGGCCTGGTGAGGAGCGTGCGCATCATGTCGGAGGCGACTCTCGCCTGGATCGACCGGCTGAACTCGGTGGCCGGCGTCCAGCCGGTCTTGCGCGAATCCCACCGGGCGTAGATCCCCCCGTCGTCGGCATCGCCGTAGGCGATCTGGCGGACGTTGGAGGGAGCGTCGTCGGCGATGAATCCTTCCCGGATCAGACGCCGCAGGTTCCGATAGCTTTTGGACGCGTCCATGATGCGACGGTGCTTGGCGAAAGCCTCGGGGTCCTGGATGTAGGGCATGGACTCGAGCATACTGGTGAAGCACGACAGATAGCTCTGCAGCGTCTGTTCCTGCGTTCCGCCCGCGGATGGCTGCCCCTGCGCTTCGCGCGTCGCGGCGCGTAGCTCGCACTGTCTGTTGAGATCGGGATCGTTGCGGAAGTGCGAGAAGTAGTGGATTGCCGTCTCGCCCTGCTGGCGCAGCCCCTTGAAGACGTATTCCCGGCATTCCGGGCACACGATCTGGAATGCCTCGCAGTCCTTATGGACGACCTCGGAGGCGTCGACGGTGATGCCGAAGATGTCGCTGTAGCCCTTCTTCATGGCCTTGATCCTCTGTTTTTCGTGTTCGTAGGCAGGTTCCGCATGCCGTTCCCGCGTCGGGAATGACGGCGGCGGATCCTGTTCCTGGTCCTGGTGTCGGTCGCCGCCTCGGAGGTCTGGGCGCGCGGGACTGGCGCGGAGTGGTCGATGACGGCGAGAAGGCGGCGCATCTCCACGACCATGGCGGCCACCTCCTGGCCGATGTGGTCCGGAAGCCGGAGGCCGGAAGAAGCCCCTAGGATGATGGCTGCCACAACTGGCGCCGCGTCGGACACGGGACCTGTGGCATGCGCCAGAGACGCCGCGGCGTGTGCGAATAGTTTGTCCAGCGCCCGTATCGACTGCGTCATGATCAGGAGACCGGTCAGATCCGTCGCCCATACGGCCTGCTCTCGGGAAGGCCGGGGGAGAGTATTCTCGAGACGAGATGTCAGCGACGGCAGTTCGTGCGTGGAAAGCCTGTCGAATGGCAGGGGCATGTCCGTCAGCGCCCCTTCGATGACCGCCAGGCGTCGGAACGCCTCGGTAGAGCGTCTTTTCAGGATGCCCATTAGAGACGGGCCGTCACCTTCCGGGGAGCACGTGCGTTCGATGTCTTTCGCGAAGATAGCCCTTGTCGGATCCTCAGCGTCGAGGATCCGCCCGAGCGCTTCGACCCTGTGTCTCAGTATCTGCCCTCTAGGAGTGCCGATGTCATCACCTCTGGCACCCGAGATTCTGGCAGCCACGCGTTCCTCGCATTGCGCGGCTATCAGCGATTCGGCCTTGTAGTGCGACATGTAGTGGACAGCTTCTTCTCCATCCCCCAGCACGCACTTGTATACGCGGTTGCCGCATACCTCGCAGACGATGCGATCGTCGATGCAGTCGTCGTAGGATATCAATTCGGCGGAAAGCGTGCGGCGCTTAGGAAAGGAATATGCGCGTCTCATGGTTTGCTCCTTGAAATGGGCGCGCGCAATCTGCCATCGATAGATGATACTGAAGACTGTCGTGACGTAGCAGCGCATAGCCCTGCCGGTCAGTGTGTGTTCGCGCCCTAGCGTATTGGCAGCTGGTCGCTTCCGATCCCCGGTGCAAGCGAATGGACGATCAGGCTAGAGGACTCTAGGCCTCGACATGCTCGCGGCGACGATGCGACGCACCTCCATGCATCGCGCATCCTCCCTGATCCCCTGATCGGTCTGCCTCCAGGAATAGTCGGCGTCCTGCCTGACCATTTCCTGGCGTCGCATGGAACGCAGGATGCTATGCACATGGCCGCTGCCGACGCCCATGCGTCGGCCCATGTCGCAAACACGCATCGCGCGGCCACGCAGCAGAGCGAGCACGCCGCTTCTCCCCGTGTCCAGCTCGAGCAGGAGATCGTATGGGTTTCCTGGGGGTTCCCGCAGTCCGCTGCCCAGGCTGGAGATGGCCGCCAGATGATCGGGCCGCAGCGCTATCACGTAACCTGGCCCGCATCTCGCTCGTACGAGGATTTCCCGATCGAGGAGGTCCCCCATCTCGGCTGGCGTCGACGTCTTCACGACCGATGTCTGCACGAAGTGTTCCTGGAGCATGGCGCCTGTCAGCGGTAGACGCTGGAGGAACCGGATGCTTTCGGCACTGAGAGACTTCAGGATGTCGGGAATGATCCTCGGAGTCGCATAGAGCCTCCTTGTGGCCCTCCCATACGATACGATGCGTCCGGTCTCGACCAGCCTTCGCAGCGCCTTGTCCAGCGAATTGCGGCTAGGATCACCGAGGACCGCTCCGATCTCGTGCGCGTAGGCCGGGTCCCCGAGGGTGCCTGCGATCCTGTCGTCCAGATACCCCTCGGGAGCAGGCGACTTGAGGCGCAGCTCCGTCGGCGAGGCAATCGAGGCGTACGACAGCATGACGGGTTCGTCCTTCAAGATGGTTTGCGTGCCCCCGGGTGATACCTGGCTAGCGGGACAGGGCCAATTCGCGTTGCTACCCCCGTTACGAAGGTGTTCCCCGGAGTAGGGTCGAGGGACTGTGCCTCAGTCTCCCTTTCAGACGATGAGATCGAAGTCCGCTACTCCCCGGAGGGGGAGGAGGGGGTGGTTCAACCGAGGGCGTGGCCCTCTTGGGCTCCTTGACCGTTGACATATAGTCCGTTGGCGGGACACATTTCTTTGGAGGCACTATAATTCGTTTATGATCAGTCCGCACTTTCAGGATCGCATCCGATAGGCTAAGCGGATTGACTGATCTTAGGGGGACGCGATGAAGGGTAAGGCGAGTGCCAAGAAGCGTGTAGGCACCGCTCCTTCATCTAGTGGCCTTCGGCCAAGCTCGTTCGCGAATCACCCGCGTGAGCCATGGCCGGCATCGGGCTGCAAGGATATTTTCGTCCATGTTGCATATGAGAGGCTCAAGGGCAGCATGCCCGGAGCCAGCCTTTCTCAGGAAGAAATGGCTATTCATTACGTATCTGCGAAGAAGCGTCTGGACGGTCACGCAGCCAATGCCATCATCAAAGCGATATGGAACAAGGACGTCCAGGCGCTTGTCGTCGATGCCTTGAAGGACTGCCTTGATGACCCGATCATCGTATATCCTAATCCTGGCTTTGCCGATCCTGAGACGCTGTCGCTGCGAGGCGGCAGCCCAGGAAAAACCACCAACGTCTTGCCCGCTACGCATGCGAAAATCCTGTCCAAGGTGATCGCTGGCGAAGTAGATGATCGCATTATTCAGGATTCAAGGGTGGGTCGAACGAATATGACTCGTTTTGCTAGATTCCTCTGGCAGCCCTCCTTCTGTGGTCAGGTCCTTGACGGGAGATCCTATGTCATTGTCGAGGACATGGTCACGTTGGGAGGAACGGTGGCTGCCTTGGCTAGTTACATCCACAAGCATGGCGGGAGGGTAGTGGCCGTTATTTCGTTAGCGAGTGACAAAGGTCCATTGACGACCCCCTTGGCATTGCGTCAGAATACGCGTAGGAGATTAAACAATGTTTTTAGCTCCGGGTTTTCGGATTTTTGGCGGGAGGCTATTGGTCATGCTGGCACTTGTCTCACCGATCGAGAAGGTGCGTTCCTGGTTGAATGGAAGCCCGAGCAAGGAGCGAATGGCTCCGGAAACAAGGTCCCCAAGATACAGCTCCTCAGAGATCGCCTTGCTCGCGTCCGCGAAAAAGGAAGCTGATCGGATGGTTGCGCATATCATCGATGCGGATAGCGATTGGGGTGTAGATCCCAGAATTGCTGCACGCCGAGCCGCACGCGCTGCTGCCTGAGGAAAACGTCTCAAGATGTATAAAAGGCGCTCCGAGAGGGGCGCCTTTTTTGTATTAGCACTCCCCCACCGGGCCGGCAGGGGGCGATGTTAGGAGGGGAGGATGGGGTGGCCCGGTCCGGACGTGGTTCCGAGGGCAGGCCCGTCCTCCTACATGCGCCCCTCTTGCCCGATGCGCATGTCGATGAAGGTCAGGGCGACATACGCGCCGATGCCCACGCTCCATGACGATGTGCCGTAGCCCAGTAGAGTCGATGCGATCACGGGCATGCAGAAATTCGCCAGCGTTGCCATTGATGTTCCCTTCTTTGTTCATGTGGATGTTGCCGCGACATCCAGCTTCGCTCTTCCCGGTCGGGATCGGATGCGATCGACCGGGAGACGCCAGATGAGATCAGAGGACCTCGACCGATGCGATGCTGCGGACGCGCGTATCCCGGTCCATTGCGGTGTGCACCACCGCGATCGTGCCCCGGGCCTCTGCCCGGATCTGGTCCATGAACTGGTCGGCACGGTTGTCGCAAGAGATGGCACGATGGCAGACGACGACTGAGGGGCGCGGGGCATCCGGGTTCCGTGACGTGTAGGCTCCGAGGCCCATGGCGCCGAGCACCGTCTGGCCGTTCTCGTCCGAGGTGTCGCCGATCACCAGGGCGTGGAAGCCGCGCGATGCCGCGTCCCGGACCAGGTTCGCCGGAGGCGCCGAGTTCATGGGAACGACAGTCACGCTTCCGCAGCGCTCGGAGAGGTCTTCCATCTCGTTCCTGCTGACGAGCAGCTGGACGCCGTCGGGATCGGGAAGCGCGGCAGCTATCCGCTCCGCGACGGCGGTCTTTCCCGTGGCGACTTCGCCGAGCACTATGACGTGCTTGATCCCGACATCAGGAAGATCGACGTTTAGCGCATGGCGGATGGCCTGGACCAGTTTGTTCATGTCGGTTTCCTTTGCGCTCTTTACGATGGCCCCTGATAGCGCGGGAGAGATGGTGCTCACCAGAGGGGGAGGAGGGGGTGGTTTACACGACGGCTGAACGGAACATATCTTGTGATTTATGATTCAGGATACAGCATGCAGCTTTAAGGAGAATCACATGACAGACACATCGGTTAGAATTGATGGCTCGGTCCAGCCTTCTCACTATCGGGGCATCCGCATGACGCAGGCGTTTCGGATAGCGCTTAGCAAGGGTCATCTTAAATCCGCAACGATGCTTCTCAAAAGTGGGGAGAAGATTCCAGCTATCGTCGGTCTAGGGTGGGACGGTGTGGGAATTGTCAGCGTAATTGTGAAGGGCAGGAGAGGCGTAAGTGCTCTTGTGGACGCTTCCGACATTGCTGCTTACATTACATACGATAGCGCTGCGACTAAAGAGGCTGGAGTAATTTCCTCTCCGCCCGAAGAACCCGCTGCTGAGGCAGAGTCCGTCCCGCCTCCTGAAGAATGAGCTGATCTTCTCCACGGGGTGGGAGCGGGAGATGGATATCCTTCTCCCGCTCCCACCCCCATGTTCAGATGAGACCCAGTAGAGATTTAGCAAAATCCTGCTGCTCAAGATAACGAGTTCGTCCATCATTGTAGACAAAAATATATGCCTTGAAGGAATCGATAAGGATTTCATTTCCTGTTTCGACCGCATCAGTCTGACAGAATGGGAAGAGCCATCCATCTTCCGTTCTGACCATGTCTGATGAAAAGATTGTATAATCTGATTTCAGCTTAGATAGAGCCGCTTTAGCAGCACCAAGCGGGCCTCCAGCTTGGGCGAGTCTCGCTACGTCGACGGTGCGAAATAGGTCCAGTATAGTATTATAGATGGTCGTCTCAGGGATCTTGCTCTGGTCCAAGCCCTCACTCGGCTTGGATTTCACATAGGCGATCTCAAACGGCTTGTTCGAGACCATGAAAATGACGCTGTCGTCAGGGTATGTTGCAAGGTCCCTCAGAACGCCGCCGTGCAGGATATGTCCTTCCTTTATATTAGAAATCAGGCTTTTTGCCGCAGGACTGGGTTCAGGGAATTCCATGTGTATTCCTAAAAGGTGAGGGCAGATGACCGCTCCTATAGAAGCGTGCTGTTATACCTCTCTGAAACCAAGCGCGTTGGCAATCCCAACCTTCGTCGTCCCGATTGCCGCCAGATCCAGCTTCAGACCGGCCTGGAAACTGTTTCCGCTCACGTGCACGCCGCCACCCACTCGCCGCATGATGTCCTTGAGGACGTCGACGTAGCCCCAGACGCTCAGACGCGCGCCAGGCATACCCTTCTGCTCGATCCGTACCAGCATTGGTGCGTCGGCCGCCGTCGATCCCGGTGCGGTCTTTTCCCTCCACTCCAGCCATTCACGGATGAAGCCCATTGTGTCGGGTGAGACGAACTTCGGTGCTTCGCCTATTTCCTGATCGGACGATCGACGTCCGAAGAGAGCGTAGCCATCGCCGTCGCGTGAGGCGACTACATCACCGACATTCAGACGGGTGTAGTCTGAACGGTCGCGGCCTGTGTCGGCACCGAGGCCGAGCACTACGCAGGCGCGCAGCGCCCATCCGGACCGATCGTCCCCCAGAGCGCAAAGCATGTGGATGATGGAGCCGGGCAGCGGCTCGTCCGCGACGATGTCGGCCACATCGCCCTTGAGGCGCAGCGGCGTGATCGGTCTGGCACGCGATCCGCGTTCCCGGTAGAGTGCCTTCATCTCGCTGGTCACCAGGATGTGACCGGTCGGATCGATCACCTGCAGCACCTGGACATGTAGGCGGGACAGGTGTTGTAGCAGCAGGCGGATGGTCTGTGGCTTCAGAGGCGATCCGGACAGCCCTTGCGCTCCGATTGACCGGACGAATTCTTGAACCTGGCCGGGTGTCGCAGGGAATTGGCAGCTGCCGTACGTCTTCTCCCATGCCCTCAGGACGCTGAAAAGTGCCTGGCGTCCTGAGGACGAGGATCCGGCAAGCAGCGCCTGGTAGCGGACATCCACGCCGACGTCTTCGGCGATGAATACGGGCGTCATGCTATGCCGCCATGAGGTGAGAGGGAAGTTCCACGCGCATGCGCGAGGACGAGATCCGGATCGTCTCGCGTCGAACGAGGAGGCGACATGCCGCTATCGGGTCGGGAGCGTCGCGTAGCAGAGGGGCGAAGTCCTCGATCCCGAATGCGATCATCCGGTCCATGAACATGCGTGACAGTTCATCGTCCATCAGCCCCCACTCGATTTCCTGGGCGAGGGCGATCTCGACCTGGCGCTGGAGCTTCTCCATCGGATCGAGGAGGAGTACGTCAAGGGCCTGCTGTGCTGCGTAGGACGTCAGCGAACCGCCTGCCATCCCGCCGGCGAGTCCACCGACGATTGCTCCGGCGGCCGTACCGACGCCAGGGATGATCGTGCCGATGCAGGCTCCCTTGGCGGATCCCGCCATCCAACCGAGGTTGCCGCCTGCGATGCCCGCGACCTTGGTGGTCATGCTACGGAACGCCTCCTCGCCGGACATGCGGCCGACGACATAGTGATAGGCGTCGATTGACAGCAGGACGCTGCAGCTGGCCACCATTCCGACAAGGTGCCCTCGCAGCACTCGGGAAACGTATGCCTCAGCGCTGCGCGAGGAGATGCCGACACGTCCGAACGCCGCCGCGAGCTCCAGGACGGTGTGGGTGCTCATGCCGTCGACGATGAAGGCCGAGACCGGCTTCAATGCCTGATCGAAGGCGGTGCGCGCGAGCTGGTTGGAGAGGATGCTGGTTACCAGTGCGATGCCGCCTACGCCGAGGCCAGTCTCCACTGCCTCGGCCGCAGCATGACCCACGTCGTCGCCGCGCCACACGCCCTGTGCGAATCGTACGGCCGCGGAGAGGCCAAAGGCACAACCGGCGACGACCGTGCCGGTCACGGCGTCGTAGGTGATGGACTCGATCGTCCCGGCCTTGCTGAGGTTGACGGCCTGCTCGTAGGTGAGGTGTCCTGGACGCACGATGTTCGCGGCGTCCTTGGGGTCGGTGACGCCCGGCACCTCGCCGCGGCGGATTCGTACCTCCATGGCTTGCACGGCTGCCTTGTGGAAGTCCTTAGGCACCTCGATCTGCATGGGCGTACCATCCGCCATGTAGCGGAAGCCGTTCGGCCCGAAGCACGACGAGATGCATTTGCCGCCGCTGGCGCAGTATTTTGTCTGGATCAGGATTCCGTCGACGATGCGGTCGGCGCCGTTGAGGACGTTGGTGCTGCCGACATGCTGGGCCGAGGAACCAGTCAGCGTATCGATGAGGTGGTTGGCCTTCTCGGCCATGACGCCGTGACCGCGCGGGATCGCTGCAGTGACGGCATCAGCGTACAGAGCCGCATTCAGCGCCCCGATCATCGTCTCCAGCAGAGATGGCGCGATGACGTAGTCTGGTAGGCGCAGAAAGACTGGCTCGCCGAGAACGTGCTCCTGGGCGATCCAGGCCGCCTCCTTGTCGTTGTTCTGCATGCGCGTCAGGCTAGCCGAAGATCGTTGATGGGGGGCCCAGGCGGTGGTGGTGTTGGCTCCGGTTCTCCTCGCAACCCCACAAGGATACGGTTGAAAGCGACTGCTACGGGAAGAGGATGCTTCTTCCTTGTCGCCTGCATCATCTCTACGTGAGAGATGAGCATCTCGAGTTCACGGGCCGAGAGGTACTCACGAGCCTTGGAAATTAGCGCGGGCAGGTCGTATTCGATCGGTACGTTACTGCCGATGAGAGCTTGGAACTGCGTTCCCTTGTCAGGCAGCGCCTTCGAGGATCGAGCATAGGCAGCCAGGACATCGGACTCCTTACGGGATATCCGATCGTCCCCGTGAGCAAGATACTTTAGCAGCTGAAACCCGGGCATGTGACAGTCCCGGGAGGTCTGATCCGATACCTTCCGATAGAACCACGAATAGGCACCTCCGACGACTGCGACTCCGAAGAGCAGCCATACCCAGGGGTGCGTCGCTGCAAAGACCAGCGCTACTATGCCGAGGAAGGCGTATGCTCCGCATCCCGCCGCAGGCCTATCAGATTGTCGTGCCATGATCTTCTCCTAGGCCGTCAGCTGAGATGACACGGTGCGCGCTACATTCTGCACGTGCGGCAGCATGTCCTCTCCCGTGGAGATGTCGTAGAGTTCTCTGATTCCGCTGATCAGGAACGTCTTGGGAAGGCGACCGTCAGCACCGCGTGCCATGATGCGATCGTTCCTGATGCTGATTACATACACGTCCCGTGTCGAACTTCCGTGTCTATCGGAGTGGTACACGAGACGCCATAAGGTGGGGGACATGCCTTTCCGGGGTTCTTCGGTCGCAGCAGGCTTGGTCGACTTGGCACGAACTGGTTCAGGCCTCTGCTTAGGCACTTCGGAGCTGTTCTTGCGAGGAGGGTCGTATTCGATCCGCGTGTCAGCAAGGATCCCCTTCAGCCCATAGGGACACTGGATGACAGGACGGAATTCATCCCACTCGGCGAGATGTCCCTCCGACCTTGCCTTGAAGCGCAATGCTCCATTGTGACGGTATAGCTCTCCTGCAACGGTGACGCGATGTCCCTGCCCGCCGCCGGTGAAGGAGACGTATTCGTTGATGTCCACATGGAATAGAGGGGTCGCGACGCTCTTTCCCTTACAGGTGGCGACGACATAGACGGTCTGCCGCTCCACGCCTTCCACTGAGGGCATTTCGACGTCGAAGGCCGAAGCCCGTCGCGGCAGATCGGACGCCATGCCCGCATCAGGCATCTGCCGCTGATTCATCAGGGGAAGCACGATGACGGTGATCCGTACGCCACTCTCGCGATCGGGGACCGTCATGCGCAGCGTCGGTGCGCAGTCCAGCTGGACATGGGCGCCGGGCACTAGCTGACTGGGGGACTGGTTGGTTCGGCTTATCATAACGACGACGGGAATCCTGAAGCGGCCTGTCCGAGGCGCTGGTTGCGAAGCGTGATCGTCTCCCGCCATTCCCGCGCCTCGCGATCGCGAGTGAACTGTGCGTCCGGGACCAGTCTCCGGACCGCACGCTCGACCTCGTCGACGGTGCACTGGAAGAACTCCTTCCGGTTGTTCGCGACGTTGACCCGTCGGTCGTGGAACGCGCCGTGGAGCGTAGCCTCGAGCTCGGATGCAACATCGCTGTAGATCATGGCATGGACGTCGAAGGCGAACGGCACTGAGGCGCCGGAGAGCTCCCGAACCCGATCCTCGGGGTCAAGCCGACGCGTCATGCCGATCTTGACGATGCCTTCGCCGAACGAACCCACATTGGAGATCACGTACACGAAGCCGCAGCGCGTCTGCTCGGCCATCGCCTTGGTGCGCTCGCTGTCCCGGATCGCCTGTGCCAGGTCGCCTTCCAGCTGCGCGATCCTGTCACGCATGGCCTGGCTCTGATTGCCGCGATCAGCCTCGGCACGTGCGCGCTCGAGCATCAGACGGTACTTCTGCTCCTCGCGGTCCGCCTTCTCGGCGTCACGTTCGAGCTTGTCCTGCTCCCGCTGGGTCTTGCGCTGCTCGGCGGCCTGGTCGCGCTCCTGCTTCTTCTTCTCATGGAGTTCGTGCACGAGACGCAGTTCTGCGATCTTGAGGTCGACGTACTGGCGCGCGATGGATACCTTGGTGGACTCGTTCGCCTTGTTGATCGCGTCGGCCGACGTGAGGATGCGCTTCTCCATGTTGAGCACGTTGTTCCAGGTCACGTTGGCGATCGCGGCGTCGGCCTCGCCGTTGAACGCCCTCAATGTGAGCTTGATCTGGCGGTCGATGAGCTGCTGTCCGGCCTTGAGGTCGCCGCCTATGCTCCAGCGTTCGCTGCAGCTGACCGCCTTCTTGTCCGTGACCAGTCTCTTCTGCTGGGCGCGATTCTGCTCGATGGCAGCCTTGAACTGCTCGCTGTCGGTGAAGGCGAAATGCGGTCGGTACATTCCGAGCTCCGCCTGTTCGAGAATCTCCTCGGCACCTTGGAGGTGGCGGACCCGCTCGACGAGGCGATCATACATTGCCTTTCGGTCGAGATACTCGCTGCTGAGTCGTGCGGCCTGCCCCTGCATGTCCTGAATGACTGCATGGAGTCGCTTCGATTCCGCCACCTTTAGGCTGATGTCAGCGTCGATCGTCTTGAGATCGGTGGTGCCGGCAGACCCTCTGGACGTTGCCGTTATCAGAGGAGGTTGGGCCTTTGGTCTTGCCGACTTCTGACGAAGGTCGTCAAGCGTCGCCGCTAGGACGTCCGACAGCTTCAGGTCGCAGTGTGTCTTTGTGATGAAGGCGGCCCATCCGTCGAGATAGCCCTGGTCGATCGAACGGAGGCGGTACGAGCCGTTGCGTCGGTACGTCTCGAAGACGATCGTGGTCCTGTTCGGGGAAGATGCCGCGTTCCAGGTGTATATGGCGTCCGCTTCTATGACGGTTAGTGTGATGATAGGCAGATCGCTGAACGGCAGCTCTTGGCCGTTTCGGGTGCCGACGAGGACGAGTACCTGCTTGCATCCTTCGGGAGGTTGCTCGAGCACGAGTTCCGCGGACGAGGTGGCGGGATCGACCTCTTCGGCGCTGCCCACATCGTCACGATGCCGGCCGGTGGCGTCGAACGTCAAGACCATTGCAGTGATACGCACGTCGCCTAGCATGGCGGCCACGTGGATGCGTGCTCTTGCTGGTAGCGACAGGTCGACGACATGACCCGGTAGAAGTGTGTGCTCCCTCATTTGGCGTTCTTGGGATCGTCATTAGCGACGGCGGGACTCATGAGCTTCGCCATGCATTTTGCGAAGTCTTTGATTGTGTTCGAATCTGGATGATTTTCGGAAGGCACCTTTAGATCCACGAACGTCTTGACGTCCGTCACGCCGCCTTTTCGGTTGTAAGCTACACCGATTTGTTCGCGATTATATATTCGATCAATGATGTCGGTAGCTGCATCGTCGAATGGGTACCCGGCAAGCATTCCGCCGACTGTCTCACTCTCAAAACGGTTGTCCCTTGATGCAGAGTACATTCTCCCGCTTTCACCTACCAAAAGGATGTTCCCAAGGGTGGTAGGGGACAGACTCGACTCTGGCTGGCTGTCGTTTGCCACGTCAGTCACCACGAGTTTGTATCGGAGTTGAAGCACGTTTTCGGAAAGTGCAACGGCAACGCTACCATCCAGCAGGACCGTTGCCCCCTGCTTGTAAGCATAATCTTGGAGAGCATGTTTGAATACGATCTCGCATCCATACAGCTCGCCGTTGGTAGTCTTATCATAGGCATAAGTGCCGAAGGTCTCGCTCGTTCCGGGCGACGCTTGGGCATGAGCTTGGCTGGCACATGCACTTGCAAGTACGATGATGCCTAATTTGCTTATCATTTTTGCGTCCCCTTTCAGGATGGCATATCACTGAGATTCCGATTGGGTCAATCCACTCCTCCCCGTAACAGGAGGGCGTGGTGGCTCTCAGTCCATGAACGCTTCCTGCGGCAGCGCGCAGCCGTGCCGCAGGACAAACTCCCATAGGTCATTCAGCCATGCCGGATGACTGTCCCGTGCGCCAGCTGCGCCGACCATCTGGTCGCGGAAGCGTTGATGGTTCGGGTTGTGTGCGACGACAGCCTCCATGAGCGCCATCGTAGGATGGACGAATGATCTCGCGCCTCGGGTTCGCGCAGCGATGGCCATCCCCTCGGGGTCGACGTCGCCGAACACGTCGACCGGAAGGTCAATGCGCGCGATGAGGGACGAGGAGCCCGCTGATACGCCGGGGCTGCCGCGGAACAGCACGAGCGGATCGCCTGCGAGAGCCGGATGGGCGAAGGTCGCCTTCTCCATGTTGTCGAAGCATTCGCGGTTCTCGACCAGCAGGATGGATGCGTGCCGGCAGGTCGACGCGATGGTGTGATTAGCGATGTCGAGAGACGCGCCGGCGGGTAGAGCAAGCTCGTTGGCTAGCTTGAGCGTTCGCCCGGGCAGGGCGCGGACCAGCGATCTGCCGTGGCCGACCGGCGCGGCGCCGTCCTTCTCGCTCAGTGCGGTCCGGAATGCGTCGGCTCGGCTTGCGAGCGGAGGCATGGCCAGGAGTCGGTCCAGATCGACGCCGCGCGCGCCGAGCAGCCGTGCGATCCGATCACGGTCACCGGCGGTGAGGTGGATGCGCCTGTTCTCGACGCGGCCGATGGCGTTCTCGTCGAGCCACGCTGAAAGTTCGCTGGTGGAGGCGACGTCGGATTTCGCGTCGCTCACGATGCGCGCGAGGCGCAGGGACAGGCCGTGGTTCATGCCGCAACCTCGAGCTCGGCTTCGAACACCAGGCGCTCAAGCACCACGTCCTCGAGCCACATGACGCCGTCCATGTTTCCGAACGGCGCATGACGCTCATTCGCCACGCATCCCGCGGTGGATCCGTCCTTGGCCGCCTGCGATTGGACGAACATGAGCCAAATGTCGAGATCGGCGTCCACTCGTCCCTCCATGTGCCAGGCGCGTGCCGATGCGGGTTCGATCTGGGCTGCGTCAGCCATGAGGTCGTAGGCGATCAGAAGGGGATCGTCTGGCGCTTCGGCCTCGAGAACTTCCAGCGCGTCATCCTCCATCGTACCCGTCGTCCGCAGCCGGGCGGCGGTCGGGTCGGCCGGCCTGGCGGTCGCTTGCGTCACGTCGACGAGGATCGGCTCGGCCACCGGATCGAGCGCGTCCGGCGAGCTCCGCACCATGATGGGCTGGGAGATCGCCATCCACGATGGATTCGGATCGTCCTCTGGGAGATGCTCGGGAGGACGCCATTCGGGTTCGCGCGTCATGTGCAGGGCGAGGCGTTGGATGTTCCGCACGAACGGACCTATGCGTCGGATACGGTAGAGGTTCTCCCCAAGCGTGCGGTGAACCTCCATAAGCGTCGCGTGGTGGGATCCGATGCGGTTTCCGATCTGGCGCGAGAACATGCGTCCCTGGCTTTCCAGCACTGGGTCACAGCACATTTCCCGCAGAGGCGTCGACGTCTCGATCAGGGCGAGAGAGTCCATGACGGAACGCACCCTCTCGGAGTAGTGGTCGTTCTGCCGGTGTTTGTCAGCGAAGCTGCTGACGTTCCCGTAGTCGGAGTCGGTTAGCGCCCGCAGTTGGGCGACCGACCCGTCGATTGACTGGACGAGGTCTGACAGCGCGTCCTGGTAATCGGAGGCGAACTCTGCCGAGGCTTCGGCGCGTCCGTCGATGATCGCCTCCCGCAGGCTAGCGGCATTCTTGAGCAGCGCGTCGACCATAGCTCTCAGGTCGTCGCCCACGGCGTAGCTGCGGCTGCGGTGGGCGACGGCGTCATAGTGACGCTTGAGGTTAGTCGCGAGACGGAACGTCCCGTCGATGTCGACAAGCGCGCGCGACTGCACGAGCGCGTTGACGGCGCGCGCGTTGTCTTCGTCGCGTACGATGCCGCCGCGCTCCCATGCCTCGACCAGGAGATCCGAGTGTCGGGCGAGCACGTCGTTCGCATGTCGGATCGCATCCGATCCCGACATCAGAGCAGCGCCTCTTGCACCGGCTGGGGCATTTCGTCGAGTTCAGGGACGCCTCCGTGGTCCGTCACGAAGGCGACGACGTCGTCAAGATGCTCGATGCGTCCGGTGACCACGTAGATCTCGCGTTCCGCGTTCGCGGACGCGAGATAGCCGGCATTGACCATCTGCTTGATGATCTTGCCGGTGACCTTCGCGTTGCTCCCGTCGGCGGAGACTCCTGGAAACCGGGTGGCCAACGTCCTGAGCGCGGTCTGGAGGTCCGGATCGGCGTCGATCGCCTCGTCGAGCATCGTCTTGCGGAGCGCGTATCCGGGAGCGACGGCCTCGTGCGTCCTGAGTGACGACAGGGCGATGCGGAAGAACTCTAGGGCGGGGCCCATTTCGTGACGGATGCTCTCGACGGCGCGCTTAGTCGGTGCGGTCCGCGCGGCTCCGCCGTCGACATCGGACATGAAGAACGCTGCCCCTCCCGACGTGCGCGCGATTTTGCGTCCGATCCTCGAGAGCCATGCGTCCACTTCGGCGAAGCATTCCTCCCTTTCGAGGAACGCATGCGCCTGCGCCATTGTGTGTCGGCAGACGAAACGGCCTTCCAGCAAGGCGACGGCGACTTCAGAGAACATGGAGCGACTCCGATGTTTCGACGGGAGTGGCCGCACCTGAATGCGGCATGCCGCGCGCGCGTCTGTCCTGGAGCAGGACCCGCTGGATGCGGCGACCCGTCCGCATAGCGTAGCGGTTGGCGAAGTGGCGCATGATCCCCGAATCCACGTCGGTGAACGCGCTGACGATCTCGATCCTCTTGGCCTTCAGCATGGCGACGAGGGCAGCGGCGTTGATCGCGTCTAGATCGCGAAGCTCGTCCACGGCCCAGACGATCGTGGTGGGCGAATCCTTCCGGATGCGATCGACGAACGCCGTCAGGATGCTGGCCAGCACGAGGTAGGAGAGTCCGTTGGACGATATGTCCCCGAGCTCCATCCCGCTCTGGAAGGTCTTCACGACTCCCTTGTCGGCGACCTTGCCCGAGATGTGGATGAGGGAGGCCAGGTCAGCGCGGATCGCGGTCCCGGAATTCCAGAGCGGCAGAAGCGAGGCAACTGCGTCGCGGAAGGCCGGATCGGGCATCGAGCCGCGCTCGGTCGATGCCGCGACCATCGCCCGCGTGGCGTCGGCCACTTCTTGGATGCGAGGCCAGTATTCGAGGTTGTCCAAGGCGGGACGGATCTCGATCTCGAGACCGGTCAGGGACTCGAACACTGCGATGTCGGCGAGGCGTTCCTGGATTTGCCGATTGAAGGCCAGGAGGAGGCGTCGGAACTCCAGCAATCCGTCGCGGAAGACGCTGATGTTGCGCGAGAGCGTCTCGGCGGTGTCCGAGATGCGCGAGCGTGTGCCGGCGTGGCGGGTTTCGAACCAGGCCCTGAAGCCGGTCAGGCGATCGCCGCCGCCATCCGTTTCGAACCCGCCGTCGTGTCGGTAGCTGAAGGGTCCGCTGGACGGGTACATGGTGAAGGCGGCGTCGAGATCGCGCAGCGCCGAGTCCCGACGCTGTTCGGACTCGTGGATTCGGGTCTTGGCCGAGCCGGCGTCCCGCAGGGTCGATCCTAGATCGTCCTGCGCGCGCCATTCGGCGGCTCCACCGGTGCGGAACTGCTCGATTGCCTTGATGCGTTCCGTGACGCGAGCCTCGTCGGCGACGATGGTCGCTCGTCTCTCGTTAATATCGTCGCGTCGCTTCCGCAGATCAGCCGTCTCACGACGGATGGCGATTTCAAGCGCCTCGACGTCAGCGTGAATCTTCGGGAGCTCTTCGCCGATCGCCGCGATCCTCAGGAGACGATGCTCCTGCTTGGGGGGCTCGACCTCGTTCCAGTGGCGCCATGCGTTCACGTCCTTCTGCATGGCGGCTATGCGCGTCCGTTCGCGGCGCAAACGCTGGATTTCGGATTCGATCGCCCTGACGGCGTTCACGTCGACTCCCTTTCGAAGCAGGGCCTCGTCCCTTTCGCGGAGAAGCGCCGTGACGGCTTCGTCACGACACGTCTCGATCCGGGAGACGTCCTCAGCCAGCGAAGTCTCCAGGGAGGAGATTTCGGCCCGGAGGGCGGACTTCTCGTCCTCGTGGTGCTGATCCGTTCGCGCGGCAGCCTCGGCATGAGCCTTGCGCATCACGTCCCGGGCTTCTTGCGCCTTCTGAAGTTCGCCAGCGGCTATGGCCGCGTGCTGCAGTGCGATCCCGGCGGCCTTGGTTCGCGCCTCGTCGTATGTCTCGCTGGTGCGCCTCGCGAGTTCCGTCTCCTCTTGGAGGAGGGCGCGGGCCGTGGCCTCCTCGGCTTGCATGGGCCGCAGCGCCTGCATCGCGGCGGCGTGGAATGCGCCGGCCTTGCGCAGGCTTTCCTCGGCCCCGTCCTGGTCGGATGCTGTGTCGCGCTCAGCCCTTTCGGCGGCTTCTACGCGCGCGCCCGCCTTTTGCAGGTCGCTGGCGGGATCCTCTGGCAGGCGGCTCACTTCGAACGAGATACCGAAGACGGCATCCGTTCGACCGTCGGACATCGTGGGCGTGAGATCGGCGCGCAGGAGGATCTCGGTCGGAAGCACCCTCGTGAGGACATCCAGTGATGCGGGTGCGTGGTCACGGGCGAAGCGTAGGATTGACCCCTCCGGACCCTGCATGATCGCCTTGGCCTCCGACAGGTCGGCTATGGAGGCGGAGTGGCGTGTCTTGGCGGCGTCCGCGCGCCGTTCGGCGGTCTGAAGGGATTCCTTCGCCTTACGCAGCGCATTCTCGCTCCGCTGCATCGCGTCCCGAGCGGCGTCATGGCGTTCGCGCGCTGCGCTGTGCGATGCAGCGGCGGCGTCGCGCGCCTTCTGGACCTCGGCTGGAACCGTCGGATTGGAGACCTGCTGCTTGGCAGTCGCGTTGCGGTCCGTCGCCTGCTCGACGCGAGCGTCCATTGCGCGTTCTTCCTCGCGCGCAGCGGACTGATGCGCCGATCTCGCCGCAGCCGCTCGCCGGTCAATATCAGCCATTGCTTGGTTGGCCTGCTGACGGCGCGCATCCGCGGTCTTCCTCAGCGCCTCTGCCTCCTCTGCGGCTCGGGACCGTTCGTCGACCGCCATGCGGTCGTAGCTGGTCGAGATGTCTCCAGCCTGGCCCTCGAGGATCCTCTTGCGCTCCGAGAGTTCGGAGATGGTCCTTTCGAGGATCGGCATGGAATCCACGTCGCGGGAGGATTGCTCCATGCCGTCTTTCAGATGGCGTTCGATCGCCTCTTCGTGGATCTTGGATTCACGCTCGAGCTGCCGAATCTCCTTCACGAGCACCTCGCGCCCTGCGCGCATCTTCTGGAGGCGTTGGACGTCTTCGTCCTGGATGCGGACTTCGACCTTCGCGATCTCCTTGACAGCATCGTCCATCACCGCGCGCTCAGCCGTGGCGTGGGTGATGAAGCCGTCCAGCCGGGCGATCATGCGCCCAAGACGCCCCCTGGCTTCGGTCGCGTCGATCTGCGCGGTCTCTGCCGTTCTCCAGCGATGTTCCGCCGCCATGACCGCCGCGTATGCGTCGTAGTCGCGCACCCACCACTCGACCTGGTCGCGCTTGGTCTTCAGCTGGATGGGATCCTCGCCCTCTTGCACGTTCCGGACGACGATCGAGGCGATGTCCGAGAAGTTAGTCGTTCGCTGGAACATGCCGTTTATGATGCGCTCGACCCCCGAGACCGGATGTCCGGGCGGCGTGATGGAATAGATCTGGCAGTCCTGCGCCTGCTCCCGGTTCTGTGGCGTGGCGTGCAGGACGTTCCGATAGCCCGAGAGGTCGTTGACGTTGCTGCTCTCGATCCTGCGCAAGGTGAGCCTCTCCTTCAGTTCACGGGAGGGTAGGAAGCTATTTCCGTCCTCCGAGATGAAGAGGGAGGGATCGAAAGGGGCGCGCACGAACCTCTGGTTCACGCTGGTTCCGTCTGCGTTTGCGTAGAGGACTGACATACATAGGTCGCCATGCCCTCGCACGTATTCGAATATGATGAAGGAACTTGCATGCTTGAGGTAGTGCTTGACGAAGCCCTGGCGGTTGGCGCCTTTGCGCACGAGCCGGCTCGGCGTCTCGCCGTGGAATAGAGGAAGGATGCTGAGAAGCGTCGTCTTTCCTTCTCCGTTGCGCCCGGCTAGGGCTGCGCCGCCGGCAACATCGAACTCTATGATCCGCCCAGGGCTGTAGGAGTCGACCAAGCACATGCGCGTGAGCGCCCATGTCCTGTTGTTGTCCGAGATTTGCATTTTTCCACCCTTTTAGGATGGTTTATCAGGCGCGTCCTTGTCGGGCAACAAGTCCTTCCACAGGGATAGGGGCGACAGACAGGATGGTCGCCCGTTGGTGGAACCCCTCCTCCCCGTAGGGCGAGGGAGGGGTGGCACCGTGGACGGACGCGCCTTCCCCCGCTAGTCTCCCGGCATGACGACCTTCGACAGCGCCCTGATCCGTCCGTCGGATCCATCCCCCTTCCGGAAGACGCCCGCGGGCAGGATCCTCGCACCGGGCGAGGAGCTGGACCTGTGCTCGTCCGTGCTCCTGCTGGAGCTGTGCCACCCGACCGGCCATGTCGAACAGGTGTTCTTCCTCGTCGATGGGTTGCGCGACGACATGGCGCAGGCGGCCGTGGACAGGTATCGACGGGATCCCTCCCCGCTGGTGCGCCTGGGCCTCCTGGCGATGGCGTCCGGGATCGGGGGACTGGTTGCCCGCCTGACGTGGAGCGACGACCCCGAGAGGTGTCTCGTTGCGGCCTACGAGTGCGGCACGCTGCAGGATATCCCGTCCGACGTCGTCGTTCCACATGAATGGGCCACGTTCTCGTCGCGTTTCATGGCTTCGATCGAGCATGGCTTCCCCGCGTGGCAGAGACTCCCGTCGACGCTCATCAAGCGCTGACTTCCAGCCGGAGGCCGCCAGGACGGCCCCTGCCGTCAATGGCCAGTCTCCTGATTCCGCTTGTCTGGGAGAGCGTCTTCAAGCGCCAAGATCGGAGGATCCGCCCCGTAGCGCGAGGGAGGGGCGGTGCCCTTCCCTCGCGCTCCCTTCCCCCTCTTTTCCCTCCTGTCCATGTCCTGCCCGGGATTTTCGACGGATCGGGCAAAAAGGGGGCCCCTCTATGCGTTCGCCTTCGGCGCCTGGGAGTGCATCGAGCCTCCCATGATCAGGGATCTGACAGCGATGCGCCCGAGCAGGTTGCACAGGACGACGCCCGCAACCGTCCTGACGACGATCTGCGCCGACGTGGTATCGCCATAGAGCCAGATCAGCCGCGTCTGGTGTCCGGCTACCAGACCGACGTATCCGTACAGGAACAGGCAGAACTGCAGTCCCGCGAACAGCGACCTGCATCGGACCCGGAGGTGGCGGGCACCGGGATGTTCGCCGACCAGTGCGCCGACTGCCAGTCCCAGGACCGCGGCCGCAAGCGGAGCGAACACGGCGAAGGCGACGGTGCACTGCGCGTACATGGTCGCCGTGGCGCCGTCACGGACGACCGCCTGCGCGACGATCGCGCCCGCCACGGCGGCGGCGACGATACCGGGCACGAGCGTCCTCAACCGGTGCGTGATGGTGGTGTTCTTCGACATCGCAGGCGTCTGGAGGAAGGCCTGCGTCAGCTCGGCGTCGCGCTCGTATCGGATCTCGCCGGTGAAGCCGGCCAGCCAACGCTGCCGTACCATTGCCCCGACGTCGGGACGCGAGGAGGCCGGCAGATGTTGCGCAGTGGGAGCCGCTTCCCCGTCCTGCGTCGGATGGGCCGCCATGAACGTCTTCCAGTGCGCATGCCCCTCGGCCTGCGCGATCGTGTCCAGGCACTGCTGATAGGTCTGGCCACCAGAACGTGCCATGCGTCGGGCTCTGCCGCGCGCATCGCGCACGATCTTGTTCTCGGTCTTCGTATCCATGATAAATCGTCTCCGCAGGGTCCTGCGAATGCACCGTCCACGCATGCATCCATCGGACCTTTTGGAGGCGATGGGGCACTATGTTCAGCGGTCCTAGGGGTTCGTCAGCCGGTGGACGACAGGCCTCCGCGTGGCCCTGCCGTTTTATAGGATGACGTGTTGCTCGCAGCAAGTCCTATGGGCTATGTTGCCTTGCTGCGGGCGTTTCGATGTATTATGTCTCGAATACAGGGCGCGTAGTTCCAGTTCTTGCGGGTCTCGACCCGCAGTTTCTGACCAACCGTGAGGCGTCAGCACGCGTCCTGGACCCCTCTTCCACTTAGGGGATATAGCAACGTATTGCCGTGGCGATTTCGTCCTCGTACGTTTCAGGAACAGGGCGCGGCCGTCCCTTGGGGGCTCCGATGTCGACGCTTAGTCGACCGTCCGCCTCTGCCGATCCTGTGACAACCCCGCCCAGTCACTGGCGTATTGCGTTGAACTCGTGAGATTTCATACCAAGACAAGAACGTACGTCCTTGTTTGTAGACATTTTTCCCGTGTTGGCACGGTAAATGGTTTACAATCCGTTAATACTCGTTGACGAACGACATCCCGAGGACTCTCTGCTTCGACACGACAGGGAGAGAGTTTCATGAAGACGACGATGATCGCACTTCTGGCGGGCACCATGCTTGCCGGGTCCGCCTACGCACAGGTCGCCCAGACACCGGCGACATGCCCTGCGGGCGCCACCAACTGCACGGTCAGCACGCAGGACGCCGGACATAACGAGACGGCTAGCACTGCGGCGAACACCAATACCAACAGTTCGCAGGCCGGCGTCTCCAGCGCCAGCAACGCGAGCGGCAACACTATCGCGCCCGCGTTCGACAACTCCGCGCAGACCACCCAGAACGCCACCACGACGACCGGTGCGGTCTCGTCCAGCAGTTCGGGCAACTCGGGCGGCAATTCCGACAACGACAACCGCAGCACGGCCTCCAACGGTAACCAGTCGCTGGGCCAGGCCAACACCGGCAACAGCTCGATCGGCAACACGACCACCGGTCCCAGCACGGCATCCAACGGACAGTCGAATACCGGCACGGTTGGCAACACCACCACGGGTGCCAGCACGTCGAGCGCGAATGGCGGCACCGTCGGGAGTCTCTCGACCGGGGCCAGCAGCGCCCAGGGCGGCAGCGTAGGCAATCTCAGCACCGGCGGCAGCAGCGCGACCACGGGCGCAAGCACGTCGCAGGGAGGGGCAGGCGGCTCGGGCGGTGCAGGCGGAACGGTCGGCAATCTCTCGACAGGACCGAGCACCTCGTCCCTGACCGGCAACGCCCTCGCCACTGGCGCGAGCTCGTCGGGCGGCAACACGCTCTCGAACGGCAGCTCCTCGGGCGGCAACAGCCTTACCAACGGCAGCGAGTCGAGGAGCGGGGTCGGCAACGTCACCAGCGGGCCCAGCACGAGCGCCTCGATGTCGGGCGGCAATACGCTCGGGTCCGCCAGCGACGCCAGCAACACGGGCGGCAACAGCAGCGTGCGCGTCGACGCGTCCACGCACAGCTCGTACAGGGCGATCTTCATTCCGTCCGTCGTGCCCGTGACCCCGCCGTCGACGCTCGCTGTCGGCAACATCATCAAGGAGACCACGGCCTGCGGACCGCTCCAGCGCATCGTGCGCGAGCGTGTCGACGGCACCTTCATCGGCCTGTTCGGCAAGAGCAGGGTCGAGCAGGGGTTCTCCGACGAGCTGGCCCCGTTCCTGGACGCCGACGGTCGGCGCCTGACCTACCGGGAGGACCCCATCGCCGACGGTTCGGGCGTGAAGCTCTACGGTCATCAGGTGATCATGTTCACGACCGTGGTCGGCGTCGCATCCAACCGGAACGTCGCGATCGGCGGTGGCGGTGGCGGCGGAGGCTGGGGTCAGGGCGGCATGGGCTCGTCCAGCTCGAACCAGCGCATGGTCACCACCGTCCAGCTGCGCGAATGCGAGATCGGCGAGATGCGGCGTCCCGAGACCGTCTACGTCGAGGTTCCGGCCAAGCCCATCCGCCAGTGATCGTCGTCGTCAAGCTGGCAGCGGCTCTGATATGCTTCTCGGGCCAGTGCCACCCCGTGCTGGTCGGGAAGGACACGCCCGTCGGCCGGTTCCGGATCGCCCAGCGCATGGTGCTGGCCGAGGGGTATGGCGGGGACGTCCTGATGTTCTCCGAGGACCCTCGCAGCGTCCTTGCCATTCACCGCGTATGGAACGGCAGACCATCCGAACGGCGCGCGCAGCGTATTGCATCAAAGGCCGCCGCCGATCGCCGCGGCATCACAGGGGGGTGCGTCAACGTCACCCCCGAGGTGTATGCGGCGCTCGTCGACTGCTGCTCGACGTCGGTCCTGCAGATTGAACCCTGATCTCCCGTCATGCTGTCCGTTCAACGCGGCATGACGGAGGGGACCAGAAATCCAGCAGCGGACATGGCGTTGGCTGATACAAATTCGAACACCCTCTTCAGGAGACACCTTCTGAAGTCCTGCAGGTTCGAGTAGTGCCCTCGCTCAACCTCCAGGAAGAGAGCGGCGCGCCCCTCACTCCCGCTCCCGCCAGGTGGACGCGCGGAGTTGCGCTTGCGAACTACGCATGGGACAATCGGGCGGTGCGACACCCGCCCGATCCATTACCGGAGTATAGATGCATGCCCCTGACGCCTGAAGAACGCCGCGAGTCCCTCGCCTATGCCGACGACATCCTTCCGCCGGCGGTCCTCGATGGACAGCGCAAGCTGCTGCTGGAAGGCAAGGAGGTCGGCCACATCCACAGTCAGATGGGAGATTCCACCATGCGCCACTTCGAGAAGGTCGGAGCCAAGGGGTTCAGCGTGGGCGGTCCCGCCGATCGCACGGTGGTGCGCCACGGTCTCGACGACAAGCACCTGGCGGAGATCGGACGGCAGCCACCGACCGACGAGGACCGTCGCATCCATACGGCCAAGATGCTGGGTATCGACGAGAAGCAGATGCCCAAGGCTCCTGCAGAGTCCGAGGTGAAGCGCGTCAAGCCTGGGGCTGCGGCCGCGTTTGCGGCTGCCCGCGGCTCAGGCATGGTCTGAGATCCTCGCTTGAGTGTAAGGGAGGAGCCGCAGTCTTCCCTTGCCCTCCCCCTCAGAAGACCTCGTATCCGTCCTTGTCGTGGAGCAGACCCGTTCCCGGGCTGCCACCCGACTCTACCTCGAGTTCGGCGGCGCGGAAGGCGTCGATGTGCTGGTCGCCCGTGACGTCGACCGTCTCCAGGCCTCGGCACAGGATGCCGAGGTCGTGCCCACAATCCCATGACGCCGACAGCCGGACGCCGACATAGGGGACGTCCATGCCGGCAAGGGTAGTCAGGTGTATCTGCATCGGCAGCACATGCGCGGCCATTCCCGTGAGATCGGCAGGCGGCGCCGTCTCCTCTTCTTCGTCGTAGTCATGCAGGCGATGGGCTTTCCACAGCCGCAGTGCGGCCTCGAGGACCGTGTCCCACATAAGAGCCCCGTGATTTGCGACCAGCCAGTCGACGTGGGCGAGCTGCTTGATACCTGGCGGCTCGATGTCGTCGTAGTAGTCGTCGCCGGTCCCGAAGACGATGTCGACCACGCCGTCGCCCGGCCCGTCCTCGACCTCCGCGCCCATGCCGCTCCACTCAGGTAGACGCAGCCGCCTCGCCATGTTCTCCATGCCCGGCCCTGGCTCGATCAGTCGTCCATCCATTTCCTGTCTCCGTATGCTGGCATTCTCGTACCCCGAGACTATCGCGCCGTGGAAGTCCCTCGTGCATCTTTTTCTCGTGCTGCTGTTCTATCTCGCTTTTCCATGCGTCGGGCAAAAAGGGGTGGATTTCGGCCCTTGACCACTCTGCGATCGATACGTGTAGTGAACGCGCTTTCGCATCTCGAGTCGATGCAATACCATTCGCCCAGTTTAGGATGGAAGGATTCAGACATGGCCGATACTGCGGAGAAGGAACAGGGCTACAGGAAGAGGATGGTCGACGCGGCCGGCAGGATGTTCCAGCCCGACGACAAGTTCGGAGATCCGACGAGGATCATGAGAGAGGCTCCCGGC